>Ga0209941_1000279_pt1 | contig 77785 bp, 69 predicted proteins | sample ThiBiot_300_plan_FD_183945 | JGI IMG/M metagenome (GOLD analysis project Ga0209941, IMG submission 183945) | Wastewater bioreactor microbial communities from Cape Town, South Africa - Thiocy_solids_1 (SPAdes) | ecosystem: Engineered > Bioremediation > Thiocyanate > Unclassified | place: South...
AGTAGTACCGCTAAAATCTAATTGCCTAACTTGTGTCATGGGTCTCTGTTTTTAAAGTGATTGAATGTCTTTATTCAACCTTCAATTTACACTTTTACAGGACCCTTTCTTATACATGAGACCTTTCTCTTTTAGTTTTTAGTTTTTTATTTATCGTTGTATTTCTTCGGATTTAGAGCTTATGGCTTCGGATTTGAATTTTTCCTGGTTCTTGTTTTTTGTATTTCCTTCGAATTTCGGATCCCAGGCTTCGGATTTGAAATTTAGCTCTTGTCGCTTTCCCTCCCACACCTAACTTTGCTTCATGGAACAATTTTTAAAAGATCTTTTTACCGGGCAGTCCTATAACGAAAAGAATTTTTTCCTCATTGCCGGTCCATGCGTTGTAGAAAGTGAAGCGCTGTTAATGGAAGTGGCCGAAAAGGTATCGGGCATCTGTAAAAACCTGGGCATCCCTTATATATTTAAAGCTTCATACCGAAAAGCCAACCGTACCAGCGCATCTTCGTTTACGGGTATTGGTGATGATAACGCGCTTACGCTGGTAAAAAAAACAGGCCAAAAATTCGGACTGCCCACTACCTCTGATATACATGCACACGATGAAGCGGCACCCGCCGCCGCATATATTGACATATTGCAGATCCCCGCTTTTTTATGCCGTCAAACCGATTTGCTGCTGGCGGCGGCTGAAACCGGCAAAGTAGTAAATGTAAAAAAGGGACAATTTTTAAGCGGTCCCGCAATGAAGTTTGCGGTTGAAAAAATACGAAAAGCGGGCAATGATAAAATTATATTAACAGAAAGGGGTACCACATTCGGCTACCAGGACCTGGTGGTGGATTACAGAAACATTCCCTGGATGCAGGCACACGGCGTGCCGGTGGTAATGGATTGTACGCATTCTCTTCAGCAGCCCAATCAAACCAGCGGTATAACGGGTGGCAATCCGCAACTCATAGGCACCATAGCAAAAGCTGCTATAGCGGCCGGCGCCGAAGGAATATTTATAGAAACCCATCCCGATCCTGCTTCCGCCAAAAGTGATGGGGCCAATATGTTGCAACTGGATTTACTGGAACCACTTTTAAAACAATTGCTGAAGATAAAAGAGGCGGTGTAAGAAGGTACAGGTCATAAGGGTACAGGTTTCAGGTTACAGGTTACAGGGTTCAGGTTTCAGGAACGCGGTTTTGTACCCTGTATCGTGCAACTTGCAACCAATCACTGGTCATCGGGCTTTTTGCAGCAGGTTGGCAGATCTTTGTATGAATCTTCGTTGGCTTTTACGTCGTCGGCATCATAGCCCACATTAGCAATCCCTGTTTTTATATTTTCAATATTGGTCCTGTCTTTGAGGTAGGTTACCGTAGTTTCTTTGCGTTTAAAATTTACATTCACTTTCGTGATCCCCTGCTCATGTTTCATATAATCTTCAATCCGTTTTTTGCATTGTTCACATTGTACAGTGGGTGTGGCGATTTTAACTGTTACCGGTTTTTTTTGCTGTGCCGTGGCCGACCAGGCAATACCACAAACTAAAGTAAGAAGCAGCGCGAATTTTTTCATAAAATACTTTTTGAATAATAAGAGCGTATAACTGCCAAAATTGGTTTCTATTGCAGCGAAAAGGTAATTGTTTTTTGGATAAAAAATTGTTAAGGATCGGTTGCCGGCCCGCTATGGTTTCGCTTGACGTACCAACCATTCCTTACTTCCGCAACCCTCATTTAAAATTTCATCATTTCCACACTTCCACATTTTCACATTTCTCATATTTCTCACATTCCACATACCCGCGGTCTGACGCTCCCTTTTGTCGCATACCGACCGCTCATTTACACATTTCTCACATTCCACGTACCCGTGGTCTGACGCTCCTTTTGTAGCATACCGGCCGCTCATTTCTCCACTTCCCAATGGGCCGGATCGCTGCGCCAGTTTAACAAAGTTGCTTCCTCAGCGGGGCTTACTATACCTTTTTCCACTGCAAGGGATATAAGCGTTTCGTAGTTGGTTAATGATTTCAGCGGCACCCCGGCTTCTGCAAAAGCGCTTGCAGCCACATCGAAGCCGTACGTAAAAATAGACACCATGCCTTCCACTTTAAGCCCCTGATCTTTAAGCACCGTACAAACCTGCAGGCTGCTTTTGCCAGTAGAGATCAGGTCTTCCACCACCACCACCCTTTTACCGGCTTCGAAATAACCTTCTATCTGGTTACCCAACCCATGTTCTTTGGGTTTGGGACGAACATATATATAAGGCAGTTTCAACTGGTCGGCAGCCATTGCGCCCCATGCAATGCCGGCAGTGGCTACACCGGCCACCATATCCGCTTCGGGGAAGCTTTCGAATATTACATTGCAGAGTTCCGATTTTACAAAATCTCGTATATAGGGGAAAGATAAGGTTTTACGATTATCACAATAAATAGGACTTTTCCACCCCGAGGCCCATGTAAATGGTTGTTGCGGATTCAGCCGGATAGCATTAATTTGTAAAAGCTTTTCGGCTACAGCTTTTTCATTTGTCATGGCGCGAAAATAATAAAAATTGAATGGTATGGTTCTGAAAATATACTTTGGTAATAAGCCTGTTTTTATTTGCGATGAAATAACCCCCGCTATAGAAATATACAGGCATCACCCCGACACCGTTTTTATAGACGAAATGACCAGCCCTGCCATTAATACATTGCTGCACGAAATTGAAAAACCGGGGTTTCATGCCGGTATCCTTTTCACTGCCAGTATTGAAAAATCAAAGAAATTATTCTGGAAACATTTTACGCTGATACAGGCAGCCGGAGGTTTGATAGAAAATGAAAAGCAGGAAGTGCTGATGATTTTCAGAAGAGGGAAATGGGACCTGCCCAAAGGCAAATTAGATGAAGGGGAAACCCTGGAAGAATGCGCGGTAAGAGAAGTAAAGGAAGAAACCGGGCTGAAAAATGTTCAGCTCAAAAAATTTATAGCTACTACTTTTCATACCTACAATGAATTTGGCAGGCATATACTAAAAGAATCGCACTGGTACAGGATGAAAGCTGCATCCTCCCAATCATTGAAACCACAAACGGAAGAAGATATACATCAGATTGAATGGGTAAAGCCCGCCGCGCTGGATGAAAAGCTAAGCAATACTTTTCCCTCTGTAAAAGATGTAATGGAAAGTGTATATGGCAAAAAAGAGAAGTGAAGCAATTATAGCAAAATTGTTTTCCGCGACGATGTTCTCCGCCGGTGATATATGGGTTATGTTTTTTTTTGCTTTCATGCGTCAAATTTTTTGTTTAACTTGTTAACTATTTGCCGTATCTCACTTTAACTTATTGAAATGCCCTTCCCTACATGCTAAAGGTGCAACAGCATTTGCACTATTTGTTTTATTGTTTCCTGCTTACCATTGTTGACGTCGTTTGCGTTTTTCAAATCTTCTAATAAAAACGATTGTTATGGCATCATCCCTCTTTTCCCCACATGCAGCCTGGTTAGGCTTCTTCGTTTCCGGACTCATTGCGCTGAGCTCCTGCCAGAAAGAAATGAGTGCACCGCCGAGGCAAACCGTTACCACGCCAGCACCTGCCGGAAACGCGGGCAGTAGTTTTGTAGTGGAGTCAGACAATATTACATCAACCGCAAATGGCTTTGATTTCAATGGTGCATTGAGTGTCAAAACAGACGAAGGCGAATCTTTTGCTGTGGGTGAAGGATCGTTCCAGGTTACCACCAACAGCGACAGTTCAATTGCTTCTTTCAATGGTGTGGGTATGGCCGAATTTCCCAACGTTGGTATATTCAGGGAAATACGTAATTCAATGGCCTGGGAGAAAATAAAATCCCATATAGAATACGAAACCGGAAGTTATTACATACAAAAATATGCTACAGACATTCCGCTTGGGACGGATCAGAAATACCTGCATATCAGGGTGTTTGATCAGGATGCAGGGGATACATTTCAACTTAAAAGTGTTGGTAATACCATAATTTACAGCTTTATAGATTTTTATCTGGATCCCAGGGATCCCGCTGTTTTCTTTAAAACACAATTGTATAAACCCGGTAGTAAGGTTAGGGAAGCTGCCAATACGGTAAGCAAGTTCTGGAAAAAGGTGTCGGAGAAGTTGATAGCATTGGGAAAAGAAGGGTTTGAATTTGCAGATGCAACAGGATTAACCATCGGCATATCGAACAACGGCTCGTTCCTTTCCAGACCGTATGAATTTAAAATAAGCGATGCGGAAACCTTTAAACAGAACTTTGGGTTTGATCGCTTTATGGAATTACCGTCCCACTTATTTTTCCGTATAGCCGGGATACCTATACCCTACACTGGGGTTCTGCAACTGTCTGGCGAATCTTTTGTACACTACCCTGTAGCTTCACTAGCCCCACCCATATCCGGTGGAAGTATAAAAAATGCCTACATGGATGCTGTTGACTGGTTCCTGAACGATGAACAAAATGGCTATATGGTTTCTTTTACCGGGAGTGTTGACCCCGGAGGCAAGGGAATTGGACTGGTGCTGGGTATGTTGCCGAATATTAATAAAATTGTGGGCAGGGAAATTTTCAACGAGAACTTTGATTTCGATATCACCGGAGCTACCACCCAATGGCAGGTCCCGGGTGTTAATCAGCCTGGAAGCGGACAGGTTCCTGCATTTTACAGATTTGGCGGGGAAATGAAAACACCTGTTGTGGCAGAAATATTTGGTGAGGGAATCAGGCAATACCTGTTTGCTCCTCCCGGTACCAATTCATTTTTTTATTACAGCCTGGGCCCGGAGATTGAGGATATCAGGTTTTTCACCGAAAATGAAACACACATGCTTATCCCGTATTTTGGTGAAATAGATTTCGGTCGTTCGAGCTTTATGATCAGTTCCGCAGGCATTGAATATGTCGCAAGAAAGATTAACGAAATCGGGCCGCTGCATTTGTCGAAGGAAATATCAGGCAGTCTTTCCCCGGAAAGTTTTGAGCTTACAAGCACTGTTGATAAAAGCTTCACTTTAGCCAATGGAGTTGAACTGTTCGCCGGAAAAATGGAATTGAACATAAGCAGCGATTCGGGAATCACCTTCCATGGAAACACAGCATTACCCTTTGGGCTGGGAGATGCGGATTGTTCGGGCAATCTTCGTAAAGACGGAATAAGCATAGAAGGTCAGCTAAAAGCAGGTGCCGGTATTGTACTGAACAACGGAATGCGGTTACCCGTTGCCGATATGATATTCAGCGCTTCCTCTGATCCGGACGAAGGGGTTCACCTCGAAGGGCGCGTGGATATCCCGCATCTTGGTTTTGTGAATGTTAAAGGGGAAATCAATTCAAAAGATTTTTTCCTGGAAGGTGAGGTAAAATCAGCCGATCTTGCCTTTGGAAATGTGCAATTGCCTTCGGTGAACGGTGTTGTACATATTTCTAAAGCTACGGGGGTTTTCTTCAAAACCGAACTCAACCTCGGGATAGTGTTAGGTACCAACACGCTGGTACAAGGATCTGTGAACACGAACGGCATAACTTTAACAGGTGCATTATCAAGATCCATTTTCATAGGCGGTCATAGCTTTACCTTTACCAGTGGTAAAGTAACCGCAAGTCCGGCAGGAGTTAAGGTGAGCGGGAACATAGACCTGTATGTTTTTAAAGTAAACGTGTTGGGCGACGTATATGGCGTTAATGACTTTCTGCTGAAAGGTAAATACGGCTACAATACTAAGTTTGTAAAAAGCAACATAGCGGTTGCGGTAACACCTCAAAAAGTGAATTTAAGCGGAGAGGGAACAGTTTACGGTTTACTGGGAAATGAACTGTACAGCGGGGGATTGACATTTGTACCTGACTGGAGTGCACGTACAATTAGCGCCTGTTATGTCATCAATGGCCAACAATATTGTGTGGGGCTATAACCTGTCCCAATTTTAATTACCGCATACAATTCTGATGAGCCCATACCCGATGGCGCATGAAATAGGCAAAAAATGGTCAGTCCTGTACAGGAAGCCCACCCTGGTCATTTCAGCAAAGCTTATGTAATCGGTATATCCTTACCTTTTAAAATAGCTACTGTAAGGCGGCTGATGCAAACCAACCTTTCCCTGTTGTCATAAATTTTTATATCCCACACATGGGTGGAGGAGCCCAGATGTATGGGCGCCGCTATACCCGTAACCAATCCCTGCCTGGCGCTGCGGATATGATTGGCATTGATTTCTAATCCTACACAAATAAATACATTCGTATCCAAAACCAGCGATGAGGCCACACTTCCCAATGTTTCTGCCAGCGCAGCAGATGCGCCGCCATGCAATAAGCCGTAAGGCTGCCGGGTGCGGTGATCCACCGGCATAGTGGCCTTTAAATAATCGTCACCAATTTCAGTGAACTCAATACCGATATGCTCTCCCATTGTTCCGGCACTCATAGCCTGTAACTTTTGGAGCGAAAATTCTTTTTTAAACCAGATTTGCGACATGATTGCAGACAGTTGTTTTCAATTGAATTCAAACTTAATTGTTTTCACTGCAATAATATAACCCTGTTCATTGATTATTTTTAATATTGCTGACAGATTTTAAGCATGCAGGAACAACTTTTACAACTCAGGCAACTGATCCAGGCTGTATATCCATTACCTGATGAAGACTGGCATGCATTTACCGGGATATGGCAGCTATTTTCAGCAAAAAGAAAAGAGATCATTACCGCCGCCGGCGAAAAAGAAAAATATTTATATTTTGTAGTGGAGGGTGTACAAAGAATATATTATTACGATGAAGAGCACAGGGAAGCCACACTCGTTTTTACCTATGCACCCTCTTTTGGCGGTGTACTTGATGCCATGATGCTGCGGCAGGCTTCCCGCTATTTTTATGAAACGCTCACCCCGTCTGTTTTTTTAAGAGCTGCATACAGCCAGGTGGAAACCATCATGAAAACCAGGCCTGCTGTTGAAACCATGGTTCGTTTGGGTGTAACCAATGCCCTGTCGGGTTTACTGGAAAGGCTGGTTGAAATACAATGTTATTCTTCGGAAGATAAGTTCAGAAAGCTTTTACGGCGCAGTCCGCATATTTTACGGTTGATTCCTCATAAATACCTGGCCAATTACCTTGGAATAGACCCCACCAATTTCAGCAAACTCATCAACAAAATAAGGATCTGAAAAATGTTGGTATTTACCAATAATTATCATTTCCCGGCACTACAATTTTGCATCATAAACAAAGATGAAGCAAATGAAAGCAATATCAAAACTTGAGTTATTAAGCACATTGGAGCGGGAAACAGAAAAGCATCTTACGGAAGCTGTTCGCATTTTTCAGAACCTGCCTGAACAAACGCTGCTGAAGCCTGCTTCAAACGGCGGTTGGAGCATTGCGCAGTGCCTGGCGCATTTAAACAGTTATGGCAAATTTTATCTGCCCGCTATTGCGTATGCACTTGACCACCCGGCGAGTAATGCTTCCACTGAAAGCTTTAAAAGCGGATGGCTGGGCAATTATTTTACTAAAATGATGCAGCCGGGAAGCTCCGGTACAAAATACAAGTCGCCCAAAGATCATGTTCCGGTTGCTGACCTGGATGCCCGGGCCGTTATAGCCGAATTTATCGAACAGCAGGAGCAACTCATCATGTACCTTCGGAAAGCAAAAGCAGTCAATATCAATGCTACCCGTGTGCCCATATCCATTTCAAAATGGGTACGGCTGAAGCTCGGCGACACCTTCCGGTTTTTAACAGCGCACAACGAACGGCATCTGTTGCAGGCAAAAAAGCACCTGGAAGTACCGGTGGCAACACCTTAATTGGCAGCAAGGCCGCAAGGGCATTTGCGCGATACCATTGTAGAAGAAAATGGATTCCTGTTCAATTCATGTTCTGAATCAAGTGTGCATTTTACGAACCCGGAATGTAATACTGCAGTTGCATCTCCACCAATTTTTTATAGTTCCGGTATTTGTATGCACTCCATTCATCCGCAACCCGAAGCACCAGTTCATTGAGTTCACTCAGTTCTTCATTCTGAAACGCACCAAACACAAAGTAAGCATATGTTTTGTTCAAAAACGTACTCAATGCAACGTACAATTCCTCATTTTGCTGCGGAAAAATATGCCGGTTATTGATTGTTTTTGAAAAAAGCTTCTTCAATGCGGGCTCCCATACGTCTTTTAATTCCTTTATGATTTGTGTGATTTGATCTTCCGTAAGACCGCCCTGGTATAATGGAGCAATGCCATTGAGCGTTTTATTTGCAATATCTATATATGCATTGTGCTCAGCGGTAAGCGCGTTGTAAGCGGCATATTCATCTTTAATATTTCCGGCATTGATCCCGGCTTTGCTGCAGAAAAAAACAAACGCATCTTTATCCAGGGATTCCAAAGATCGTTTCTGCTGTTCAATCTCTTCTTCCAGCATGCGTATAACAACATCGGCCTCTTCCCGGGCATATTTCTTACCATCAAAGTCAAAACTGCTGACATCAATTTGTTTGTCCTTAACAGCATTCGCGATCAGCAGATCGTGCTCGTTGTTTTTTAATGAATCATGCAATTGTCCGTTCCGCTCGTTAAATATTTCGTTGAACGTTGCGGGGTTGCCGGTGTTACCGGTAAAATCAATATCCCAGTTATTCATGTTGATGTAGCGATTGTCGTAAAACCCGTTGTATGCTAAGGGTAATTCATATTTTTCATTTTCCTCCCGGCACCATTCATCAAAACGGCTGGTGTCGCATATTTCCGGCGTCGTTTCCAAATGAACAGCCTGATATAACTTATTTGTCATATTTTCCTGCAATACTTCCGCACCTTCAAAAATCTTCCACGCCCTGGTTTCATCCGGAGCACAGTTTATGTCGAGCCCGTCAAGATGTTGTTTTCGCTCACCGATGGGCGGATGGCTGGCCCATTGGTTTTTATAATTGATCCTTGATTTTGAAAAAGACTGGATAAACAGGAAAGACACTTCTGGCAAACCCTCATTTACGGGAAGCTGGTATTGTTTGGCGAGAGCGTGAAACACAGACAACTGATTACCAAAAATGTTTTTTACCACCTTATTTTGCTTCATCCATTCATCGGCTTTATCGAGTGCCGAATTATAACAGCGCTGAGAAACTTCTAACCTTGTTAAACCGCTCACCAGGTTATTTCCCCCCGCTACACTTGCTGCCACGGCATCGGCATGAAACTCCATTTCACGGCTGAGCGACATATAATTCTTATTGACAAATGAATACATACCTTTCAATATCCATTGTATTCCCTGCGATATTTTAACCGTAATGCCGGCAAACAATACAAAATAACCGCTGATGCTGCTCCAGGACTGGAGAAACCGGGTATAGCTGGTATTTTCATAAAGCATATTATAAATTACACGGTTAACATTGTAGGTAAAACTTCCCAGCTTCATGCTCCTCTGACTAAAATGGCCAAATTCATGAGCCATAATCGCTTTAAACTCACTCAGGTTAACTGTATTAACCAGGCCCAATCCAATCTCCAAATTTTTACGAACGGGCAAAAACATGCTCCAGAAACCGGAGTTATAAAATACGCAGGCATTTACATCCGGTGATAAGTAGATTTTTTTAGGAAATGTAGTTTGGGTTTCTTTTGTTAATTTTCTGATGAAAGCAAACAATTGCGGCTGTTCCGCTTCTTTGATTTCTATTCTCGAGGTGCTCTCATTTTTTGATACTGCAAAAACAAATTTAATCAGGAAGAAAACAACAGATGCTCCCACGCCCGTTAGTCCAAGTCCCAGCATAATTGTTATAAATTTCGGCATCGCGATGATAACCGATACGCCCACATAAAAACACGCAAGGGCCAAACCCGTGGCGGCTGCAATAAGAATAAGGTAAACCATAAAAAAGAGAACAATCGAAACGATCACTTTAGACACCTGTTGTTTAAATGCAGCGGATGGAGCCAGCTTTTTCCTATCCGTCAATACAGGAGATGCAGGATACAGAAGAGCATTCATCATAAATAAGGGTTTAAGGACTCACAACATATAAAAAAAGAAGAACAAAAAAAATTCGGCTCCCCGTTGTCTTTCCCTGCCTATGGATACCCCGGCAAAACCCTGCTGTTAATCAACCATTTGAGTTCTCTACCGAACGGATACAATTATCCGCCAGCAAAGTTTTTACTAATAAAATTAATTTTATTGGTAAAACTTATTACTTTTACGGCTAAATGCATTTTAGATGGTAAAGTTTATGATAGCCTTCCTGTTGCTGTGGCAACATTCTCCCGGTTTTCATAACCAGGCTTTAAAAAGGGTATTGCCAATCGTGTATCCCGCTCAGATCAATATAAGCGGACCGCTTAGCAGAGCAATTAAAAAAGATACCGTGGAGGCTCATCTAAACGCGGTGTATACGCCAGCTCAACAGGCATTTCCCAACAGCAAGTTTGAAGCAGCAGACTACGAAGCAGGGCTGTTTACGATAGCGTTTTGTAAAATAATAAGATAACATACGCAGGTAAAATTTAATCGGTATTTATAAATGTTTTATTATGACCCCCGCAACAAAAACCGAAAACTATATCCGCCAGTTTGAACAACTGTACAGAGGGGGAAGCTGGCAGGATGAAAGCTTTGAGACAAAGCTCCGGGGTGTAAATGAAGAAACGGCTTTTATTCGGCCCCTGCCGGGCGTTCACTCCATTGCCGAAATAATATGGCACAGCCTGTACTGGCGAACAGTATTGATTAAACGAATGGAAGGAAATTACGGTTACAGAGACGAAACCGTAGAGAAGTACAATTTTTTACCTGTTGAAGCATTGCAGCAGAAAGGATGGAATTATTTATGGCTCGAGTGGAAAAAAAGCCAGGAACAGATTATAGCATTTCTCCGGGAAAAAACAGATCCTGATCTTATAGAAACATCTCCCGGAAAAGTTAGCCTTGAATATATGGCAGAGGGCATTGTTCAGCATGATATTTATCATTTAGGACAAATAGGACTTATTAAGAAAATAATGAGTTTGAAACAATGATTTGCTTTCAGGCTTCATAGAATTGCATGGTTACTCATAAAATAAACCGCACCCCTCCGGCAAAAACCAGTCATTTCTTTTTAAAGCCGTACCGGAAACAATAGCATTGCAACCAGTATTTTTTTATATCTCTTTAGAACAGGTAACAAGTTGAATTTTTCTTTGTAATATTGAGTATCTTTCTGCCTTTGTATACTCTAAAAGCAAAAGCGGCAAGTTTTCACCGTTGCTGTACTTTGAAATTTCACAGAACTGGTAAGCCATTCTTCTTACTATGACGCTCTAAACCTGATTATTTAAGTATGGGAAAATTCCAGATAAAAAAATCTTCCACTGTTCATGACGTAGTTATCATTGGATCAGGAGCAGGAGGAGGGATGGCCGGGCATTTTTTGGCCCAGGCAGGTATAAAAGTTTTAATGCTTGAAGCCGGACCTTTCTTCGACCCCGCCAAAGATTCACTGCAGTTCAAATGGCCATGGGAATCTCCCCGCCGGGGTGCATCTACGGTTCGCCCGTTTGGTGATTTTGATGCTGCATACGGAGGCTGGGAAATAGATGGTGAGCCCTATACCCGGAAAAACAATACCGAATTTGACTGGTTTCGTTCCAGGATGCTGGGCGGCAAAACCAATCACTGGGGAAGGATATCCCTGCGGATGGGGCCCGACGATTTCAGACCTAAAGACGGCTTAACGGAAGATTGGCCATTCACTTATGATGACATTAAACCTTATTACGACAAGGTTGACCGCTTAATAGGCATATACGGTACGGTGGAAGGTATAGAAAGTGAACCCGACGGTATTTTCATGACTCCACCCAAACCCCGGCTCCCGGAACTCTTCATAAAGCGATCGGCAGCTAAGGTAGGCGTGCCCGTTATACCCGGAAGAGGTTCGGTAATTACAGAACCCCTGGCCGGAAACAAAGACCGCCAGCCGTGCTATTATTGCGGACAATGCAGCCGCAGTTGTAAAACCTACGGCGATTTTTCGGCATCGTCCTGCTTAGTGATCCCTGCCATTAAAACCGGCAATCTTGAGGTTATCACCAATGCCATGGTAAGAGAAATACTTACCGATAAAAACGGCCAGGCTACCGGTGTTTCTTATATCAATAAAGATGATCTGCAGGAGTACCAGGTAAGCGCCAAAACGGTAGTGCTAGGGGCAAGCGCCTGCGAATCGGCACGGATATTACTGAATTCAAAATCTGCCAGCCATCCCAATGGATTGGCCAATAACAGCGGTGTGGTAGGAAAATATCTCCATGATTCTACCGGCTCCAGCCTGAGCGGCTTTCTTCCGCAACTGATGGACCGTAAGCGCTTTAATGAGGATGGCGCGGGCAGCATACATATTTATTCACCCTGGTGGTTAGACAACAAAAAACTCGATTTTCCCCGCGGGTACCACATCGAATTTGGAGGCGGCATGAGAATGCCTTCCTACGGCTTTGAATCGGGTATACACCGGCTCAACGGCAAAGTGCCCGGAAGGGACGGCAAGCCCAAACAAGCGGGCGGCTTTGGCGCGTCGCTCAAAGATGATTATCGTCGTTTTTATGGCACCCGTGTTGGCATGGCCGGCAGAGGCACCGCCATTGCAAGAAAAGAGAATTACTGCGAAATAGATCCCAATGTGGTTGATAAATTCGGTATCCCCGTATTACGCTTCCATTACACCTGGAGCAATGAAGAAGTGAAACAGGCCAAACACATGCAGGAAACCTTTCAGTCAATAATGCATGAAATGGGCGCCATCGTTACGTCGGGTCCTCATGGGCCTGAAAACAATTACGGACTGGAAGCGCCCGGCAGGATCATTCATGAAGTGGGTACCATAAGAATGGGCGACGATCCGAAAAAATCAGCGCTTAATAAATGGTGCCAGGCCCACGATTGCAAAAATCTATTTGTGGTAGATGCGGCGCCTTTTGTTCAGCAGGGAGATAAAAATGCCACCTGGACGATCCTTGCCCTTTCGCTGCGGACGGCAGAATATATCCTCGAACAAAGAAAGAAATTTAACGTGTAAAAGCTTCAATTCTTATTGGTATGAACAGACGTGAATCACTCAAAGCCATTGGCTTAACTGCTGTTTCAGCAGGCGTTTTATTAGAAGCCTGTAAAACGGATGATAAAAAAACAACAGCAGGTGCAGCAACAACGGCCGATGAAAGCAATGCCGGGCGGGAAGCTTTTGAAGTAGAACGCAACAAAAAGCTGAAGGAAGAGCGGTTTTTCACCGATCATGAAATGCTTACCATTACAGTACTGGCTGACATCATTATACCTAAGGATGAAAAGTCTGGTAGTGCATCAGATGCCAAAGTGCCGGAGTTTATAGAGTTTATTGTTAAAGATATTCCTTCGCACCAGGTTCCCATGCGCGGAGGATTAAGATGGCTGGATACGCAATGTATGAACAGGTACAATAATGCTTTTAAAGATGCCACAGCAGCTCAGCAGCTCGAAATGGTGAATGACATTGCCTGGCCCGAAAAGGTAAAGCCCGGTATGGAACAGGGCGTTGCTTTTTTCAACCGCATGCGCGACCTTACCGCCTCGGGATTTTTTACGAGCGAAATGGGTGTTAAGGATTTAGGCTACGCAGGCAATATGCCCAACAAATGGGAAGGGGTGCCGGAGGATGTATTGAAGCAGTATGGGCTGGAGAATGTTTGATATTGATATGAAAGGCTCCAAATAACAAATCACAGGAAACAAATAAAGTACAGGTGGTTCATTCCCCGCTACGGCGGGCAGGCCCACCATGACAGGTAAAATTCAAATTCGAAGAAAGGATGCTGGAGCAGGAATCGGTTTTGATCAGCGAACTACGGGTGACATTAAGTACTGTTATATTTTGACTTGCCGCCTTTCTATTTTAAACAAAAGGCTGAAACCTTATCATCCGGTACTGTCCGTTAAATCCGGGGAGCGCGAGATGCTGGTTAACCTGGCATTGCGATATAGAATAGTACTGGTGCCAGTGTCCGGCAAAAACACCGGTTAATTTTTTCGCCGTCATCACTTCTTTCACAAATGCCACTGTTGAAGCCTGGTTACCTGCAGCAGGCCAGCGTTCCCTGCGTTCTATCTCATAATTTTTGTCGCTGCCGGCGCCCCATTCGGGATGCCCGCAACACATGCGCATGGATTGCATGTACAGGGGAATATGCACAAAAAGCGCAACGGGTTCGGGTCGTTTAATCTGGTCGTGGAAAAAAGACAGTTGTTCCTCGTTTACCTGGTAGGTAGAATTATCAATGGTAACCATGTTAATACCGCCTATAATATCCGACGAATAAAACATATGCTTTCCCGCATAGAGGGGCTTCAATCTTTTTTCACACCAGTTCCTTCGCAGTTCATCCGATGATCCTTGCATGCCTTCATAATGCCAGTCGTGGTTGCCTGCTGTGTAGATATGAGGAATGCCCGCTGCCTCAACGGTTGAGCGCACAAATTCAACTGCCGTAGCCGATGGGTAGTTTACAATATCGCCCACAAGTGCAACGAGGTCAACCTTTTCCTGCTTCGCCATCTGCATCATGTCCTTGAAACATGCCATTGTAGTAGTGGGCTCACCGGTTTTATAATGCTTTGGTCGTAAAAAGGCTGTGTTCATGCGGGCGCTGTACTGTTCATATTCGCGGTCGCTTTCATTATCGCAACTGATATGTGTATCCGCTATCTGTAGTACAGTTACAGGTGTATGCAAACCGGTTAATGATATGATGGTTTGCATGGTATTGGTATTGTGTATACATTGCCACTTATCTTTTTTGGGAGCTGCCAGGGAAGGTAAGGCGGGCAAACCCAGCACGGCGCCCGCGCCAAGCGATGTTTTAGCAATAAAAGAACGGCGGTTCATGGAAGACATAATAAAAGGTTTGTGTAAATATAAAAAAATGAATGCTTCGCACTAAAAGGAATATGCTCCAGCCTTCAGCACTACTCCTTATCTTTAATCTTTTTTCGTTTGTCTACCCTTAATAATAGTTTCCGCATGAAGCAATTTTTTTTTCTCGGATTATTCTTATCGGCCGCTTTTGCATGTGCTCAGCAAATACGCATACCCAATTCTCCATGGAATATAAAAGAACTGTATCAAACGCCGCCCGTGCATGAAACAGATTGCTGCGCTGTGGCTGGCATGCGGTCTTTTTTTTATGAAGGAATCATCTTTAAAGCAAAACCAACCAAAGTGTTTGCTTATTATAAAGCACCGGAAGGCACTCCGCCTGAAGGCGGATGGCCGGCGGTGGTTTGTGTGCATGGTGGCGGTGGAACCGCATTTCCGCAATGGATACAAGCCTGGGTAAATCGTGGTTATGCAGCCATTGCTATGGACCTGGATGGGCATCTTCCCATAGGCGACTTCCCAAACCGCGAATGGCATGAACAGGCCGGGCCACCCCGTATTACAACTTTTGGCGATATTGAAATTGCGGACAGGGAACAATGGTTCTATCATGCAGTGGCCGACGTGATCAGGGCCAATTCGCTACTGCGCTCTTTTCCCGAAGTCAATCCCCGGAAAATTGGTGTGCACGGTATTTCATGGGGTGGGGTAATAACAGCCGCAGTAATGGGACTGGACAACCGGTTTGCCTTTGCCGTGCCGGTATACGGTTGCGGATTTTTGTACGAATCTACTGTATCCAATTTTGAGCGGTATTTTAAAGTAATGACGCCCGGCCAGTTAAGCGCTTATAAAACCAAATGGGATCCTTCATTGTATATTCCATATTCTACCGTTCCAAGCCTATGGTATACAGGTAGCAACGACGGCTCCTTTCCCCTAAATATCTGGCAGCGATCAGTATCACTTGCTAAAACGGCTCCGCTGCTTAGCATACCGGTTACCAGCGAGCACGGACATATATGGAACCAGCCCGAAATATTTGCTTTTGCTGACATGGTGGTAAGAGATGGCAAAAAACTGATCCAAATCCATAACGCAGTCGTTCAAAAAAATACAGCGATGGTAAAAATTGCTTCTGAAACACCCCTGAGCAAAGCAGTATTATGCTATACAACCAACAGCGGCGCCTGGCAAAACAGGAATTGGGCACAGCTACCTGCAACATTAAATAAAGACCGGGCATTGGCTGTTCTGCCTGCCGATGCAAAAGCATTTTATTTCAATATTACAGATGTTGATACCCTTTGCTTCAGCTCTGCAGTTACCGTCGTAGAAAAATGAAATGCTTTTGTATCAGTTCTTTGCCTTGAGTGACCTCACCACCGGTTCGGGTAAAAATTTTGTTGCATCCCCGCCATTTCGAATCACGTCTCTCACCAGCGTAGATGCTACGGAAGTATATTGGGGAAGGCAGGTTAAAAAGATAGATTCTATCTCCGGTGAGAGGCTTCTGTTCATATCTGCAATTGCCTTTTCGTATTCAAAATCACTGACATAGCGAATGCCTCTTAAAATAAAATTTGCATTCACTTTCCGGCAGCAGTCAACCGTTAATCCTTCATAAATAACCGCATCAACTTTGTCTTCGTCTTTGAATATTTCCTTAATCCATTGCAGGCGCTGCTCTTCCGAAAACATGGCGGTTTTATTTACATTTCGTCCTATTCCTATATACAGCTTATCAAATAAGTTGAGCGACCGGTTTATAATATCTAAGTGACCAATCGTTATAGGATCAAATGTTCCGGGAAATAAAGCAATGCGTTGCATAGAATGATTTGAAATTGGAGACCCGCCCCGGCGGGCAGGTTTGAAATTTGAGATATTTACCGCTGCTAACTCACTTCCCTTCCCCCGGCTAACAGATACAACACCGCCATACGGGTAGCCACACCGTTTTCTACCTGCTGTAAAATAATGGATTGATTTGAATCTGCCACATCACTGTCCAATTCTACACCGCGGTTAATAGGACCCGGATGCATGATCAGAATCTCTTTATCCAGTTCATCGAGCATTCTTTTATTAATGCCATAGGCAAGATTGTACTCCCGCAGCGACGAGAACAACACCTGGTTTTGCCTTTCAAGTTGAATTCGCAATACATTCGCTACATCACACCATTTCAATGCATTACGCACGTTGTACTCTACCCTTATATCGAAGGCTTCCCTTATATGCGGCGGTATTAAGGTGGGCGGTCCGGCTACCATTACTTCGGCGCCCATTTTCTTTAAAAGATAAATATTGCTGAGCGCCACCCGGGAATGCATGATATCGCCTATGATGGCCACTTTTAATCCTTCCAGTCTGCCCTTGTGCTCCCGCATGGAAAAAGCATCCAGCAATGCCTGTGTGGGATGTTCATTAATGCCGTCTCCCGCATTCACGATTGCCGCAGGGATATGTTTTGCCAGAAAGTGGGGTGCTCCGCTGGCACTGTGCCGCATCACCACCATATCCACTTTCATAGAAAGGATATTGTTAACGGTATCCAGAAGCGTTTCACCTTTGGATACAGAAGAGCCGCTGGCTGTAAAATTAATGGTATCGGCACTCAGCCTCTTTTCCGCCAGCTCAAATGAAATACGGGTACGGGTAGAACTTTCGTAAAAAAGGTTTACAATAGTTACATCCCTGAGTGTAGGCACTTTTTTAATCGGGCGCTGTAAGACTTCCTTAAATTGGGTGGCCGTATCTAAAATGAGTTGAATATCCGGTGGAGTGAGATCTCTAATGCCCAACAAATGTTTGGTGCTGAGTTGCATTAGGGAGCGAAATTAAAGGATAGGAATTAAAACGCCAAATCCGGAGATTGAAAATCCTAAATTCGGGTCGTTAGCGATCAGCCGTCAGATTCAGCCGCTGTTAGTATTCAATAACTGATAGCTACTAACTAACCGCTGATGATTCGTCTTAAAAAGTTGTTTTGAAATATATTATTTTTACATACCTTTGCACCCCGTAAAAACGGGTGTGTTTGCTAATGCGTTGCAGAAACAGGCACAAATTGCTCTAAAGGCTCCATAAGTGTTTCGTCTGTTCGGAACCGCCCCACGGGTATAACATAAATACTTTTACGCATATGCCAAAGGTTAAAACCAATTCGAGTGCAAAGAAAAGGTTTAAAGTGACCGCCACAGGCAAGATTACTCATCAAAAGGCTTTTCGCCGTCACATTCTTACCAAAAAATCAAAAAAACGCAAAAGGGCCATGAGAATGGATGGACAGGTTCACAAGTCCAATTTGGATTTCGTGAAACGCCTGTTACGCCTTAAGTAATGGCTGCGTCTTTTATAAGGCAGGCTAAAAACCAGTAAATCTCCATTTAAAAACAGTTGACCGTACATCAATAAAGTACCGAAACGTAAAATGATTAAACTATGCCACGTTCAGTAAATGCTGTCGCATCGAAGGCACGAAGGAAAAGGATATTAAAAGCTGCCAAAGGCTTTTACGGCAAACGTAAAAATGTTTTAACCGTTGCCAAAAACGTAGTAGAAAAAGGATTAACCTACAGTTATGTAGGGCGCAAACTGAAAAAAAGAGAATACCGCGCTTTGTGGATTGCCCGTATCAACGCGGCCGTGCGTGAAGAAGGACTTACCTACTCAGAATTCATATTTAAGCTGAGACAGAAAGGAATAACCCTTGATCGCAAGGTTCTGGCCGACCTGGCTATGAACGAAGCCGAAAGCTTTAAGAAACTGATCGTTTCTGTAAAGTAGATGTAAACGAAAGGATGAATTGAATAATTTTTCCAGATAACGGCATTGTAACCGGTAGTGAAAAAATCACAACCGGTTTTTTTATGGGGGACAGATCAAAGAACTACATTTGCAAATCATTGCTCACGCTAAACAACAGGCTAAGTAAAAATGAATAAATCATACACCGACCTGGTGAAACAAACCTTTTACTTTCCACAGGAAGGTTTTGAAGTAACCGACGGCTATTTGCGTTTTAACGGATTGGACCTTAAAGCGATCATTGATAAGTATGGTACCCCGCTTAAACTCACCTACCTGCCCAAAATAGGCATGCAGATAGACAAGGCCAAAAAGATGTTCAGAGAGGCATTTAAAAAACATAAGTATGAGGGCAAATATTTTTACTGCTATTGTACCAAAAGTTCTCATTTTTCTTTTGTGGTGGAAGAAGCCCTGAAGCATGAAATTCACCTCGAAACATCTTATGCATACGACATCGAGATTATTAACCGGCTGTATGAAAAAAGAAAGATCAATAAAGACATTCACATCATCTGCAATGGATTTAAGCAAAAAGGATATACTTCCCGCATTGCGCGGCTGCTGAATACCGGTTTTAAGAATGTGATCCCCGTTTTGGATAACAAAGATGAACTGGATGCTTACCGCCGGTCTGTAAAAGTTCCTTTCAAACTGGGGATAAGGGTTGCGGCGGAAGAAGAACCCACTTTTCCGTTTTATACTTCGCGGCTGGGTATGCGGGCAAGAGACATACTGGAGTTTTATGTAGACAAGATCGAGGGAAATGAAGAAAAATTCCAGCTAAAGATGCTGCATATATTTCTCAATAAAGGAATCAAGGATGATATTTATTACTGGAGTGAGCTCAATAAAATCATTCACCTGTATTGCCAGTTAAAAAAGATTTGTCCTGAACTGGATTCCATCAACATCGGCGGTGGCTTTCCCATCAAACATTCGCTTGGGTTTGAATATGATTACCAGTTCATGATCAACGAAATTGTACGCAATATCAAAAGTGCCTGCAAAAAAGCCAAAGTACCCATGCCACACATTTATACAGAGTTTGGGAGCTTTACCGTAGGCGAAAGCATGGCACATATTTACAGTGTGGTAGGTCAAAAAGTACAAAACGACCGGGAGACATGGTATATGATTGATTCTTCTTTTATCACTACCCTACCCGATACCTGGGGCATAGGTGAAAGGTTTTTATTGCTGCCCATTAACAAATGGGATGAGGAGTATCAACGGGTGGTGCTTGGCGGGATGACGTGCGACAGCCATGATTATTATGATTCTGAAGAACATATTAATGAAGTCTTTCTACCTAAAATCGTGAATGGTGAACCCCTTTACCTTGGCTTCTTTCATACAGGCGCATACCAGGATCAGATCAGCGGCTATGGCGGCATCAAACACTGCCTTATTCCATCCCCTAAACATGTAATAGTGGAATACGATAAAAACGGAAAACTGGTTGACTGGTTATACGCCAAAGAACAGTCTTCGCAAAGCATGCTGAAGATACTGGGGTATATTAAGTGAGTGGTAAGCAGTAAGTAGTAAGTGGTAGGTGATATACAAGTTCCAGGTTACAAGTTGCAAGGTTGTACAACCAACCGCTCAACCAATCATCAACTATCAAAGCTTAACAAACCTCAGTATATAACTGTTTCTCCCGGCGGTTAATTTTACAATATATGTTCCGGCAGCCCAGTTGCCGGTATATATATTTCTGGAAATCACCCTATTGTTTATTCTTTCGGCATATACAACCTTCATATCACTGCTTAATACTTCAATAAAGGCATTGGATACCGGGCTTCCAAAATGAATCGTAACATTATTATTTGCCGCCGGAACCGGGTACAGCAACGGGCCGGCATTACCGGATCCGCTTATATTTATTTGAATAACTTTACTGTATGAACTTTTTCCGTCTGCGTCCACCTGTTTTATGCGGTAGTATAATTTTCCCGCCCGGGGCTGAACATGAAGATAGTTATACATTACAGGTGTATTGCTGTTGCCTTTTGATGCCAGTTTGCCTATTGGGATAAAACGCATGGCATCGGTACTCATTTCTACTTCAAAATAGCTGTTGTTCAGTTCCGTCGCTGTTGACCAGTTTAGCCTCACATTTCCATCTGTATATAAAGCTTCAAAGTTCAGCCAGCTTACCGGCAAGGCCGCGTCAACTGAACCAATGGAAAATCCTGAAAAACCCGTATTGAAACTTGTGGTGATCGTGTGGTCTTTGCCAAAGCCTCCGTGTACCAGTGCTGTGCTAAGCTTTACTTTCTCTATTTGCGGACTGGCAGGAGAAAAGGATGAAACCGGGATATCTGTTTTTATCATTTTTACATTCGCCCAGGTTCTTCCTGTTGCCGACTCATAACCCAATTTTTCAGCATCGGTATAATAAAGGGTTATTTCATAATTGCCCGAAGTATTGTTATTTTGCGGCGTTACAAAAAACGTTTTACGTGTAAGGAACTGATCCGGTATATTGTTCCAGAAGGGCGCAACGCCATCACCATCGCGGTCTATGCTTACCGTTGTACATCCATAATCCCAATCACTCAGGTTTTTGATTTTCGCAATGATCTTCTGCGGCTCGAACTTATCGTAAAAATACACTTCGTTATACGGGCCAAGATATTCTTCTCTGGATGTGGATATGGTGTTGCCTACCGGGTTGCCCTGAACGGCATAATCCAGTATTATAACCGGTTTTATGCCGTTTTGGTAAAAACTTACCAGGGAAAAATTGTCTGAGCAGTTTATCCCTTCGTTTTCTATCATACTACCCTCGTCGGCACTGCTTCCATCTGAATACGCATACAATATATCGGCGGCATCTGCAATTGCGGATCCATTATCAAAGCAAAGTTCTACCGCTACATTGCTGGCGCCGTTCCACTGGAAGGCCTGTGTAAATACAAACGCGTTCCATCCGTCTTTTGTAGTATATGAAGGGAGGGAAAGAAAAGTGGTCATATCAGCGACGGTATAAACAGCTCCGGTTTTGGCAAGACTGCCCAGGCTGGTATGGGCCATTTTTATATTCAGATTTTTAAAGGGCCGTACCGAATTCTTTTTTACAAAGAACCGTATTCCTGAAATAGAACAATCCGAAAGCCCGGCGTTGGTAAGTTCCCCAGCTTTGTATAACATCTGGGTTCGCTGCTTTTCAACAGATGCATCGAAGATTTTAGCGTTATTGATATCATACCTTGAGGAGCCTATACTGCTGCCCGAAACTGTTCCTGGAGCTACAGGGCGATGATCAACTCCGCTGAAAGTAATATTCATTACTGTAATTGCACTGCCCTTTTCGGCAATGCCACCACCATTATCTACTGAAAAACTCAATCTCAAAAGTTTGACTTCATGTGAGCTTCCGTGATCATAAATGCGCAATACGAATGACTGCTTGTTGTTTACACCGGCCGGAAATACAACATTTTTACCGGAAGGAAAATCAAAATCTGATTTTTCCAGGGCCGTTGAAGCCGGATCAACATCAATGATAGCTGTAGCACTTTGTACCGGGTCACTGCCAATGGTAAAATTAAAAACATAATCGCGGTACCTGCGGCAGCCGCTTACCGTTGTTGCCGTTTCTGCAAGCTCAGCGGTTTGCTGCTCAAAATTGATTTTAGGTGAACACGAGGGATTTGAATAAGTAGGAAGAGCGCCTGTTGAACCAACAAGGGTGTTTCTTTCCTCTAGCAAAGTACTTGCCTGGATCCGGTCTTTTTGTCCGGGTGTAAAAAGCGTGTAGCAATTGGTATAGCTCATGAAATTGCTCTCCGTACGAATATTATAAGGCTGGTTGATGCAAGCATTGTTACCGGTGCGACAGGTAAAATTAACTACACCCGAAGAATTGGCATTGAGCGATACAGGATCAGTATCAGCAACATAATCGCCGTAACCAACAGGACATTTGGTGCTTACAGAAGACCCTTCAAAAGGATGGTAAAGATTAAAGGCATGACCCATTTCATGGGGAAGTGTTTTAGAGCCGGACTTCATTTGAGTGGCCAGCATTACTGTTCCGTCGACTATGCTCGACGTGGGAAAATATGCATAACCAGCAATAAACTGTCCTGTAGTTCCATTCTGCCCATTGATCTTATTTACTATATAAATATTGTAATACCGCGACCTGTCCCACGACAATGGTTCTTTCATAGCAATATCGCGCGCAATATCATTATTGGTAGCGCCAATAGCCACATAGTCTGCGTTGGAAGACATATTAACGCGCTCGATACCGGATGTTGGATTGCAATCAGGATCCCGTTTGGCCAACACGAACCGCAATCCAAGATCGCCCGCTGCATTTGTTCCGGCAGATGTGAGGGAAGGATAGGTGCCGCTGTAAACGTCATTCAGATAACCAATTGCAGCAATGATCTGTTCATCCGAGGGATTAAAAGACGTTCCAACCTGTTCGCCCGTGTGAAGCACATGAACGACTATTGGAATAGTAAAAATGGCTGTTTCTTTTTTTTGATAATTCTTCCGGGCTTTCTTTTGCTGAATAAAGTTTTCAATTTTTTGCTCATTCAGTGTAACGCGGGATTTGTAAAAAGGACTGGCACCCTGCAATGCACGATGCGACTGGTCGAAGCCACATATCGGTTGGGCAGGTATTTTGGCGCAATACAACAGCACACAACATAAAGCAGCAGTTACGCCTTTCATAGCAGCATATTATATTCCAAATGTAAATAATTAAATAAACGCAACATTTCCTGGCAGACTAATTTTATTCACATTTACCTTTCTGCAATGACTCCTGTTTTTTCTGTGCATTGAGGCCCTTACCAGGAAAACGATCGTGGAAGTCTGTGGCAACAAGGAGAAGCCGTTTGGGAAAAATAATTTTGGCGCAAAATGCCGGTTTTGCAACAACAACGGGGCATGCACAACGCAATATAAAAATCCTTAATGAATAGCAAAATGTATGAATGCTTCTTCTGCTTCTGATTTTTTCACTTATTTTTGCACCATGAATAACATTAGTGTATTGACAGATTTTGAAGCATTGACCAATACCATCAATTTTAAAAAGCTGGCTTCTCCTCCGGGACTTGAATCCTATACTATTTATGCGGGAGGTAATTTTATTTTTATATCCAATGAAAAGAACCGCACGATCCGCTTTAGTCTGGCCAATTTCAGTACCAATGATATTACAAACGACGGCATACAGGAATGGATTGATCGCATTCACAAACTGTATCCCAGTTTTTAATGAAAATACAAATACCGAAGGAGAGCATTGGTGATCACATAAAAAAAGCCACAAGCTTCCTCCGAAACTTGCCCCACTCCTGAAAGCCAACTTTATGTATTTTTTGTGAGCGCACACTGTAACCTCTGCATTTGAGCCACACAATTTTTTCAGCTATAGCGTATATCCATCAACACGCCCACCGCATTTGCAGGCAATGCATTGCAGTTTATGCAATGCCCGAAAAATTCATTTACTGGAAGAAGCCAGAATGGCTGGTAATCAATTTGAAATAAAAAAGGATCCGATGTATGGATCCTTTTTTGGGGAGGTCCCGAGCGGATTCGAACCGCTGTGGGAGCTTTTGCAGAGCTCTGCCTGACCACTCGGCCACAGGACCCTTTATGTTTTTTACCGGGTTGCGAAAATAGGATATTTTTACGAACCACAAATACCTATCAATGCAATATATTGCTGAATCTGAATTAATCCTCAACAGCCGTGGCGCTATCTATCATTTGAACTTGTTGCCGGAAGAATTGGGCGACATTGTTATAACCGTAGGCGACCCCGAAAGGGTAAAAGAAGTAAGCAAATATTTCGACTCCATAGAGCACAGCCAACAGCACCGCGAGTTTGTTACGCATACCGGGCGCCTGGGCAACAAGCGCATCTCTGTTGTATCTACAGGCATTGGAACCGATAACATCGACATTGCAATGAATGAGCTGGATGCCCTGGTAAATATTGACTTCCATGCAAGAACGGTTAAACCACAGCTTACTTCATTACAAATTATCCGCATTGGCACAGCCGGTTCCCTTCGGGAAGATATTCCCGTTGATAGCCGGGTGGCCAGTACCCACGGACTGGGCATAGATAATTTGCTGCATTTTTACCGCTATGAGAACAATGAAGAGGAAAACCAGTTGATCCAGTCTTTTATTACACAAACCCAACTGCACAACCGCGCTGCTTTGCCCTATATCAATGGCGCAAGCGTTGCACTGATCAAGCATTTTGTAGAAGGTTTTCATCACGGTATTACCGTAACCTGCCCGGGATTTTATGGACCTCAGGGAAGAATATTACGGCTGGGCCTGAGCGATCCTGCTTTTATTGAACGGTTATGCAGCTTCAGTTTTGGTACCCACCGCATCTGCAATTTTGAAATGGAAACTGCAGGTATTTATGGAATGGGAAAACTTTTAGGACACCATTGTCTCAGCCTCAGTGCTATCGTGGCGAACCGGATCAGCAAAAATTTCAGTAAGGATGCGACGGCGGCAGTTGATCAACTGATCAAAAAAACGCTGGAAACCGTATCTGCTTTTTAACTGTTATCTGCCTCTTGTATCTGCAAAGGAACAACTTATTTACCTACATAATGCCTCAACCAATAACTTTGCAGTATAAAAAAAACGTAATGGATATACATTTTTTTAAATACCAGGGAACGGGAAATGATTTTATTATATTAGACAATCGTGACAACGCCTACTCTTTTCTGGATACAGCGCAGGTGAATTTATTGTGCAACAGGAAATTTGGCGTTGGCGCCGACGGACTGATGTTATTGAATAAGCACAAGGATTACGATTTTGAAATGGTATATTATAATGCCGACGGAAAAGAAGGCAGCATGTGCGGAAACGGGGGAAGGTGCCTGGTAAAATTTGCGTACGACTCCGGCATAAAAAAAACCACTTATCATTTTATGGCTACAGACGGCCCCCACGAAGCAGAGATAGACCTGCAGGGCATCGTTCGACTGAAAATGAAAGACGTGCAGACCGTAAAAAACAAGACCAATCACTTTATTCTGGATACGGGTTCACCGCATTATGTACAGTTTGTTCAAAACCTGCAAAAAATGAATGTGCGGGAGGAAGGAAAGAAAATACGGTATAGTGATGATTTTGCTGAGGAAGGCATTAATGTAAATTTTGTGGAAACGGTGGATGATCATACCATTTTTGTACGTACCTATGAAAGAGGAGTTGAAAACGAAACATTAAGCTGCGGAACCGGTGTAACAGCTGCTGCGCTCGTTTCGGCACACAATGAAAACAGTTTCAATGAAATTGATGTACGCACCACAGGTGGTAAACTGAGCGTGGAGTTCAATCTTTCAGACCAGAATCACTACAGCAATATCTGGCTATGCGGCCCTGCGGAGTTTGTATTTAAAGGAGAGATTGAAATATAATTTGAAAATGGGCAATTTGAAAATTTGAAAATGCCTGCCCGATCTGAAAGGCGGGTGGAAATGTGGAAATGAACAGGCATGGTGGAGGATAATCCCCTGGTATGCTAACCCAATTTTGCGGAAGTACCCGGATCTGAGTTCTCCTAAATTTTAAATCTTAAATCTCAAATCATAATACCCCTACCTTTGCGCCGCAATGATTCAATACTTCAAAAATATAAACGGGGTAACCACCGCCATTGAAAAGGCGGATAATGAAACCTGGGTAAATATTTTACCGCCACTGAAGCATGAAGAATTTGCTGAGGTATCGGAAACCCTGGATATACCTATTGAATTTTTGCAGGATTCGCTGGATATTGATGAACGTTCGAGGTTTGAACTGGAAGACAATGTGAAGCTAATCGTGATTAAAGCCCCTACTGAAAACAATTCTTTTAATGAAAGTGATGCTTTTTATATAACGATTCCTATTTGTATTATTCTCACCCACAACCAGATCGTTACTGTTAATTCTTTTGAAAACGGAGCTCTTAAAAAGTTTCTGAATACTTTTCAGAACAGGCATGCCGATAAAAAAAACATGATGGTGGTTAAGATATTTGAGAAGATTACCCAAACCTTCATGGAGTATCTTAAGGAAATCAACCACCGCAGGAATATCCTGGAACAGCAGCTATATGCTTCCAACAGAAATGAAGAGTTGCTGGATTTGATGCGTATACAAAAAAGCCTGGTGTATTTTGTAACGGCGCTTCGTTCCAACGAAATGTTGCTGATGAAATTAACAAGAACAAATTTTCTTGGCTTAAATGAGGAAGAAAAAGAAGAACTGGATGATCTGGTAGTAGATACTTCGCAGGCGCTTGAAATGGCAAATATTTATACCAATATCCTCAGCAGTACTTTAGATGCATTTGCAAGTATTATTTCCAATAATCAAAACTCCGTATTAAAACGACTAACTTCCATTACCATAATTTTGCAGTTTCCCGTATTAATTGCCAGCATTTATGGAATGAATGTACCTATCCCCTATCAGCATCAGCCTCACGCATTTTACATCCCGATTATATTAGCGCTCTCTGTTTCTATAATTATGGGCGCCTACTTTATGCGAAAAAAATGGTTCTAACGGTTGATGGGACTTAGCATTGCCCCGTGATTTGAAACTTATCTCTCCATTTCTCTCACGATCTTACAGTCTTACGGTCTTACCATCTTACCATCTTACAGTCTTACAGTCTTACCACCTTACAGTCTTACGATCTTACCATCTTACGATCTTACCATCTTACCATCTTACCCCTTTTCACCATCCCCGCCACCACCTTGTCAATTGGAAGCGTAACGCTTTCTTCGGAGAAATTGGGCCAGTCAATAAACCTAAAAGTTTCCGTTTCGCCTCTCTGTTCATATATGTTCATTTGTCTCTGATCAAAATCGAAGGGCTTTATCCGGAGTGGAACGCTAATAGCAGTCAGCGGTTCGGCAAAGTAATAAATGGAAATGATCTGCTGATCGGGTGTGAATGCCGACATCTGAAAAAAATCTGTTGTATAAATGTGATCCGTAACTTTCACTTCGAGGTTCATCTCTTCCATGAATTCTCTTTTCAGGCAATCTCTTGTGCCCTCACCAAATTCGAGCCCTCCGCCCGGGAACTTGGTGTAATAACTGCCGCGGATAAATTCATCACTCACCAAAACCTGCTTATTATCATTGATAAGAATACCGTACACCCTGAGATTGAACATGTCAAACAATTTGAGATTTAAAATTTTAAATTTAAATTATTCACATTTTCCACATTTCCGCCCGGATGAATCCAGTAAGAAGCCGCAGGCATTTCTCACATCTGCCACCCGCCGGTTCATTCGGGCGCTCCCGCATGAATCACATTATCTTTCCATCGCCGTCCTTTTCATTTTTATTGCTGTTTCCTTTCCTACATATTTTTCTATCCTCGCTTCAGCAAAGTAAATAAGGGGAGTTAAAAGAATAGCTATGGTAAATTTATACATGTAGTTCACACAACCCACCGCAATCACCTGCGCCCATGTCCAGTTACTGCCGAGTTTAAAAGCAATGGCCAATACTATAAAACTATCGATGAGCTGAGATACCAGTGTAGATCCGGTTGCCCTCAGCCATACTTTCTTTTCGCCTGTTGCCCTTTTGATGCGCTGAAATACAAATACATCCACTGCCTGGCTCACCAAAAAAGCCACCAGGCTTCCAAGTATAATCCACATGCCTTGCCCGAATATACCGTTAAAGGCCACCTGCATATCCGGAACACCTTCGCTTGTTTTGGAAGCAGGCCACCAGTCGGCATACGGGATATGAATGCTGGCATAAAACATTATGAAAGCGTAAGATATTAACGCAACTGCAGTATAGCTGATCCTTTTGACCGCTTTGGGACCGTAATACTCATTTACAATATCCGTCATCACAAATTCCAGGGGCCACAACAAAACGCCGCAGGTGAGGCTGAAAGACAACCCGCTCTGGCCGAAAAGGGTAAGATTAACAGGATCGAAGCCAAACAGCTTTTCGAGTGAAAAAATTTTACCTCCAATACATTCCGCTATCAGCGCGTTGGCCACAAAAAAAGCCGCAAAACCGATAAATAATTTGGTTGGCCGGTCTTTGAGTATTTGCTGGATCATATTATGCGTTAAAATTAAAGGGAAGATTAAAAATAACATTAATTTGCCGCCTTAATTTTGAATTCGCGTTCCAAAGAAGTTTTGCGTCCGTTGCTGGATAAGCATCAGCATTAAAATATTCCGAAAGTGAAAAAATTCAACTTCAAGGCAATTGTTCCCCACCTGGTGGCCATAGGCATTTTTTTAGTGGTGTCTGTCATTTACTGCCGACCTGCGTTAGAAGGGAAGGTGTTACAGCAAAGTGATATCGTTCACTGGGAAGCTATGGCGCACAATTCTTTCGAATATAAAAAAGAACACGGCCATTTCCCTTTGTGGAATACGCATCTTTTTAGCGGCATGCCCAACTACCAGGTGGCCATGGAGGCCCATTCGCTGGTTCCGGACTTCCACACCATACTAACGCTGGGACTGCCGAAGCCTGTCAATTTTTTCTTTTTGGCCTGTTTGTGCTTTTACATATTGTGCTGTACCCTTAATATAAAACCTGTTTTGGGTATCATGGGAAGCCTTGCATTCGCGTATGCCAGCTACAATCCGATTCTGATAGCAGTAGGGCACGAAAGCAAAATGTGGGCGATAGCCTACATGCCGGGCGTGCTGGCGGGCCTATTGCTCATTTACCAAAAAAAATACCTCCTGGGGCTTGCCGTTACAGCCATTTTCGCTACGTGGGAAATAGCGTTTAATCACCCCCAGATCAGCTATTATTTTTTTATTACCGCAGGTATTATCACCCTTGGCTATATTGTACAGTGGATTAAAGCCAAAGACTGGAAGCATTTGGCTGTATCGCTTGGCTTGGCTGCTGTTGCGGGATGCGCCGCACTTGCCAACTCGGCCATGAGTTTACTTACTACTGCAGAATACGCAAAATACACCATGCGGGGTGGCAAAACCATTGAAACCTCCGGAACAGAAATAAAGAAAACGGATACTAAGGGTTTAGACAAAGATTATGCCTTCAGCTACAGTATAGGCAAAAGTGAAATTCTCACCTTTTTTATCCCCGATGTATTTGGCGGAGGATCAGGTGAGCGTTTTGATGAAGATTCTAAACTGGTATCAGCACTCACGGAAAAAAATATCCCTGGCGACCAGGCGGTTCAACTCGCCTACTCTCTCCCCCGCTACTGGGGCGGAATAGAGGAAGGCACTGCAGGCACTATTTATTTTGGAGCCATTATCTGCTTTCTGGCCGTTGTGGGACTTGTTGCAATAAAACATCCGGTTAAATGGTGGATCCTTGCGGCCGCAATTATTGCAATTTTTATGGCCTGGGGAAGAAACTTTTCGGCTTTCAACTCTTTTTTACTGGATTACTTCCCCTTGTACAACAAATTCCGCTCACCCAATATGGCGTTGGTTATTCCCCAGATGCTGTTGCCATTGCTTGCTGTTTGGGGATTGCAGCGCATATTGTTTACAGCCAACGGCAAGGAGCAGTTGAAGGCTTCTTTTAAAACGATTTTATATGCCTTAGGCGCCGTGTTTGGTGTTACATTGGTGATTTATTTCTTTAACGATTTCAGCAGCGCTTTCGATGCCCGCATTGTGCAGGCGTATACCAATCCGCAGGATGGCAGCACGGAAATAGGCCGCATGATCGTGAATGCATTAAAAGTGGAAAGAAAGAGCATGTTCAGCAGTGGTATTTTCCGGGCGCTGTTGTTTGCCGGCCTGGTGATCGGGCTGTTGTATTTATACCTGAAGAACATCGTTAAACCTTTGGCTGCTGTTATTGTTTTTACCGCGATCAATATGATAGACCTGCTGGTAGTTGACAGCAAATACCTGAATGCAGATCACTATATGGATGAAGAAAGTTACCAGTCGGAAAACTTTACCCCAACAGCAGCCGATACGCAGATTTTACAGGACAAAGACCCCCATTACAGGGTATACCATTTGTCGGGCGACAGGTTCAGCGATGCCATCACAGCCTATTTCCACCGTTCCATTGGCGGATACCACGCTGCCAAACTGCGTATATACCAGGATCTTATTGAAACCCAGTTATCGAAAGAATCACTGAACATGGATGTGCTGAACATGCTGGATACCCGGTACTTTATTGTTCCGCCCCAACAGCAGCAGCAGGCGCCTGCAGTGCATAAAAATGATGAAGCCCTGGGAGCGGCATGGTTCATTAAGCATATTAAATATGTAAACGGTGCTGTAGAAGAAATAACCGCGTTGAACCAGTTCGGGCCAAAGGATACGGTTATTGTTGACAACAATTTTAAATCAGTAGCCGGCGTTGACCCGGCACCGGATTCTTCGGCTACTATACAATTGGCAAGCTATGATAATGATGAAATAAAATACGCTACACAATCTGCTACCAACCAGTTTGCCGTATTCAGTGAAATATATTACCCGGCGGGTTGGAACGCTTATATTGATGGCAAAAAAACGGATTATGCAAAAGTGAATTATGTTTTAAGAGGCATGCCTGTACCAGCCGGTAAGCATGAAATTGTGTTTAAGTTCGAGCCGTCCTCTTATTCGAACGGGCAGAAACTCATATACGCCGGCAATGTGCTGTTCTTCCTTGCGCTGGCGGGTGGTATTTTTTCTTTATGGAAAAACAGAAAAAGGTTCACTGTATAATTTAGCAACCCATTGAATGATAAATGTATTAAGCATTGTATCCTATCGTTTTTTACCGGCCTTAATGGGCGGCGAAAAGAATATCAGCATATTCAACAATTATCTTTCCGGGCTGGTGAACCTTAGCTGTGTTACCGTAAAAAAAGTGGCAATACCCAATGATTCAGCGTATGAAATACTTCCGCTATTATCCAACAGTGTCATTCGTTATATCAATCCTTTCTACTTCTTCATTTTAAGAAAGATCATCCGCAGAAAACAAATCAGTCATATTATTTTAGAACATCCATATTACGGCTGGCTGGGCATTGCTTTGCAAAAATTGGTTGGTATAAAGCTGATCATACATTCGCACAATATTGAAGCATTGCGGTTTAAAAGTTTTGGCAAATGGTGGTGGCGCCTGTTGTGGCTGTATGAGAAAGCAGTACATCGCCGGGCTGATATGAATTTCTTTATCACCCGGGAGGATATGAATTATGCCATTAGGGATTTTAAACTAGAGCCCAAAAAATGTACTGTTATTACTTATGGTATAAACTTCAACACCTCTCCTACCCCGCAGGAAAAAACAATTGCCCGGACAACCGTCTGCACTGCGCATCATATCGATCCCGCAGACCTGCTGTTGTTTTATACAGGCACTTTATACTATCAACCCAATTTAAAAGGTTTGGATATTATCCTGGATGAGATCAATCCCCTGCTGCAGCAAAACGGAATCGCGTATACGATATTGATCTGCGGCAATCATCTGCCCGAACGCTACCATAATCTTGAAGCGTATAAAAATAAAAACATCATTTACGCGGGTTTTGTAAAAGATATTGATACTTATTTTAAAGCCGCGGATATTTTTATGAACCCCATCAGTGAAGGAGGAGGTATAAAAACTAAACTGGTGGAAGCCCTGGCTGGCAATACTTCGGCTGTATCCTTTGCCAGCGGTGCATTTGGCGTTCCGGCTGAACTAACCGGCGGGAAACTCATCGTTGTGGCGGATGAGGACAGTACCGCGTTTTTCGAAGCAATAGGGCAATCCGCAGCGTTGCTGAAAAAAGATATTTCAACAGAATTTTACGACCATTTTTACTGGGGTAACATCATACAAAAAGCATATCAGCATATACCTTCGATGGCCTGATCAGCGGCCGAATGTTTACTTTTGATATTCCAAAGAATCAAGTCATGCAATATAAAGAAAGGGTTCCTGATGAATTATTTACGGGGGAACATTACCTCGGACGCCCTGCAGACATTACGGACAAGATCGTCACGCGCCGTATTGACCTGATCGAACAGTATCCCGGGTTTACCGGGAAGGAGTACACACACCTGGATATCGGCTGCGGCAACGGCGCGTCTATGTTTTTACTTTCGCAAAAAATGAAATCGTGCCTGGGGATTGATATTGTAAACGATTACGAGCAGGATATCAATGATTTTCTGAAAAAGAACAATATCAGCAACTGCCGGTTTCAATGCGTGGATATTGAAAAGGATATTTCCCCTCTGCCACAGCAGTTCGACCGCATCACCAGTTTTGAAGTAATAGAACATTTGCATGATGAGAACAGTGTATCCATTTACCGGCAGCTTTTAAAAGATGACGGACTGATGGCCATCTCTGTTCCCAACAAGTGGTGGATATTTGAAACACATGGCGCTAAACTTCCCCTGCTGCCCTGGAATCGTGTTCCTTTTTTTTCGTGGCTGCCCCGCTTTTTACACGAACGATGGGCCAATGCCCGTATTTATACCAAAGAAAGGATCATACAGCTGATCGAACGCAACGGGTTTGAAGTGTTGCACAGCAGCTATATTACTGCTCCCTTGGATGTTTTAAAAGAAGGTAAGCTGAAGCGTTTTTTGGTAACCTATTTTTTCAAAAATGATACAACAAACATCCCCTTCAAATCTACAGCTATATTTGTGATTGCTGCGAAGCGTAAATAATAGTGGTTAATTAGCGAATAATCGTGATTAATCCTTTCCGGCTTACCTCACCACAGGGCGTGCTCACATCAATAACATACACAAAGGCGCCAGTATCCTGCGGCTTTCCGTGATAAGTCCCATCCCAGCAGTCAGAAGCATTCACGGCCTTAAAAATACGTTCGCCCCATCGGTTGTAAATAGAAAAGTCTTTTAATTGCACGTTCCCCCATTGGGAAATACCAAAGCAATCGTTAAGTCCGTCCCCATTGGGTGTAAAAGCATTAGGTACAAGGAAAAGCCCCCGGCCATCGGCAGTAACTTTAACGGTTACGCTATCCGTTGCAGGGCAACCATGCTGGTTGGTTCCCGTTACAATAAATGTAGTAGTACTGTCCACAGTAGCAACAGGATTGGCCCGGTTTATATCATTAAGATAAATGCCGGGACTCCAGGTATAGGTATCTGCACCACTGGCCTGCAACTGCGCAGTACGTACCGTACAATTAATGTCATTTAATTTAAGTGCCGATACTGCAGGAGTTGGATTAACCTTAACCCGCACATTCATCAGTGTATCGTTCTGGCAAATACTTTCGCTTATCCGCACCGTATAATCGGTTGTCGTAGCCGGCCTTACCCTTGTAGAAGCCCCGCTGGGGTTGTCTAAGGAAATATCCGGCGTCCATTGATACCGGTCTCCGCCACTGGCACTTAGTATGGCAGACCCGCCTTCGCAAATGGACTGTTCCTGCGAAACGGAAAATGTCGGGTAAGGACGAATGTTCACTTTAACGGAATCTGTATTTGTACAATTATTAAGCCCGGTAACCAGTACACGGTAAACGGTATTTTGCGTTGGCGATGCAATCGGGTTGGAGGCAGCCGCATTATCAAGCGTTGCTGCCGGCGACCAGGAATAAGTGTTCCCCCCTCCGGCATTTAACTGCAGGGAACTGTTAGGGCAGATCAATGTATCATTGGTGATTGTAATAGCCGGTTTGGGCTTTACGGATATAGTAACCATGTCTTTTGCACTGCAGCCGGCAGGGTTGGTACCGGTAACCATATACTGAGTGGTATTAACCGGCTTGGCCTGTGGGTTGGCAATATCAACAGCAGAGAGTCCTGTGGTAGGAGTCCATGAATAAGTGCCGGCACCCGTGGTATTAAATTGAACAATACTGCCCTCGCATACGAGCGTGTCATTATTAGTGCGCACAACCGGCGGTTTCTCAACTGTAACAACAATGCTATCGCGTTTAATGGTTACAGGTGCAAAAACAATATCATCCAGCGCAAAATCATTTCCCCATATTATGGTTTCCGTATTCCTGTTTACTACAGCTATAGTAGCAACAGCATTATTGCCAGAGTTCCATGTAGTATAAAACTGGTTCCATGTACAGGTAGGCAAACTGGCTGTGATTAGATTTCCTATATTATTTCCATTAATAAAAAATTGCAATTCTGCCGGATTATCATTGTACAAGGCTTGAATCCATGTTGAAAAGGCATAATTAGTATTGGGTGTTACATTAATTGTTTGGGTCCAAACCTTTACATTTTCATCAGGCGAACCATTCACTAATAACATATTACCAGAGCCGGAAGTATGGTCTGTACAATTACTTACAGAAGGATTCCAGGCTTTTGGATTTGATCCAACGAAAAATTGCCCATCAAGTGTATTGGGATTAGCGAGTTGATATTCAGAAGTAAACCCTGTGTTACCAGCAGAAAAATCTCCGTTTATAATAAGGTTTGCACCATTTACCAAAGCATGAAGATAATAAGTTGTAGATGTAAGAGTAGCTGCAACAGGATTAGCAATATTAGTTGACGAAAGTCCGGAAGCAGGAGTCCAGCAATAATTTAAAGCCCGAACGGCATTTAGTTGTAAACTATCCCCTTCGCAAATTGTAGTGTTATTGGTAATAATTAGGCTATCAATAACAACTTGTACCGTTACTTGTTTGGTAATGCTCACAATATTGCCTCCGGAAGTTTCCAATTTTAATGTAACATCATAATTTCCAAAACCACTATAGGTAGTTGAGGGATTATTTTCACCAGGCGCAACCGGGCCACTCCCAAAATCCCAGTTGATTACCGTGCTGCCAGCCGTTTCATTCCTAAATTCAAAAAGTAAGGGATTACAAACATCCTGTTTGTAGGTAAAGTCGGCAGTTATTGCATATCGCAATAAAAAACTATCCCTGTTGCTGCATCCGTAACCGGTGGTTTCCACCCAGTATATACCTTCATCCTGTACAATTATTGAATCCGTTTTTTCACCTGTATTCCATGTGTAAGTACCTGAAGGATTGTCTGTACCGATCTTAATATCTTCTCCGGGGTTAATGGTAAACGTTTGAATGAGTTTATGCACAGGTTTTGGAACCACCACTACCTGTCTGCAAAAAGAAGATTGAGATGGCAATCCATCGTCAATAGTAAGATTGATATTATAGACGCCCGGAGCATCATAAGTAATTGGTGGAGGATTTTCCAGGTTAAAACCCGGCAAACTGGAATTGGTACAACTGGGAAACTCTACACGCGTTATCGTGTTGTTATTAACATTGGTAATAAAAGTGTATACTTTATCATTTACCCTGAAAAGTTTGGATAAAGAATGAGGAAAATTAAGTGTTCCAATATTTCCCAGCGATATCCCGGATGGTATTCTTTCAAGATCGTTATGAAAATTAAACCTTGCGATATCGTTGCCTGAACCATTAACGGCAAAGCCTACTATTGCGTCACAAAATTTCATTATATAAACATCCCTCGGCGAGTTCAGGGCATTACCAGGATTTCCAAGGTTGAAAGCTATGGGATCATTTAATAATGAGTTACCAAATTCCAACCGGGTAATACCATTATCATGAGCAGTGGTTATAAATGCATACCATTCCCCTTTGTCGGTCAGCACATTTATTCCAGTAGGGTAAATCAGCCCCAATCCCGTATGATTTTCTGCATCAGGTGCATTATCGAGCCCGTTTAAGAAATTAAACCGGGATATAGAACCATTTTTATTTACGGTAAATCCATGCCAGTTATTGTTTTCCTTAAACATGTAAAGGTCCAGAGGTTGATACATTGCTCCAATATTTCCCCAGTCCACAGCCGTTGGCGTATTATTTGAAATATTGGCGCCAAAGTCAATTTTTACGATCTGTGGCACATTGCCATAATCAGGATCTCCACCTACAATAAATACATACCATTTTCCGGCTTCATTTATAATCTGTATTCCCTCTATACGTGTTTTAAGTACACCGCCAACATTGCCAAGATTTACAGCCGATGGTGTATTGAGCAGACTGCTGCCAAAATCGAGCCTTATTAGTTCAGCAGTTACATGGTTTACCACAAAAACATAAAAATCACCATTGGATTCAACAAAATCGCTGAATACCGGCATATTGAGTAAACCACCTGGATTGCCTAAATTGGTGGCCACAGGCGGAGTATTAACTATATCGGCAACGCAAAAATTCCAGTAATAACTTGTTGCACCAGCAGAATGATTGGCAATATTCACCGGTTCAGATATACAAACCGTGTCGGGTGTAGAAAAATTAGCAGTTTGCGCTTTTCCAAAAAAAGGAGAAATAAAACCAGCAATAAAAAAAAGCCACCGGGTGTAGTTTCCCATGGTTAAGGTTGTATGTAGTGGTTTAAGGTTAATTTTTGCTAAACTACAATTTTCTGTAATATATGCCTGAGTTTTTATGATGTATAACCGGCAAATTGCCTTCCCGATAATTGTCCAATCTTTAAAACTCCATGTTTTTTGACAGGGAATCTTAAAACATCAAAGAAATTTTCATTTTGTTTGGTATTTTAAATCACCAGTTTAAATTCAACAATATAAATTTGCCGGTAATTTAATATCAAAGTACTATGGCTGAAACATTAGGAATGCTATGTGATAAATTAACCATTGTTAAGCTAAAAGAATATCACACCCAGGATCCGTCACGGCTTGCAAGCCTGGGCGAACAGGCTTTGCAGTTACAGGAGGAAATAGATGAATACCTTAGCCTGGCTGTAAACGGGCAGATTCCTCCGGAACGTCTTACATTTGCCGCCAACAAAGTATTCAAAAAAGAAGGTAATGAAGTAGCCGAGGTAGTTGGAAAAATAGGTGAGGTCTTTTACCAGTTGGCAGATGTGAATTGCCGTTTATGGCATGAACAGGAAAAAGTATATGAATTTGAAAAAGTACCCGTTGAACAGAAGGATGCAGTAGTAAAACAACTGGCGGTATTAAACCTGGAAAGGAATAAGTGCATTGATGCGATCAACCAGCAGCTTATAAACTATATAAAAAAGCAACAGACTACCTAAAATAAAGTCATTCAATTTTATGCATATAAAAACGAGAACAACCTGCAGAGTTTGCGGGTCTTCGTCACTAAAAAAAGTAATTGATCTTGGGCCGCAGTATTTGCAAGGGTCTTTTATTAAGCCGGGTAAGGAAATGCCCTCCACCCGCCGGATTCCATGTACATTGGTAAGATGCAACCCCGAAGAAGATGAAAATGCCTGTGGCTTGCTTCAAATGGAACATAGTGTGCCGCCGGAAATATTATACGCTGCATACTGGTACCGTTCGGGTACTAATAATACCATGCGCAATCATCTGAAAGGCGTGGTTGATGCTGTAACATCTATTATTAAAAAGAAGGATGCTATTGTATTGGATATTGGTTGCAATGATGGAACATTATTAAGCTATTATCCAAAAGGCGGAATGAAATATGGCATTGATCCTTCCGATATAGCACAGGAAATAAAAGAAGACGCCATTGTGGTGCAGGATATTTTTCCTTCAAAAAAGCTGGTGGAAGTATTAGAGGGAAAGACCCTTGATGTGATTACTTCCATTGCTATGTTTTACGATCTTGAAAATCCCGTTGAATTCGTAAAAGGCATTAAACAATTGCTTTCACCTAAAGGCATTTGGATATTTGAAATGTCGTATATGCCCGATATGCTTAAGCTGGATTCCTTTGATACCATCTGCCATGAGCACCTGGAATATTACAGCCTTGCGGTTATAGAAATTATTTTGAAGAAGGCCGGCATGCGGTTATTTAAGATAGAATTCAATGATATTAATGGCGGAAGTGTTCGCTGCTATGCCACCCATGATACCAACATTGCATACGATACCCCTGAAGCGATCCATTTGCTTAATGAAACCCGCCAGGCCGAATTTGACCTTGAGCTGGATACAGATAAGCCTTACCAGGCATTCTGGAACAGAATCAGCGCTTTAAAGGAGGAATTACACGGGCTACTTATAAAACTAAAATCCGACGGAAAGAAAATTCATATTTATGGCGCTTCTACCAAGGGCAATACCATTTTGCAATGGTGCAATATAGATAATACAATTATTGATTACGCCGCAGAAAGAAACCCTGATAAGTACGGAGCAAGCACGCTCGGCACCAATATTCCCATCATTAGTGAAGCAGAAAGCAGGGCAATGAGCCCTGATTATTACCTCGTATTGCCCTGGCATTTCAAAGAAGAGTTCCTTGAAAGAGAAAAGGAAACATTGGAAAAGGGAATAGGGCTGATTTTTCCTTTGCCGAAAATTTCTATTTATAAACAGCAGGCATAATGGCTATAAAAGGCTTGTTTATAAATAATATTAAGGCCCAGGATAGCATTTATGAATCCGGATTAATGGTTTTTAATAGTCTCAAATTATCTTCTCTTTATCAGTTAGATTATGTAGAAATTAATGTAAACCAGCGGACGATACCATTGGGTTATGATTTTTATTTTTTTAATTATCATCCTTTTACAATGGCGTGGGTCGATACCAGTCAACTAAAAAAAATTAACGGGTTGGTTCTCACTATGGTATTAGAAGTATCTCCAGGCAACCCTTTCGTATTATGCCCTTCCACTCATTTTCATGGCTATTGTGTACTTGATCCTACCATTGTACATAAAAATAAGCGTGTATTTACTTTCCCGCGTCCATTGGAAACAATAAATAACTTGCAACCTTATGTAGAAAAAGAAATTCCGGTTATAGGTACATTTGGATTCGCTACGAGAGGTAAAGGATTTCAGCATGTAGTAGAAGCCGTCAATAAGGAATTCAAAAAAGCAATAGTTAAGATTAATATACCCTTTGGCGACTTTGTTCCTGATTCGCGAACTTATTCCCAATTTCTTGGAAATTTATGCAAAGAAACAGCCAAAAAGGGCATTGAGGTTATTGTAACACACGATTACATGAGTAAAGAACAACTCATAAACTGGTGTTCTCAAAATACCCTCAATTGTTTTTTGTATGATAGAAATATGCCTGGGTTGGCGGCTACCACAGACCAGGCCATAATATCAGGAAGGCCTATCGCCATTTCAAATAATGATACATTTCGTCATATATTGGCCTATTTACCGCCTTATCCCAACAATAGTTTAAAGCAGTCTGTTGAAGCGTCTACGACGGCAATAAAACAAATGCAGAAAGATTGGTCGCAGGAGAATTTTGCACTCAAGTTCGAAGAAATGCTTCAAACATTGCTTTCCATCCATCCAAAGGAAAATCAGCATCAAGAGCTTTTCGAAATCCCTGTTTTCAAAAATACTCTTCCTCATAAAATTAAAAATATCTACAAAAAGTATAAGGGGATTTTTACAATACGCAAACTAAAACAATTGCGTATTCTTAAACGCTTTTTCAAATATGAAGAACCTATTTAGAAAACTTGTTAATAAGGTAGTATTACCCCATTCTCAATTAATATACGCGCAATCGGGAGAAGATATCATTTTGGCTCATTTATTTTACAAAATGAATATCTCCCATCCCTCTTACCTTGACATTGGGGCCAATCACCCAAGCTATATAAGCAATACCTATTATTTTTACATCAGGGGGTGTAATGGAGTTTGTGTAGAACCTAATCCTAATCTCTATAAAAAAATTAAAAAATTAAGACCAAGAGACAAGGTAATGAATATTGGCATTGGGATAAATGAAGAAACAATGGCTGACTTCTATTTATTCCCGAAATATGCGGATGGATTAAGCACATTCTCCAGAGAGGAAGCGGTGTATTGGGGAGAGACGGGAATGAAACAATTAGGCCGAATAAAATATGAAAAAATTATAAAAGTACCCTTACAAACAATAAATACAGTTATTACAAATAATTTTGAGCAAACGCCTGATTTCATTTCAATTGATGTGGAGGGGTTGGATTTGCAGATATTACAATCTCTTGATTTTGATTCCCATGCGCCTCTTGTTTTATGTGTAGAAACACTATCTTACGACCAGGATCAGACCGAGCATAAAAGAGAAGATATAATTTCATTTGTAAAAAGCAAAGGCTATGAAATATACGCGGACACTCATGTTAATACTATTTTCTTAAGAAAATAAATGTTGCCCATAATTATCTAAAAATGACAGCAATAATATTCGGCGCAAATGGTCAGGATGGATTTTATCTTTCCGCACTTTTGCAAAAAAAAGATATTGAAGTTTTACCTGTGTCACGTAACGGAACTTCAATTAAGGCCGATGTTGCAAACAGGGAAGAGGTTAAGACGTTAATCAGAAATTACAAACCAGATTACATCTTTCACATGGCCGCAAATTCCACTTCCCGGCACGATGCTTTGTTTGAGAATCATGCAACTATTTCTACAGGCACCCTAAATATACTTGAAGCTGTAAAAACGATTCATCCAACTGCTAAAGTTTTTATATCAGGCAGTGGACTGCAATTCAAAAATGAAGGAAATCCTATTAAAGAAACTGATCCTTTCGAAGCCAGAGATGCATATTCTGTAAGCCGTATCCATTCGGTATATGCAGCAAGATATTATCGTTCACTGGGCATCAAAACCTATGCAGGCTACTTTTTTAACCACGACAGTCCCCGGCGAACGCCCAGGCATATCAGTAAAATGATAGCCAACGCTGTTAGCAATATATCGAAAGGAAAAGAAGAAATGATTGAGATTGGAGATATGTCTGTAAAAAAAGAATGGGGATTCGCCGGAGACATCGTAGAGGCGGTATGGACGCTTGTACAACAGGATGATATTTCAGAAGCTGTATTGGGAACGGGCGAAGCATACTCCATAAAAGACTATATTGAAAAATGTTTTGCTGTTATAGGCAAAGACTGGACAAAATATGTTAAGGCAAAGGAAGGCTTCACCGCTGAATACGCTCAACTGGTTTCGAACCCAGCTACCATCTTTTCTTTGGGATGGCAGCCCAAAACTTCATTTACTGAACTGGCAAAACTCATGCTTAACCATGAATAATCCAGCCGGGAAAAATAAAATTTTACTGGTACAGCTTTTCTCAAACGGCGATTGTTTGTATGCCACAACCATTGCCAGGCAAATAAAGCAGGACTATCCGGGTTGTCATTTAACGTGGGCAGTTGCCGGCTTTTGCAGGAATATCCTCGAGGGTAACCCCTATATTGACGCAATACTTGAAATAGATGATGTTCCCAAAAATGATGTGGTTGCTTTTAGAAGATTAAAAAAAAGATTGTATACTGAAAAAAGAAACGGCGTTTGGAAGGAACTGTTTATCACGCATATCATGGATAGCAATCAGGCTTATTATGACGGTTGTATCCGGACAACAATTTTTAGGGCATATCCGCATACCGTTACTATTCCAAACACGCCGGTTTTATCCATTTCTGAAATTGAAAAGAATAGGGTACAGGAATTTGCACGACTACACGGCATAGATAAATACGATCATGTAATACTTTTTGAATTTGCACCACAAAGCGGGCAATTACCAATTACAAAGGAAATGGCCTTGAATATTGCTGAAAAGCTGAGCAGTAACGAGAATGTTGCTGTCATTTTATCTTCGGCACATAAAATAATTCATCCAAGTAAAAACATCATTGACGGCAGTCGGCTTACGCTAAGGGAAACAGCAGTGCTCACATTATATTGCACCCTTTTAATTGGTTGCTCAAGCGGTATAACCTGGATTACAACTTCAGATGCCGCAAAGTTGTTACCCATGATCCAACTGGTTAACCCTTACACCGATTGGGTAAATCCTGTGAGTCGGGATTTTAAAAGATTTGGAAAATCCACTGACTTTATAATAGATATCATTAATTTTAATGAACAAATCATTGTGAATTGTGTGCAGGAAGCATTTACCGATTTTTCAAATGCGAAACATATATACGACCAGGTTATCCCATTACATTTTAAAACCACCCGGAAAATAGTATATAACCTTCTGTGCTATTTGCAATTTAAAGCCATTGCTACACATATCCGTATCAACAGGGAAGTATACGGCGATAATACTGCATTCTACAAGGAAATATTAATTGCTTTTATTATTTTCCCATTCAAATTAACCCGTAACTTGATTATGAAGAAACTGACTGCCCCCCAAAAAAAACAAAAATAACAACAGGTTTTGCTTAGCGTGGCCTAAATATTATTTATAAAAAAAATGCTTAGTATTATAATTGTAAATTATAAAACCCCTCAACTCTTATCAGACTGCCTTACAACAATTCTTAATGCTACGAACGATACTTCATACGAAATTATAATTGCAGACAACGATTCGGGTGATAATAGCGAAGCCATAATCCTTTCGCAGTTTTCTTCTGTTAAATGGATTCAGCTATCGTATAACGCAGGCTTTGCAAGAGCTAATAATGAAGGAATCCGGCAATCGAACGGAGACGCTATTTTGCTGCTCAATTCAGATACCTTAAATATCAATAATGCAATTGAAAGCTGCTATAAGAAATTTATCGAATCAAAATATATTGCCTGCGGTGTTCAATTGCTTAACAAAGACAATACGCCCCAAATTTCAGGAAATTATATTATGACCGGCGGTCTAAATTACTTGTTGCCCCTCCCTTATATTGGAAATTGTGTTAAATGGCTGGGTAATGTATTCAAGGTTAAGAAACCAAATATACCTGATGCAAAAGAAGAGGTTGAAGTAGATTGGATCAATGGAGCTTTCCTGATGGTTAAAAAACAAGCTATTGAAAAAGCAGGTTTAATGGACGAAGATTTTTTTTTGTATGCTGAAGAGGCAGAATGGTGCAGCAGATTGAAGAAATTTGGTAAACTTTGTATTTACGGACAGTTTAATGTTATTCACCTTCAGGGTGAAACAGCCAACCAAACATTCGGGTCTTCAGGCAAAGGATACTATAATCTTTATGACAGGAAGGGGCTTCAGATTATGCTTTCAAATTTTGTGCGGATAAGAAAACAGTTTGGCATATCCTGGTTTCTTATTCAATTGTTGATTTATTCAATTTCAGTACCCTTATTTTTTGTTCTTAGCTTTTTTGATAACTTATTCCACTTTAGGAATCCATTTACAGATTATGCCCGTGCGTTCAAATTCTTAAAAAACATTGGTAGTCTTTGGTCCTTCGCTCCAAAAATCATTTCAAACAAGCCTTATTTCTATAAAGTGCTTTAGCCATTCAAACGCTAAAATTATACTTGTTCCTTAAAATGAAATACCGGAAACAAACATTCCCGGTATTTCATTTATTCAAAAACTACTGTTATTCATCAATTTTATACGTGACAACCAACCTTGGACGCCTGGTGGAATCAGAATATCGGCTATTTGCAAAATTTATTGAACGATAAATCTCTTCATTTTGTAATTGCAGACAGAAGCCTGCGGTCTTCTTATTGTCATCCAGCATATCCTGTACCAGTTTTGTAACATCAATATCCAGAGCATCTGAATTAAACCGTGAAGTAGATTCAGGTACTTCTACCTGATTTTCATCAGTGGTGGGGGGCTTATTATTCCATGTAATTGTGCGCTCATTCCAATTTTCGACAACTCTTTTTAACCAACATTTATTGCTTCCATAATTACTATAAGGAGAACCCGGATACGTTGAATTTCCTTCAGGAGCAGCCGTTCCAACACTTACTCCAAACAATGACAGTTTTGCAGATTCTATAATCGAACCGTCTGGCAAACCGTATAGCGCCGAAAATTTAATATACGACCTGTAGGTTCCCTGCCCCGCATTCTCGGAATTAAATGTCCATCTCGTTGCAGACAAATCAGGGCTATGTATGTGATTGAAATTAGCATATGCCCCGCCATCATTTTCACGATATGCAACTATTACATCGCGCCCGTCATTCGGTCCAGGCCGGAGGTACAAAGTTTTTTTAATTTCAGTTTTTTCTTCTTTCTCACATCCAGCAAAAAAGAATAACAAGAAAGAGAACAATAAAAGTGCTTTCATATTTGGTTTTTTAATAAACAATTCATCAAAGATGCATAAAAATTACAAAAAGCCAACAATAACAAGACACCCGCTATCATCCTTGCGGCTACCGATGTTGAATAAATAAAAAAGTAATATCTTTTGAAACAGCATATTACTTTAAACTCAGTTTCTAAAGCCCTGAATGTAAATAACATATTACCGCCCTCAATCTCTCCTCGCTACTGAACTGGCACCGCTGCTTTTGATATTGCGGGTGATGCCCTGTCCTTTATAATAGATGTCGCTGGCGCCGCTGGCAATGGCGGTAAGCTCTTTTTCCACCGTAATTTGTATATCGCTGGCGCCGCTGGCAATGGCTTCGCAATAATCTGCAACCAAATCATACCCCTTTACATCGCTGGCGCCGCTCACTTCTATTTTTACGTTTTGTGCCCGTCCACTGACCCGTGAATCGGAACTGCCGCTCTGCTCAAGGCTCAGATGATCAACATCCACCGCCCCCCTAAAATCGCTGGATCCCGAAATATCTATCTTTAGCGCCTCCGCTTTCACTACGCCATTTACGTAAATATCGGACGCGCCCGATGCCGACAGCTTTTGGATCGTTTTAAACGACACGTAGGCTTTTAAATTTTTACTGTCTCCGGCCCATGATAATCCTTTATCGTTATAGTGTATTTTAAGTTCCCCGTTTACAACTTCGGTCATAATCCGGTCGCGGTATTTGGGTTCGGAAGCGCTCACAACCACCACCTCCTCATCACTTTGCGATAAATACAAATCAATAGAGCCGGAAACAGAAATGGCCGAAAAAGGCCCGTTTACATCCCTGGGCTGGGCATTTTTATCATTCACAAATACTTTTCCATCCTGGGCGCCGGCTGCAAAAACGAAAACAGTACACAATGCAAACAGTAATATTTTTTTCATACTAAGCTGTTTTAAAGGAATTTTTGGTACAGAAAGCAAATATTTTTTTTTGCCTGTGTTATCAGGTACTGTAATACGATGGGACGGTATAAAAGTTACACAATTTGGAAAGTATTTTAAAACTCCGTTAACTTTGCATCACAAACAACAGTGGTTAACGTTTGTTTTAACCTCAGTGATTCCCGGGGTGTTTTGTTTCGTTTACAACGGAGCAAGACTGAGATCAAACCCGTAGAACCTGATCAGGGTAATGCCTGCGCAGGGAAGGACGAGTCCTCACATCTCTCCTTTCCTGTTTTTGTAAACCCGGCCAATGACAAGTGAGTGCAGCGAAAAACAGTATGCACGTCGGTAGCCGATAACAAAAACAGAAATGAAAAAAGTATTTTCACTATTGATTATGCTGGCAGGCGCCGTTGCAGCTTTTGCCCAGTACCCTCTTCATGGAAAAATTGTAGAAAAAGCGTCCGGGCAATCAGTTGCCCACGCCAGTATCGCGTTATCCGGCAACAGGAATGCGCTTTCGGATGAAAATGGTGATTTCCATTTTAGTCATGTTAAAGCAGGCCATTATACAGTAACCATAAGTTCCGTTGGTTATAAAACGATCCGGAAAACCGTACAGGTTCCTTCATCCTCCCCTTTAAATATTGCATTGGAAAGGATCAACCTGATGCTGCAACCTATTGAGATAAAGGGGGTGAGGGCAGGTGAAAGAGCGCCATTTGCGAAGAGCAACCTGTCGAAAAAGGAAATTGAAAAGGTAAATATGGGCCAGGACCTGCCGTTTGTACTGAACCAACTTCCGTCCGTAATTGTAAACTCCGACGCAGGCAATGGCGTAGGCTATACAGGCATACGGATACGGGGTACAGACGCTACCAGGATTAATGTAACACTTAATGGCATTCCCTATAACGATGCAGAATCGCAAGGCAGTTTTTTTGTAGACCTGCCCGATTTTATTTCGTCGGTCAACAGCATACAGGTGCAGCGCGGCGTTGGCACCAGCAGCAACGGCGCAGGCGCTTTTGGCGCCACCATTAATATGACAACCAATGAGTTTATCGAAAAGCCTTATGCCGAAAGCAACAACAGTTATGGGTCTTTCGATACCTGGAAAAACACACTGAAAGCCGGTACCGGTTTAATTGACGGACATTTTACAGCAGACGCAAGACTTTCGTCGTTAAAAAGCGACGGCTATATAGACCGTGCCAGCAGTGATTTAAAATCGTTTTACCTTTCTACTGCTTATTTCTCCGGGAAAGCCTCGGTAAGACTAAATGTTTTTTCGGGTAAAGAAAAAACCTACCAGGCCTGGAACGGCGTGCCTGAAAGCATGGTAAAAACAAACCGAACTTTCAATTCGGCAGGAACAGAAAAACCAGGTGAGCCTTACGAAAATGAAACAGACAATTACCAGCAGGATCACTACCAGTTGTTTTACAACCAGAATGCAGGTGAACGTCTGAGCTTTAATGTTGCGACATTCCTGAGCCGGGGCAAAGGATACTATGAGCAGTATAAAGCTTCCAGGGCGTTTTCAGATTTTGGATTGCCCGATATACGCATAGGCGATTCAATTGTAAGCAGTACAGACGCGGTAAGGCAATTGTGGCTTGACAATTATTACTATGGCGGTATCTTTTCGCTTCAATATAAAAACAGGGGAACGCAATGGATAACCGGCGGCGGATGGAACCGTTATGATGGCAATCACTATGGAAAAGTAATCTGGTCAAAGGTGGGCATACCCAAAGACCATCAATGGTATGACCTGGATGCCTTTAAAACGGATTTTAATATCTATACCAAACTTCAGCAAAAGTTAACATCTAACCTTGATGTTTTCGGCGACATACAATACAGGAATGTAAAATACCAGTTGGATGGTTTCAGGGATAATCCCGCATTGTTTGTGAACAATACGTATCACTTTATCAATCCCAAAGCGGGAATAAGCTACACCAATCACAACTGGTCGGGTTATATTTCTTATGCTTTGGCCAATAAAGAACCCAACCGTGATGATTTTGAAGCCGGCGCCGAACAACAACCGCTGCACGAAACCTTGCACGATGTTGAGCTTGGAATTGAACAGAAAGCATATACTTTCAACTGGGGAGCCTCGTTCTACTACATGAAGTACCACAACCAATTGGTGTTAACCGGTAAAGTAAATGATGTAGGCGCATATGTTCGCACCAATATCCCCAACAGCTACAGGATGGGTATTGAACTACAGGGCAGATGGCAACCTGCCCAATGGTTTAATGCCACGGGCAATCTTGCTTTCAGCCGCAACAAGGTAAAAAACTTTGTAGCCTGGTATGATGATTATGACGATGGCAGCCAGAAATCCGAATCCTACGACGAAACCGATATTTCTTTTTCACCATCCGTTACGGGCGGCGCTGTTATCAGCTTTATTCCTTTACAAAACTGGGAGATCAGTTTTTTGAGCAAGTATGCCGGCAAACAATACCTTGATAATACCAGTAATGAAGCGAGAAAGTTGGATGCTTTTTATGTGCAGGATTTCAGAACCATATATACGCTTAACAAATTGCTGTTCAGCGAAATTAACCTGGTATTGCAGGTGAATAATCTTTTCAGTAAAAAATACGAGCCCAACGGCTATACTTACAGCTATATTTCGGGTGGAGCGCTGGTAAACGAAAATTATTATTTTCCTATGGCCGGGAGAAATTTCATGATTGGCGTAAATGTAAAATTGTAACAGCTGTGAGCTATGGGCAATCGGCTATCAGCCATCAGCGTCAGACCAGAACAAGATATCGCATCACCGATATTTGCCGATAGCTGATGGCTGGCAGCCTTTTCCCATCTATTTCAACACTATCGCGGCCAAGGGAGGCAGGTGAACGTTGATTTCAAAAACACGGTTCTTTTTATCAATCTCAACTGCTGTAACATGCGGGTTAAATACATCGCCGGTTCCCCAATACTTTTTTTCATCGCTGTTGAAAATTTCTTTCCACTCCGACTTACCGTTTACCTGTATTTTCCAGTCACGGCGCACCACTGGTGTAAGATTTAAAACAACAAGCAGATCATCCTTGGCCTTCTTCCCTTTTCTGCGGTATACGATTACGCTTTCCTGTCTGTGATTAAGGTCTATCCATTCAAAGCCATACATGTTAAACTGGTTTTCATATAGTGCAGGTTCACCGCGGAGCAATCGGTTCAAATCGCTAACGCAATCTTTTAACAGCCTGTGACTGTCGTGCTGCAATAAATACCAATCCAGTTCCGACTTGTAATTCCACTCACTCGTTTGCCCAAATTCATCCCCCATAAACAGCAATTTGCCTCCCGGGTGTGTAAACATATAGGAATACAGCAGGCGCAGGTTGGCAAATTTCTGCCAGTCATCGCCCGGCATTTTGTATATCATGGGGCTTTTGCCATGCACTACTTCGTCGTGGCTCAGGGGAAGCATGAAATTCTCATCATAGTAGTATATCATACTAAAAGAAAACTTATCCTGGTGGTGAGGACGATGTATGGGGTCTAATTTAAAATAATCCAAGGTATCGTGCATCCACCCCATCATCCATTTCATACCGAACCCCAGTCCCCCATCAAAGGTGGGCCTGCTGATGCCAGGCCAATCTGTTGCTTCTTCCGCAATGGTTTGCACATCGGGGAAATCCCGAAAAATGGTTTCATTCAGATCTTTAATAAAAGCAATGGCTTCCAGGTTACCGTCGCCACCATATTCATTGGGCTCCCATTGTCCTGTTGTACGGGAATAATTTAACTTGAGCATGGAACTAACAGCATCAACCCGAATACCGTCGGCATGATACTTATCGAGCCAATACCGGGCACTGCTGATCAAAAATGATTTTACTTCTCCTCTTTTGTAATTGAATATATAGCTGTTCCAGTCCGGGTGAAATCCTTTTCGCATATCGGCATATTCATAAGTATGTGTACCATCAAACATAAATAAACCATGCGCATCATAAGGAAAATGCGAAGGCACCCAATCCAGTATTACCCCTATGCCTTCGCGGTGCAAAGCATCTACGAGTTCCATAAAACCCTGCGGATCGCCAAAGCGGGAAGTGGGCGCAAAATACCCTGCACCCTGGTAACCCCACGATCCGTCGAAAGGATGCTCCATTACAGGCATAAATTCAACGTGGGTAAACCCGGTTTGTTTGAGGTAAGGCACCAGCCGTTCCTTTATTTGGGCGTAGGTATTGTAACTTTCCTCATCATTCCTGTTGGGCCGCATCCAGCTTGCAAGGTGTACTTCGTATACGCTCCAGGGTGCTTCCAGTGAATTATTGTGCTTCCGGGTTTTCATCCATGCAGCGTCAGTCCAATCGTAATCCAATGTCCAGGTAATGGAGGCCGTAGCAGGTCGTTTTTCCCAATACCACGCAAATGGATCACCCTTGTCCTGTATGCTTCCTTTATAGCCGTGGATATGATATTTATATACTTCACCTTTTTGAAGATGGGGGATGAAGCCTTCCCAAATGCCCGAATTATCCTGCCGCACGTATAATGGATGCGTGTCATTATCCCAGTTATTAAAATTACCTTTAACCGATATATAGGATGCGTTGGGCGCCCATACCGCAAAATAATAACCGTTGGTATCCAGCACCTTTGCACACCTCGACCCAAATAAAGAATACAAATTGTAATGTGTGCCCTGCTGAAAATTATTTATATCTTCATCCGTAAATAAAGAATAGTTCCACACATTTTTTGTGCTGTCTACAAAATGAACCTCCTCATATTTTACACCTGTTATGCTATTGTGAGGGTTCATCATATTTTTAGATTTGATTACTGATTGCTTGGTTTTTTGGGATGTTCCTTCCGAAACAGTTTTCGAAGACTTTTTCCGGGGAGTGCTTGTGTGCTTTATGGATTTTTCAGGTTTTGGCATCTTGCTGTATTAGGTATGTAAAAGTTTTTAACTTAAGATTAAAAGTACAGCTTATGAATTTAAAGATAAATAATAGATTTTTATACACTTCCCCTCTCCTCTAAACATTGCTTATGCGCCAATTCATTCTCTGCTTTGTTGCTATTTTGTTCATTTTTTCAAAAACATACGGACAGGAAGCTTCTATCAGAGGCTCAGTTTCAGACATTGCCAATCAAAAGAAACTGCAATATGCGGTAGTTACATTGCTCAACCCTGCCGACTCTTCTATAATCACTTTTACAAGAACTGATAAAGAAGGCAAGTTTGTTTTATCCACAGGATCTGCCGGAAAATTTTCGGTTATGATCTCCTACCCTTCTTTTGCAGATTACGTAGATGAAGTGCAACTGCAGGCCGGTGGCGTTGCAGACCTGGGAACAATCAGCCTTACCAATAAAAGTGTTTTGCTGAAGGAGATCATTATCAGACAGAACAATGCCATGCGTTTAAAAGGTGATACCCTTGAGTACGCTGCCGACAGCTTTAAAGTGAGGGCTAACGCCAGCGCGGAAGAACTGTTAAAGGTGATGCCGGGTATACAGGTTGACAAAAATGGGAAAATTATTGCACATGGGCAGGAGGTAGAGAAGGTATTGGTAGACGGGGAAGAGTTTTTTAGTGATGACCCTACCGTGGCTACCCGAAACATAAGAGCCGATGCGGTGGACAAAGTGCAGGTATTTGATAAAAAAAGTGACCAGGCGGCATTTACCGGTATTGACGATGGCGCAAAGACCAAAACGATCAATCTTAAACTTAAAGAAGACAAGAAAAATGGTTATTTCGGAAAAGTATCAGCAGGTGGCGGTTTGAAGGATAAATTCAATAATGAAGCGATGGTCAACTTCTTTAAAGGTAAAAGAAAAATTGCTGCTTTTGGTACCATGTCAAATACCGGTCAAACGGGGCTCAACTGGCAGGATAGCCGAAAATACGGGGTTAGCGAAGACAACTTTGAGTACGACGAGAACAGCGGTTTCTTTTACTCGTTTGCTCAAAATGATGTTTTTGATTTTAACGGTAACGGGCTGCCCAAAGCATGGACCGGCGGGCTTCACTTTTCGAACAAATGGAATGAAGACAAACATAATTTCAATGCCAGTTATATCTATAAGAAATTAGATGTAGCTAGCCTTGGGGAAATCCAAACCCAATATATCCTTCCAGATACGCTTTATTATATTAACCAGCGCAATACTAATTTTTCACAGCGCGACCGCAATACGCTGCATGGCAAATATGAGGTACAGCTTGATTCCTCGTCTTCGCTAAAGTTTGTGTTCAGCGGGTATAAAGGCCGCACAGAAAGCAGCAGTATCTTTTATTCCGAAGCGCTGAATGAAAATTCGGGCCCCGTAAATACCAGCAACAGAAAAACTTCTAATAAAAACCAGGAATCCTCGCTAAATACAAATATCATTTACAGAAAGAAATTTAAAAAAACGGGCAGAACCATCACTGCCACGATGGAACAGAAGTATACCGATAATGATTCCCAGGGATATCTTGATGCCGTGAATAACTTTTATGGAGATGCGGGAGAAATTTTCCAGAACGACACGATTGACCAGCGCAAATACAACCACAGCAAACTGTTTACTTTTAACGGTAAAGCAACTTATACCGAACCCATAGGCAATAATAATTACGTGATACTGAACTATGGCATTTCCAATACTACCAGCAGTGCCGACCGGTCTACTTATGATTATAATGATGGCAAATATGATGTGCTTAACCCGCTTCTGACCAATGATTATGATTTCCTTGTTACCACTAACGCCGGTGGCATTGCTTATCGCATAGCCAAAAAAAAATACAACCTTTCTTTCGGCAGCGACCTGGCTTCCCAGGCTTATACACAAAAAGATAACCTTAAAGATTCATCCTTTTATTACAACAGGCTGAACCTTTTCCCAAAAGCCAGCTTCTCTTACAACTTTAAACCACAAACAAGACTTAATTTTAGCTACAACGGAAGTACGCAGCAGCCTACCATCCAGCAAATACAACCGGTGCAGGAAAACAATGATCCGCTTAATATTTTTATCGGCAACCCCGATCTTGAGCCCGCATTCAACCATCGCTTCAATATTTTTTTCAACGACTATAAAGTGCTCAAGCAGAGAGGCATCTTTGCCAATGCAAGCTTCAACATTGTGAATAATGCCATTACCACAAGCAATACGATAGATAAATTTGGCAAACGCATATACCAGTCAGTAAACAGCAGCGGCACTTACAATTATTACTCTAATATTAGCTATAACATGGAAGTACCTTCCATTAAAACCAGGTTCTTCGCCAATATTAATACCTACGGGGGCAAGGGCATCAATTTTGTAAACCATGAAAAAAATATCACCTACAACAATACTTATGCTGCGGGTATTGGAGGTTACTTTTCCAAAGAAAACAAAATGGGCATTAACCTCCGGGCAAACGCATCTTACAATACTTCTCTTAGCTCAGTTAATGAATCGGTACAAACGAAGTATTGGGTATACAGTTATAATATAGATACTTATTTTGCCCTTCCCTACAAATTTGATCTCTCCAGCAATGCCGATTTTAATTTCAGACAGAAAACAAATGTATTCGATCGGAACCGAAACACTATTATATGGAATGCCTCACTGAGCAAACGTTTATTTAAAGAAACCTGTTCTTTGAAGTTTTCGGTGAATGATATCCTGGATCAGAATATTGGATTTCGGCGGGATATACAAAGTAATTTTATCACCGAAAATACATACGCTACATTAAGACGCTTCTGGATGGTAAGCTTTACCTGGAATTTTTCTAAAAACAATGCACAAACGCAAAACCCATAGCATGAAAGGAAACAGTACTGTCATTTTGCTGGTATTGCTGGCTATAGCACAAATATCAAAGGCACAATTTATCCTGAAAGGGAAAATAGAGTTTGAGAAAACGGTCAATATCCACAAACAAATGGATCTGGGCGATGATAGCTGGGCTGCAACGCTTAAAAAACAAACACCTGAATTTAAACATACTTTTTTCAACCTGGTATTTACAGGAAATAAAACACTATATGAACCGGGTCGGGAAAATAATGAAAAGCCCACGCCCTTTGGTGAAGGTCCGGCATCCTCCAATGTTGTGTACACCGATTTTACAAATCAAACTACCGTAGCTGCCAAACAGGTATTCGATGAGTCGTTTCTGATACAGGATAGCTTGCGCAAGTATAAATGGCATCTTACAAAAGATACCCGCAGGATAGCCGGCTTCGAATGCCGGAGAGCTTTTACGGTTATCATGGACTCAGTATTCGTGGTGGCTTTTTACACCGATGAAATTGTTTCACCTGGTGGCCCGGAATCTTTTCAGGGATTACCGGGAATGATTCTCGGTGTGATTATTCCCAGGCTGTACACAAACTGGTATGCTACCAAAGTGCAGCTTGAAGAAGTAAAGCCAACTGCTATTACTCCACCTAAAAAAGGCAAAACCACCAATTACTCCGGCATGGAAAAAAAAATACAAAATAGCCTTAAGCGCTGGGGCAAATGGGGGCAAAAATACATCTGGCAAATTATGATATGAGATGGTTAAGGGGTTGATTCGTTACCTTGTGATGACTGGTTGACTGAACCCAGTTAATATGCATGACTGGCTAAAAGCTAAAATGATGGCGCCTTTGATCGTATTATATGTATCATGGATTAAATGGCTGGAAGCAAATATGCTTACCTGCCCCTCCGTTAAATATTTTAGCATAGAATGTCCGGGTTGCGGAATGCAACGCAGCCTGATTGCGCTGCTCAAAGGAAACTTGCCGGGCTCCCTGCTAATGTACCCCGCATTGTTGCCACTATTGTTGTTGTGTGTTTACGCCCTGCTTCACCTGAAATATAAATTTTCCTGCGGATCAAAAATTATCATCGGATTGCAAATGGCTGTTGTAAGTATCATTACAGCACATTACATTTACAAAATCGTTACGCACCAAATTTTTCATTAAATGAACCCACAGGACAGTTCCATATTCGTTCCGCAATCACAGCGTTCATTACCCAATGCTTCAGCGGTACTGGCACTCGGTATTATCTCCATTATTGGCTGTTGTTGCTATGGCATACCCGGCGTTGTGTGTTCAGTTGTAGCATTGATCCTGTATGGCAAAGACGCACAATTATACCAGGCAAATCCGGAGTGGTATACCGCTTCATCTTACAGCAACCTGCGTACAGGACGAATATGTGCAATTGTTGGATTGATCCCCTCCATACTTTTTCTTCTGTTTTGGATATTTGTAATGATTACTGCGGGGTTTGGCATTCTGAGTAATCCTCAGGATATTTTTAACCGGATATAGAGTCATTAAAAAAAATATTATAAAAATTTCATAAACCGGACAAATGACCGTAAATTTGGGTCAAAAATCAAAAGGATGCCTGTGTCTAAAAAATATACTATAGAAGATCCACCATTAAATGTATTAGAAGATCCTGCCGTGGCTTATGCAGCGGCGGTGCCCTCCAGCCCTTTTTTAAACCTGGTTCGAAGTGTGCTTCACATTCTGGGTATTTCGGGGCAAGCAACCCCATCACCTATTCGAAACAACGCAGATTTTATAGGAATAATCCGGGAAGGTATTCCAAAAAAGTCACTTGATCACCTCATGGATAATACAGGTTTAACGGTTGCTGAAATTTCAGCCATCATCAGAACTTCGGACAGAACCCTCAGAAGGTATACCGCACGCCAAAAGCTTAATCCTGAGCAATCCGAAAGAATTATTGAACTTGCCAAACTCTACAGTCGCGGAGAAGAAGTTTTTGGTAACATGGATGCCTTTAAACAATGGATGAACAGTACTGTAATGGCTTTAGGCAATAGAAAACCCAAAACATATTTAGATACCTCTCTTGGAATAGACCTCCTGATGAACGAATTGGGAAGAATTGAACATGGAATTTTTGCCTGATGAGAAAGGTATACCGCATTAGTAAATGCATTTATATTGAAGATTTGAAAGGTACCGGCGCTTCAAATTATGCCGGCCGCTGGCACAGCAAAGGAACTTATATTTTATATACCGCAGCCACAGCTTCATTGGCCTTGCTGGAAAGTGTGGCTCATATTGCCGGCATTCCTGCAGACGATTATTGTATGCTTTGCATAGAAGTACCTGACGATAATATTCTTACTATAGCCGCTAAAGATCTGCCTGAAAACTGGTATACCAATCCATCACCCGGCTCATTGACCGCTATTGGTGATTATTTCATTCAGAAAAATCAATACCTGGCATTACAACTACCTTCAGCTATTATGCCAGAAGACAATAATATCCTTATCAATCCCAATCATAAAGACTTCGAAAAAATAAAAGTAGTGTATAAAAGGATAATTCCTATAGACAAAAGGCTTTTGTAGGAACTGCTTCATTTTCCACTGAGGATCTCATGCCCTAGCTTGTCCCGTTTGGTTTTCAGATACTTTTCGTTGTGTGGATTTGGATGAATATGTAATGGCACATTTTCAACAATATCCAAACCATAGCCTACTAATCCGACCCTTTTACGGGGATTATTGCTTATTAATCTCATTTTATTAATCCCAAGATACCGCAAAATCTGAGCACCCACACCATAATCCCTTTCATCCATTTTAAATCCAAGATGAAGGTTAGCTTCCACAGTATCCATTCCTTCTTCCTGGAGTTTGTACGCTTTCAGTTTATTTACCAATCCTATTCCCCTGCCTTCCTGGTTCATATATAATACCACACCTTTTCCTTCTTTCTCTACCAGCTTCATCGCTTCATGTAACTGATCGCCACAATCGCAGCGAAGAGAGCCTAATATATCTCCGGTAAAGCAGGATGAATGTACACGAACCAGCACAGGCTCATCTTTTTGCCACGCTCCTTTTACCAGTGCCATGTGTTCGCCACTGGATGGATTATTCCTTTCCCTGAAAATAATGAGCTTAAAATGACCATATTTAGTGGGCATATCTACCTTAACTATTTCTTCTATCAGAGAATCGGCTTTTAGCCGGTATTCTATCAAATCTTTTATAGTAATTAGCTTAAGCTCAAATTTCTTTGCTATTTCCTGCAACTCGGGCAGTCTCGCCATTGAACCATCGTCATTCATAATTTCTACCAGTACCCCTCCATATGGCGCATCAAAACCTGCCAGCCGGGCCAGATCAATTGTAGCTTCTGTATGACCAGCACGCCTTAACACCCCGCCAGATTTTGCTTTTAAAGGAAAGACATGTCCCGGCCTGCCCAATTCGGAAGGTTTTGTTTCGGGATTGATCAAAGCTTTGATCGTTTTAGAGCGGTCGTGGGCAGAAACTCCTGTAGTGCAGCCATGTCCTAAAAGATCAACCGATACGGTAAAAGGCGTTTCATGCAAAGAGGTATTGCTGATAACCATCAGGTCAAGATTCAACTCTGTGCATCTTTCTTCGGTCAAAGGCGCACAAACCAGTCCCCTACCGTGTTTGGTCATAAAATTAATAATCTCGGGAGTGGCATTCTGGGCGGCAGTAATGAAATCGCCTTCATTTTCACGGTCTTCATCATCCACCACTATTACCAGCTTTCCATTCTTTATATCCTCAATCGCACTTTCAATAGTATTGAACATCTTTAGAATTTTGGCAAAGTTACGAATTCGGCAACTTGAACTGGCATATGCAATTTTGTGCGCAATCCATATGATATTTTTGCAATACCTCCCATTCGTAATAATATCTTAATTAAGACCGAGCCTGTTTCATAAAAGATTGATATTTCTTTGCAGTGAGAAAAACATCTGTTATGCAACTAATGAGAAAACTATCGTTATCAGTTATTGTACTGATGGTTACCTTATTGGGGTATAGCCAGGTTACCACCAGCAGTATTACAGGAACCATATCCGATTCCACGGGTTTTGCACTTGAAGGCGCTACAATCATAGCCACTCATGAACCATCTGGAACAGTTTATACCACCATTTCGGGGAAAAGTGGATTTTTTAGTATTGCAAATGCCAGAATAGGCGGTCCATACGCAATAAAAGTTGAGTCTATTGGATTTATGACAGCTACCGTGCACGGCATTACACTGGCACTTGGGGAACCTTATACCGTAAATATAACGATGGGGATTAATATAAAAAGCCTTTCAACCTTAGTGATCACCGGCAACAGGCAAAGAAGAAATACCATCGAAAAAACGGGTGCCTCCACCAATATTTCTGTTCAGCAACTCACACAATTACCAACCATCAATCGCAGCATCAGTGATTTTACACGACTCACCCCACAATCCAATGGCAATTCTTTTGGGGGAAGAGATGGCCGTTACAACAATGTTCAGGTAGATGGCGCCAATTTTAACAATGGCTTTGGACTTAATGATAATCCATTGCCTGGCGGCGGAGGACTTTCATTGGATGCCATTGAAGAAATCCAGGTTAACATCGCTCCATACGATGTAAGGCAGGGTGGGTTTACAGGAGCAGGTATTAATGCGGTTACCCGCAGCGGCACCAACAGGTTTACCGGGTCGGCATATTATTATTTCAGGCACCAGGGCATTACGGGAACTAAAGTGAATGGAGAAGAGATTACCAACCCTAAAAGCGCGAGTAAAACAAAAGGATTCAGATTGGGTGGCCCTATTATAAAGAATAAATTATTCTTTTTTGTTAATGCGGAACAGATTGAGAACTCCGGCGCCCTGGGAGGGGCTTCAAATCTTTGGAAAGCTTCCGAAAATGGCGTGGCCGACCCCGACAATAATATAGCCCGCACTAAAAGAAGCGACCTGGAAGCCGTGCGCAATCACCTTATTGATCAATGGGGCTACAACCCGGGAAATTATGAAGGCTACGCTACAAATGCTTTAACAAAAACCACGTCGGCTTTGGCACGTATTGACTGGAATATCAGCAACAACCATAAGCTGGCAGTACGCTACAACCAGGTAGAAAGCAACTCACCGGAATTGGTTAACGGAAGTTCCGGACCCAATCCCCGCTCAAGTGTTAACAGAGTAAGTGCTCAGTCCATGGCATTTGAAAAAACAATGTATTTTACAACCAGCAAAGTAAATTCAGTTACTATTGAATTAAACAGCAAATTCAGTCCAAAACTCTCCAACCAGTTATTGGCCACTTACAGTAAAATTTTTGCTGGCCGTACTACCAATAGCGAGGCTTTTCCTATGATTGATATTGGCAATGGACAAGGAACATTATCGTCTTACGTAAATTATATTTCTGCCGGCTATGAATTATTTAGCTATGCCAACGAAGTGAAAAACGACAACTATAATTTTTTCAATAACCTTAACTATGTAACCAATAAACACAATTTCACTTTTGGGGTAAGTTTTGAATTGCAGAAATTCGCCAACGGCTACACAAGGATGGGTACTTCTTATTACAGGTATGCTTCTGTAGAAGATTTTTTAAAAACTGGTACAACCAATGAAGTTGCCCCTATCCAGTTTGGGCTCACATACGCCTACCCGGGGCAGGAACCTTATGCCAAAGTGAGTTATGGTTTACCTGCTGTTTATGTGCAGGACAAAATTTCATTTACAAAAGATTTTAATTTAACTCTTGGATTGCGGGCAGAAGTACCCTGGTTCATTGACAAACTTCCGGTCAACGAGGCCGTTAATAACCTTACCCTACTGGATATAAACGGCAGTCCAAAAAATTACCAGTCGGCATGGCCAAAAACCCGTTTAATGCTTTCTCCCCGCATTGGTTTCCGGTGGGATGTGGAAGGAGATAAATCGCTTGTACTGCGTGGTGGAAGCGGTATTTTTTCAGGAAGGGTACCTTTCGTATGGCTTACCAATATGCCAAGCAACCTGGGTGTGATTCAAAATACGATTGAGCCCGGGGGTTACGCGGCATCCGAAGGCTGGATTGGCGATATTCGCTTTAATCCCGACAAATATTATTGGCTCAACAATACACCTTCAAGCGCGTCAGATGTATTTATCAAATCGCCGAAAGACGGTGTGCCTTCTTCGCTGGCATTGGTAGATGATAATTTTAAAATGCCACAGGTATGGAGAAGCAGCATTGGTTTTGATAAAGCTATTCCCAATTCAGCGCTTACCGTAACGGCCGACTTTATATTTACGAAAGATATACAGGCGGTATACCAGTTGGGAGCCAACAGGAAAAACTCCGGAGAAAAGATGCATTATGCCGGAGATAACAGGAATTTTTATCCCAATTCCGCCTCCTATACCTATAATTCGTTGTTGGGAGGGAATTCGGGCAGCGTTTTAACGAACACAACAAAAGGGTATTCAATGAACTTATCGGTAGGGCTCAGCCTGCCTGCCCGCAAGGGGCTTTTTGGTTCCCTGTTCTATAGCTCAACACTTGCCAATACAACCACAGATAATCCGGGTTCCAATGCAAGTTCAGCGTGGGGAAACAGTCCGAATCTGAACAGTCCGAATGACCTTATCCTCTATTCGGCACTGGATGCTTTGCCCAATAGAATTGTTGGTAATATTTCTTACAGGATCGAATACCTGAAACATCTGGCTACCACCATTTCCCTTTACTATAACGGGGCCAACCCGGGCAGGTATTCCTATACTTATAATGGCGATTTAAATGGAGATGGAATAAGCGCTGATTTATTGTATATCCCTACCAGTGCCAAGGAATTAAATTTTAAGGAAATCTCCGGAAGTAACCCTTTCACAGTGGAACAGCAGCGTGCAGCCTTTGACGCCTTTATTGAAAATGATAAATATTTAAGCAAACGGCGAGGCAGTTATGCCGAAAGAAATGGTGCATTATTACCCTGGCTGCACCGGTTCGACATTAAAGTACTGCAGGATATTTTTACCAGTATTGGCAAACAAAAAAACACACTTCAGTTCAGTATTGATGTGATTAATTTTGGTAATATGCTGAACTCTCACTGGGGTATCCGGCAAACCCTGATATCCGGAGCCAATACATTGCTTAGAAAGGCCAGTGTAACGGCGGATGGGGTTCCCACTTTTACCATGAACACCGTGCAGGTAGGCGGCCAAACCATTTTGCCAACAACAGCATTCAGAGACGTTACCGCAACCACAACTACATGGAGCATGCAAATAGGATTACGCTATATTTTTAACTAACACCTTATTTCTTCATTAAAAATAAAAGAGACTCACCGTCAGGGTCTCTTTTATTTTTATACACGGATTTTTAATCCACGCTAACGATTCCCCTGCTGCGTAACGACTGCTTTATTTTCACCCGCCTGTTCAGCCGCCCGCCCGGCTGACGCCAGTCGGACGGGGGCAGCCATTTCCACATTTTCAAACTATTTCCCCCATCCCCATTTTAAAAATACAGGCATGGCAATGGCCCAGGTAGCCACATCGTGCCTGCCATCTTTCATCTCAAGATATTCGATATCGCTGTGTCTTTTATACCCTTTGTGTTCAAGTTCTTCTATCAGTCCAATCGTATCATCAATACAATCAATAATTCCATTATTATTGCGGTCTTCCGTTTCATCAAGCGTTCCGGTTTCAAAAAAGAATTTAAGCCAGGGATAATAACTACCCTCCCGTATACGGGCATGCATGATGCGGTCTGTGGATTCAACATAACCTTCATCAAGCCCTTTAGACCGCCACCAGAATGAGCCGCTGAAAACCCCTGCTTTTACAAATTCTTTTGGATGGTTCCATACAATATCCAGTGCAGACAGTCCGCCTAAGGAAAAACCAGTGAAAGACTTTTCCTTAAAGGAAGTAATACCAGTTTGCGTGTGAATGAACGGAAGCAATTCCTCTAATATAAATTGAGTATATAAAGCCGCTTTAGCGCCCCTCCCTTTGTAATCTGCAACGAACGCGGTACCGTATTCATTTTTCCGGTCATCCCCACAATATATTCCAACGCAAAGCACAGGACGAATTGCATTTTGCCGGTATAAACCCGAAAGGATGCCAGCCAATCCCAGTTCTTCCATATTTTGCCCATCGTTGATCAGCAATAAACTTACTTCAGTCATTTCCTGAAAAGCAGGAGGCATAAAAAAATCAACGCGCACTTCGCGCTGCAGGAAACGGGAAGGAAGCTCCAGTTTTTTTAATGTTACTGTGGTTTCTTTTTTTATCTGCATCAGCACCAAATATAACTGAAAGATTTAAAGATAATTTGATCGGCCAAAATAGTTTTTAGCTATCTTACAATACACTTAAAACCTATTATAAATACCCGGGCGGTACTGCACGGAGAAAAAAAACAGTATGAAAAAAATCGGAATTCTGCACGGCAAAGAAAGATCTTTCCCCAATGCTTTTGTAGAAAGGATCAATAGTAAAAAGCCTGATGGTATTGTTGCTGAATCTGTATCTATTGATAAAGTAATGCAGGCCGCACCAAGCGGGTATGCAGTGATTGTGGACCGAATATCGCAGGACGTTCCCTTTTACCGGGCCTTTCTTAAAAATGCTGCCATCAGCAGTACTGCGGTAATTAACAACCCTTTTTGGTGGAGCGCCGATGAAAAATTTTTTAACAACGCTCTTGCTACAAAAATTGGTGTACCTGTTCCCAAAACAGCAATTTTGCCCTCCAGGAATTTACCGGCAGATACATCGGACGAATCGTTTGCCAATCTTGCTTTTCCATTGGACTGGGAAGGTATTTTTAATTATGTAGGATTCCCTGCTTATATGAAACCTTTTGCGGGAGGGGGATGGAAAAACGTATACAGGTTAGACAGCATGGAGGACTTTTTTGATAAGCATGGAGAAACCGGTGAACTTGTAATGCTGCTCCAGGAAGAGATCGTATTTGATGAATATTACAGATGTTATTGCATAGGTGGCAAGCATGTACGCATTATGCCTTACGAGCCCCGCAATCCGCATCACCTGCGTTATGTAAGTGATTTCAAGCCATCACCGGAACGATACCAGCTTATGGAAGAAATTGTACTGCGGCTTAACAAATTTCTTGGCTATGATTTTAATACCGTGGAATTCGCGATTCGAAACGGGGTACCTTATGCTATTGACTTCTGTAACCCAGCTCCCGATGCGGATAAAAACAGTGTGGGTGAAGAAAATTTTGAGTGGGTCGTGGAAACTTCGGCCAATTATGCTATTGAAAGGGCACAAAACTGCAAAGAAGGATCAGATAATCTCACCTGGGGTGAATATGTGAAGCGGAGTGTAGAAAAGCAGCCATTAATGTAATTTGAAATTTAAGATTTGATATTAATCTATCCGGGGCTGCATATGTCTGTACAAGATGCATCTGGATACCATGGTACATTCATAATCCCTAACCGCACTAAACAAAACCAACCATATGGCTAATCTCAATTATAAACAATTTACCCTTGGCGTGGAAGAAGAGTACATGGTAATTGACCCCGTTACTTTTGAACTTAAAAGCCATGAACAAAGAATTGTATCGGAAGGACAAAAGATCATAAAGGATAAAGTAAAGGCAGAAATGCACCAGGCAGTTGTAGAAGTAGGCACGGATGTATGTGAAGATATAGATGCCGCGTATAACGATGTGGGGCTGCTGCGAAAAACCATTGCCGGCATCGCGGGCGATCTTGGCTTTGCGGTGGGTGCATCAGGTACACATCCTTTCAGTTTGTGGGAAAGGCAGCTTATTACAGATCACATCCGCTATCATGAAATTGTAAATGAAATGCAGGATGCGGCACGCAGTAATCTTATTTTTGGTTTACATGTGCATGTAGGCATGGAAAGCCGCAGGATGGCTGTACATATTGCCAATTCGGCCAGATATTTTTTACCACATGTATTTGCGCTCAGTACCAACTCTCCTTTCTGGGAGGGGAGATATACAGGCTTTAAATCATTTCGTACAAAAGTATTCGATAAATTTCCGCGTACCGGCATACCCGACTATTTTGAAAGCATTGAAGCTTATGATAATTATGTAAACCTGCTGATCAAAACCAATTGCATTGATAACGCAAAAAAAATATGGTGGGATCTGCGTGTTCATCCTTTTTTTAATACCGTTGAATTTCGTATTTGTGATGTGCCATTAACTGTAGATGAAACCATAGCCATCACCGCTTTGTTTCAGGCTATATGCGCCAAGCTTTACAAACTCCGCATGGAGAACATGAATTTCATACAATACTCCCGGGCATTGGTAAACGAAAACAAGTGGCGTGCCAGCCGGTATGGTTTAGACGGGCACCTGATTGATTTTGGCAAAGAAGAAGAAGTAAATACGAGAGTGCTGATATATGAATTGCTTGATTTTGTTGATGATATGGTAGATCACTTCGGATCGAGACACCGGCTTAGTAATGTGCAAAAAATAATTGACCAGGGTACCGGCGCCGACCGGCAACTGGCTGTTCATGAAAACACAAAAAGCCTGAGGGCTGTTGCAGCCTATATTCATTCCCAGTTCCTGGCGGAGCTGTAACAAACATGATCTTACGCTCGCTGTATATTATCTATACATTTTATAAGACTTTCCTTCCACAATGGAATATTTATCCCATAGGTTTCCCTGATCTTTGATGTGTTGAGCAGCGAAAAGGAAGGACGTTGGGCGGGGGTTGGATATGCAGTGGCGGGAACAGGATGCAGGATGCATTTGGCTCCTGTAATTTCTTTTATAGCCATTGCAAAATCGTACCAACTAATATTTCCTTCATTGCTGTAATGGTAAATGCCCGGCAACCAAAGCTTACTATTGATGATTTGCATAATAGTACGGGCCAAATCAGTTGCATACGTTGGAGCGCCTACCTGGTCATTCACTATATTCAACTCCTTTTTTTCTTTCATTAAGCGTATCATGGTCTTTACAAAATTACTGCCATGCTCACTGTACACCCATGAAGTGCGTATAATTATAGTTTCAGCATTATGTGCTATGGACAACGCTTCACCCTCTGCCTTGGAAGCGCCATAAATGTTTAGGGGATCAACGGCATCTTCTTCTTTATAAGGAACTGAAGACTTCCCGTTAAAAACATAATCGGTAGAAATATGTAAAAATTTGGATTGGTAAGTTATACATGCATCCGCAAGTATTTTAACTCCTTCAGCATTGACCAGAAATGCTTTCTCTTTTTCCGTTTCGGCCCTGTCAACAGCTGTGTATGCTGCGCAGTTAATGCAAACTTGCGGACGAACAGCATCAAAAACAGCCTCCGTCCGGGACTTTTGTTCAACAGGCAAATCCTGCCTGGATGAAAAAATAAATTCAAATCCGGGATAGAACGCTGCAATATCCATTATTGATCTGCCCAGTTGTCCGCCAGCGCCGGTTATAAGTATTCTTAATTTGTGCATGGGGATGATTATCCTTCAAATACAAAACGATTTTTGCAGTCCTTTAGTAAGGGGTTACCACGGTCTTTATCGGAAAGTATTGCTTTACCTGGTGGAATCTTCCAGTCAATATTTAAAAAATCATCATTGTATGCAATACTGCCTTCAGCATCTTTATTATATAAATTATCGCACTTATACAGTACGGTTGCATTTTCACTCAATACCGAAAAGCCGTGAGCAAATCCGGCAGGAATAAGCAGTTGCAATTTATTTTCGGAAGAAAGTTCAATACTATATACTTTGCCATAAGTAGGCGAACCTTTTCTTATATCTACTGCTATATCTAATATTTTTCCTGTTAATGTGCGTACAAGTTTTGCCTGCGCTTTGGGGGGATTCTGATAGTGCAAACCTCTTATCACCCCATAGTGGGAAAAAGACTGGTTGTCCTGTATCCATTGATAATCCATTCCACCTTCCCGGAATACTTTTTCGTTATAACTTTCAAAGAAAAATCCCCTTGCATCTTCAAATACAACAGGCTGAAAAATAAGAAGTCCCGGGAAATCTGTTTTTATAAACGGCATGAATATCTGGTTGTATTACAGTACAGCAAAATACTGTATTTAATAGGTGTGAAGATACGAATGTTCTTTTACCGCTTCACATATTGGTCTGCATAATATTGCTGATACTGACCCGAAGTAACATGGTTGATCCATTCCTGGTTCTGAAGATACCAGTCAACCGTTTTTTCCAATCCTTCTTCAAACTGCAGCGAGGGCTTCCATCCTAACTCGTTATTCAACTTGGTTGCATCAATGGCATAGCGCAGATCATGGCCCGACCGGTCTTTCACGTATGTAATACGTTTCTCCGATTCTCCTTTGGGCCTACTCAATTTTGTATCCATTATAGCACAAAGCAGCTTAACAAGGTCAATATTTTTCCATTCGTTGTACCCGCCAATATTGTATGTTTCTCCTACCCTGCCTTTGTGAAAAATAGTATCAATAGCCCTGGCATGATCTTCTACCCACAGCCAATCTCTTACATTTTCTCCTTTCCCGTAAACGGGGAGTGGTTTATTGTTCCTGATATTATTGATCATCAGGGGGATCAGCTTTTCGGGGAAATGATGCGATCCATAATTGTTGGAACAATTGGATATTACTACCGGCAATGTGTACGTGTGATAGTAGGCCATCACCATATGATCGGAAGCGGCTTTGGAAGCTGAGTACGGTGAACGTGGATCATAGGGCGTTTCTTCCGTAAAAAAACCAGTTTCGCCCAATGAACCATATACTTCATCGGTAGAAACATGATAGAAAAGCTTTTTGCCATAGTCATTATTCCAATATTTCCGGCAGGTATTCAGCAATACAGCCGTACCCAGTACATTTGTTTTTACAAAGGCAAGCGGATCCATTATGGAACGGTCAACATGACTTTCGGCGGCCAAATGTATCACGCCATCAAAAGCATACTTGCCGAATAATTGATCCATTTGCTGTTCATTGCAAATATCGGCATGTTCAAAAACATAATTGGGAAGCTTGTCAACATCCCTTAGATTTTCAAGATTACCGGCATAGGTCAGCGCGTCAATGTTAACAATAAGATAATTCGGGTATTTGGTTAATAATAGTCTTACAACATGAGAACCGATAAAGCCGGCGCCTCCTGTTACAGCAATGGTTTTAGTATACTGTACCATTATAAACTCCAATATTTCAAATTTGCAAACTTATTCCTGTACATTCCTTTCAAATCGGCAAAAATAGCATTGGGATTGGTAATTCCAAGCAAATACTCCTCCGTCAAATTTTTATACTCGTTATGAGGCACACCTAATATAACCGCATCATAATTCTTTCCAATTGCTGGGGAAAGCGGAAACCCATATTCGTGCTGCAGTTCCGCATTATCAGCATAAGGATCAACAATATCTACATTTAATGAAAAAGCCCTCAGTTCCTTTATCATATCAATGATCTTTGAATTTCGGATATCACTTACATTTTCTTTAAATGTTGCGCCCATGATCAATACCCGTGCCCCGGTTGCTTCTTTGGCATGCTTAATAATATGCTGCACTACCTTTTTAGCCACATATAAAGGCATTTCATCGTTGATTACGCGGCCTGCAAGTATAACGCGCGATTCGTAGCCCAGTTCACTTGACTTATATGTTAAATAATAAGGGTCAACCCCTATACAATGTCCACCCACCAGACCAGGCTGAAATTTCAGAAAGTTCCATTTGGTTCCGGCAGCCTCAAGCACTTCATAGGTGTTGATACCCACCATATCAAAAATAATGGATAGCTCATTCATTAAAGCGATGTTCAGGTCGCGTTGCGTATTTTCAATAATCTTTGCGGCCTCGGCTACTTTAATTGAAGAGGCTCTATGCACGCCTGCCTTTACAACAATTTCGTATGTTTTAGCAATTTCTTCGAGCGATTCTGCATCTGAGCCTGATACTACTTTAATAATCCTTGAAAGGGTATGCTCCTTATCGCCCGGATTAATGCGTTCCGGCGAATAGCCCAGTTTAAAATCAACATTCAGTTTTAAACCACTCAGGTCTTCAATAATAGGAAGACAATCCTCTTCTGTACAACCGGGGTACACGGTAGATTCATATACTACATAATCTCCCTTCTTAATTACTTTACCAATTGTTTCAGAAGCTTTTTTTACAGGCAAAAGATCAGGTACGTTATGATCATCAACGGGGGTTGGAACGGCAACAATAAAGAATTTCGCTTCCTTTAATACATCCAGCGAATTGGTGAACTCAATATCGCATCCTTCAAAAGCCGAAGCTTCCAGTTCGTTGCTCGGATCAATGGACTGCCTCATCATATCAATGCGTTTGGCATTAATATCAAAACCGATCACACTCACTTTTTTTGCGAATTCGAGTGCAATGGGTAAGCCCACATAGCCCAGCCCTATTACAGCTAACTTTGCCTTCTTATTAATAATATCCTGGTATATCAGCATACAGTTATTTTTTAAATTCTTTTGGTAATTTATATAATTCTTCTTTGGGTAAAGACTTGAAATAATTATATGTAATTTTCAATCCTTCTGCACGACTTACTTTAGGCTCCCATTCCAATATTTTTTTTGCACGGCTAATATCAGGCTGCCGTTGTTTGGGATCATCGGTAGGTAACGGTTTATATACAATTTTCTGATGTGTTCCTGTAAGTTTAATAATTTCTTCAGCAAAATCCCTCAGACTGATCTCATCTGGATTTCCAATATTTACCGGCTGAGCATAATCGCTGTACAGTAACCTGTAAATGCCTTCAATAAGGTCGTCCACATAACAGAAGGACCGGGTTTGCGAACCATCGCCAAATACAGTAAGGTCTTCACCGCGGAGCGCCTGTCCAATGAATGCGGGCAAAGCCCTCCCGTCGTTCAGGCGCATGCGCGGGCCATAGGTATTAAAAATGCGTACTATTCTTGTTTCAACCCCATGAAAAGTATGATACGCCATGGTGATCGCTTCCTGGAAACGTTTGGCTTCATCGTATACTCCGCGCGGCCCTACAGGGTTTACATTTCCCCAGTAATCTTCTGTTTGCGGATGCACCAAAGGATCGCCATATACCTCGGAAGTGGAGGCAACCAATATTCTTGCCCCTTTAGCTTTAGCCAGTCCAAGACAATTATGCGTGCCTAATGATCCTACTTTTAAAGTTTGAATAGGAATTTTAAGGTAATCAATTGGACTTGCCGGCGATGCAAAATGAAGAATATAATCTATATGTCCGGGAACATGAATGAATTTTGAAATATCATGATGATAGAATTCAAACTGCTCCAATGCAAACAATGATTCAATATTTTTGAGATCGCCTGTAATCAAATTATCCATGCCAATAACATGATATCCTTCCTTAATAAACCTGTAGCAAAGATGAGATCCTAAAAATCCTGCTGCTCCTGTTATTAATATTCTTTTTTTCATTTCCTTATTTGTTTACTGAGAAATTACCGGCCGTCCTATGCTCTCATAATAAAATCCTAATTCACGGATGGCATTAACGTCAAATAAGTTTCTGCCATCAAAAATCACTTTGCGTTTCAGATTGGATACAATTTTTAGAAAATCGGGAGTTCTGAACTCATTCCATTCTGTAGCAATCACCAATGCATCGGCATCTTTCAAACAATCGTACTGGTTAGATGCAAAGGTGATTTTATCGCCTGCCACCTGGCGAACGTTATTCATAGCCTCCGGATCATATGCCTCAACAGACGCACCTTCCTGCAATAAAGCATCAATAATTTCAAGAGCCGGAGCCTCTCTTATATCATCGGTATTTGGCTTAAACGCCAATCCCCACAACGCAATTTTCTTTCCCTTGAGATCGCCATTAAAATATCTTTTTATTTTGGTTACCAAATGCAGTTTCTGTTTTTGGTTAACCTCCATTACGGCATTCAGTATTTTGAAATCGTAGCTAGCATCTTCAGCGCTTTTTACCAATGCCTGTACATCTTTTGGAAAACAGCTTCCGCCATAACCGATACCGGGAAATAAAAACCGTTTGCCTATCCTGTCGTCACTTCCTATACCCCGCCGCACCATATCAACATCTGCACCCAGTTTTTCACACAACTGGGCTATTTCATTCATAAAAGATATTTTGGTAGCAAGAAAAGAATTCGCCGCATATTTGGTGAGTTCGGCCGATCGCTTATCCATAAAAATAACCGGGTTTCCCTGACGCACAAAGGGTGCATATAAGTCGGTCATTACCTTTTTTGCTTTCTCTGAAGATGCTCCAATTACTACCCTGTCCGGCTTCATAAAATCATCTACGGCTACCCCTTCACGTAAAAATTCAGGATTAGATACTACATCAAAAGCGCTTTCGTGACTGTTTTTTTCCCCGTTGGAAATATCAGCACCAGAGCTTTCAATGATAGCCCGCTCTACTTTTTCTGCAGTTCCAACCGGGACCGTGCTTTTATCTACAATAACTTTGTATTGACCCGGTTTAAGGATTTTTCCCAGTTCCCCGGCAACTCCCAGTATATATTTTAAATCGGCGGAGCCATCTTCTCCCGGCGGCGTTGGAAGCGCTAAAAAAACTACTTCGGCATCTTCAATTCCTTCAGGAAGGCTGGTGGTAAAATGCAGCCGTCCTTCTTTCAGGTTCCGGAGAAAAATTTTCTCAAGTCCCGGTTCATATATAGTAATCTCGCCCCCGTTTAACTTTTCCACTTTGGTTTTATCAATATCTATACAAGTAACTGTATTGCCAGTTTCTGCAAAACAGGTTCCAGTAACTAATCCTACATATCCTGTTCCTACTACAGCAATTTTCATTTATGTATGTTTATTTAATTAATTATTAATGTACGATAATACCTTTTGCGTAATAAAGGCAAGTTGTTCGTCATCTAACTCTGTATGTATAGGCAGGGAAATAACCCTTTCCGTTAGCCAGTCGGTTTGAGGTAACTGGTAAGCTGCGCCTCCAAATGCTTCAAACATTTTTTGCCTGTGTGCAGGTACAGGGTAATAAATCATGGAAGGAATTTGCTGCTCCGCAAGATACTTATTAAGCTCATCCCTGTTTACCTCATTCAAAATCAATGTATACTGGTGAAATACGTGATTGGTATAAGATGCAGTAAAAGGAGTTGTGATTTTAGCGTGGTTCGCAAAAGCTTTATTATAGTAAGCAGCAGCCTTTTGGCGTGCAGCAATATAATCATCCAACTTTTTAAGTTTAATATTCAATATGGCAGCCTGTAAAGTATCCAGCCTTGAGTTGCAGCCTACAACCTCGTGATAATATTTTACTTTTTGTCCATGGTTGGCGATCATTTTTAACCGTTCGGCCAATTCATCATCATTGGTAAAGAGTGCACCTCCGTCGCCGTAACAACCCAGGTTTTTGGAAGGAAAAAAAGAAGTACAACCAATAGTGCCGATGGCGCCCGTTTTCTTTTTTGTACCATTATTAAAAATATAGTCGCAGCCCATTGCCTGCGCATTGTCTTCCACCACATACAGCTTATGTTTTTCAGCTATCCGCATAATCTCTTCCATATTGGCTGATTGCCCATACAAATGAACCGGTACTATAGCCCTGGTTTTGGGCGTAATGGCTTTTTCAATAGCTTCAGGGGATATGCAAAACGTTTGCGGGTCTACTTCAACAAAAACTGGTTTAAAGCGCAGCAATGCTATTACTTCAGTGGTAGCGATATAAGTAAAAGATGGTGTAATGACTTCATCGCCCGGCTCAAGCCCAAGAGCCATTAATGCAATTTGAAGGGCATCTGTTCCATTGGCGCAGGGTATTACATGCTTTGAGCCCGCATAGACGGCAAGGTGCTGCGCAAAATCCTGAACTGGTTTACCATTAATAAAAGCACAACTATCCAGCACATTATGAATAGCTTCATCTACATCTGACTTTATATGTTCATACTGCTGCTTGAGATCTACCATTTGAATAGGTCGCATATATCTTTCCTTTTTATAAATGGGTGCAAAAATAGTAAAATATGTATAGCATAAGCAATAGGCGTTAGTTTTGTGTCATATTTTAATCGTTATAAAAGTGGTCACAACATTTTACAATCTATTCATCATTATTTATGGTTTTGCCATGAAACTCGCTTCCTTGTGGAATCTCAAAGCGAAGCAATGGATAAATGGCCGAAAGGGATTCTTCGAAAAATTGTCAAAAAACCTGGAAAATTTACCCAATGGTAATCCTGCTATATGGATGCATTGTGCTTCTTTGGGTGAATTTGAACAGGGAAGACCACTTTTAGAAAAAATAAAGGCACGGCATCCACAGGCAAAAATCATACTCAGTTTTTTTTCTCCGTCGGGATATGAGATCAGGAAAAGTTATAAGGGTGCAGACCTGGTATGTTATCTGCCATTGGATACAGCTTCAAACGCTACCACATTTGTTAACTATATTAACCCTACCCTGGTACTGTGGGTAAAATATGAATTCTGGCTGCATTTTTTGCTGGAACTAAAAAAGAGAGAGATACCTGTTTTGCTCATATCGGGTTTGTTACAAAATGAAAACACTTTTTACAAATTATACCGCAAAAAACTGCTTGCCTGTTTTACCCATTTTTTTGTACAAACAGAAGTATCGGCCCAAAAATTGGCGGCAATAGGGTTTAGTGCAAATGTAACGGTATCGGGTGATACCCGTTTTGACAGAGTAATTGAGATTGCAGAGGCTTTCGAACATATACCTGCAGTGGCTGAATTTTGTTCGGGACACAAAGTACTGGTTGCCGGCAGTACCTGGACGGAAGATGAAGAGGAATTAACACATTATGTAAGAGTGAACCCGGATATAAGATTTATAATAGCGCCACATGAGGTTGATAAAGAAAATATAAAAGACCTGCAAAAGGAATTTCCCCGCTCCATTGTGTTTTCAGCTCTTCAATCAAGACCCCCTCATAATGAGGCCGCCAAAATTTTTGATACTCCTGCAGAGCCCGCGCAACATAATGAAGCAATCAATACCCTGATCATAGATAATATAGGCATGCTTTCGCGTTTATATAAGTATGCCGACATAGCGTATGTAGGAGGTGGATTTGGTGAGTCGGGTCTTCATAATATATTGGAAGCTGCCGTATACGGCAAGCCGGTTTTCTTTGGCCCAGTATATCAAAAGCATTTTGAAGCCATTGAACTTAAAGCTGCCGGAGGCGCAATTAGCATAGAAACTGCACTGGAATTAGAAGCCAGACTGAAAGAATTATGGGAAAATGAAAGTTTGCTGAAAGAAAAAGGAAATGCTGCAAAACAATATGTATATGCCAGCGCCGGCGCTACCGGCTATATAATGGACTATATTTATAAAAATCGTCTTCTTACCAACTGATCAAATTGCTTCACAGCGGGGTGTTCTTCATTCCATCCTAATTTTAGCTTCAGTTCACGCAATATCCAGAACTCGGCTTCGGGGTAAATGGTAAAGTGGTTAATGGTTTTTAACGATCTTTCATACATCGCTTCGTCTCCCCGAAAAAGCTCCGTAATAAAAATGAACCGGTCATTTACTCCAATCGCTTTCTTAATATCCTTAAGTGGTTCTTCTTTTAATCTTTCAACCAACTCTGTTTTTTGTTCATACAACTTTTCGTTAAGCGAGAGTTCTCCTCTGCCCACTATTTCGTTAAGCTCTTTTACCTGTGGCTGATGGGACAGCGTAGGCACTTCTTCCAGCACATTATACTTTGGTGTTGCAACAGATCCCTTATTCCCCGATCCGTTTCTTGAAGGCAGGGTTACTGCATCCTCATCTGAACTTATATTTAATTCATCGTTTGTTTCCGGTTTGTCGTTACCCGCTTTATTTGATAATTGCTCAGTAGTGGCAACAGATATACCACCCGGCATCATTACTGCGATTTTTTTCCGTTCAGGAGCATGTTGCTGCTGCTTGAGCAGGAACAGCTCTGTTTGTAACATCTGCACTACATGAATGATTTGTTCCGGAGAAGCATTTTGCTGGTAAAGTTCCTGTAATTTGCTTATTAAAACGCCGATACGTTCCATTTGAATATGGTATTTTTGAGCGTCTGTTTAATTAAGAATATAGTATACATTATTTTCGGTGAAGTTACAAACACCTTGCCATAAAATAATCACAAATGTTTACAGAACCGCATATAAAAGGAGAAAGAAAAGGATGGATAGAAGTGATATGCGGCTCCATGTTCAGTGGAAAAACAGAAGAACTGATCAGGAGATTAAAACGTGCAAAGTTCGCCAACATGCGGGTTGAGATATTTAAACCAGCAATGGATAACCGGTATCACGAAAACGAAATCGTTTCGCACGATGAAAATTCCATCTTGTCAACACCGGTTGAAAATGCCGGCGCCATATTATTGCAGGCAAGACATGTAGATGTGGTTGGTATTGATGAAGCGCAATTTTTTGATGATGAAATTTTAACCGTATGCAATCAGTTGGCCCTGGGAGGCATAAGAGTAATCGTTGCCGGGCTTGACATGGATTATTCGGGAAAACCTTTTGGACAAATGCCCCATTTGCTTGCTACAGCCGAATACATAACCAAGCTACACGCTATATGTGTGCGGTGCGGTAATATTGCCAGTTATTCGTATCGCAAAACGGCCCATGAGGAACAGGTGGTAATAGGTGAAAGGGATATATATGAACCCAGGTGCCGGTATTGTTATAATTTGGAAGAATGATACGGTATTTTTGATTTCTGATTTGGTGATTTCTGATTTGGTGATTGACAAAAGTGAATTTCTCATGTTCTTCCATCTTACGGTCTTACAATCTTACAATCTTACGGTCTTACAGTCTTACAATCTTACAATCTTACGGTCTTACAATCTTACGGTCCTACCCTATTTCATTTACCTTTCATCTCCTAACTTTGCCGCATGTACAAACACGTTATAGCACTTGTAAAAAAAGATCTGCTGCTGGAACTCAGACAGCAATATACTTTTTACGGCGTTCTGCTGTATGTTGCTTCGTCTATATTTGTGTTATACCTGGCCCTGCAACAGCCCGAAAGTGATGTATGGAACGGATTGTTCTGGATTATTCAGTTGTTTATTTGTGTAAACGCGGTAGCCAAAAGCTTTTTGCAGGAAACCAAAGGGCGGATGCTGTATTTTTATGCCATTGTGGGAGCGCAGCATTTTATCATTGCCAAACTGTTGTACAATACTTTTATTATGCTGCTGATGAGCCTGATCAGCCTGGTGCTTTTTCGTGCGCTTCTGGGTAATCCGTTGATAAACTTCTGGCAATTTACCGGCATAGTATGTATGGGATCCGTAAGCCTGAGTCTCGTATTTACCATGCTGGCTGCTATTGCGGCAAAAGCGCAACAACAGGCTTCTTTGATGGCGATCATGGGCTTTCCGATCATCATTCCGCAATTGCTGTTGCTGATGCGGATATCTAAAGCCGGTTTGGGAGAGGCCTTTCAAACAGGAGCTTTAGCTGATATGGTGTGGCTGCTTTGCGGCTTGGATGTACTGGTGATGGTAATGGCTATCATTCTTTTTCCATTTTTGTGGAAAGATTAAACTCATTGCCCATTCGTGAAAATGACGTAGGTTTGCGACATTAAATAATAAAAAAAGGATGAAGAAATCCTGGTGGAAGATACTCTGCATTGTTTTGTTATTGTATTCGCTGGTTGGCGGGTTATTATTAGATGTACCTCATAAGAAAATCCTGAACGAAACTATACGCAACATTTATTTCCACGTGCCTTTGTGGTTTGGCATGATGGTATTGCTTACCTGTTCCGTTATTTATTCTATTAAATATTTGCGTAAACCCGATTTATTGTTTGACATATATGCAACAGCCTATGCCCGTACAGGGATGCTGTTTGGCATATTGGGCATTATAACCGGCGCCGTTTGGGCCAATTATACCTGGGGTAAACCCTGGAGCAACGACATCAAACAACTGGGCGCCGCTATGGCATTGCTTATTTACGCTGCCTATTTTGTACTGAGAAACTCCATGACAGATATTGATAAAAGAGCAAGAGTAGGTGCAGTATACAATATTTTTGCGTTTGCTATGCTTTTCCCCGCTTTGTGGATTGTGCCGCGGCTTGTGGAATCCCTTCATCCCGGAGGCGCAGGAAACCCTGGCGCTGACCCAAGGGATATGGATGGCCGCATGCGTTTGATTTTTTGGTTGGGTGCCGTGCCCGGCTTTATACTTTTGGGTATCTGGATCAGCACCATCATCGTCCGCTTTCGTAAAATAGAAGATAAAAACCTTTTACATGTTTAATTCATCTGTAAAAAAAATCCTCTTCCCTGTACTGTTACTTATTGCAGCACAGTCTGTTTATGCACAGGAAAAAGTGGAAATGGCGGATGGATTACGCAGCAGTGGTAAAATTTACGTGGTAGTGGCCGTTCTTGCGGTGATTTTCATTGGATTGCTCCTTTTTTTAATAAATATTGACAGGAAAGTAAGCCGGCTGGAAAAAGAAAATCAAAAACAATAATTTTCTCCGCTCCGGGTTATTATTGCATTCGTGATTGGAATCTTAAAACATTACTATATGTCTATACACCAGGAATATAGTTTCTTCGACGCTGTTTTAGCAAGTTTCGATAAAGCCGCAAAATTTACCGCCTGGGATCCGGGGATTTTAGAACAGATTAAACAATGCAATTCGGTATACCGGATGCACTTTCCCGTTAAAATAGGTGATAAAATTGAAGTAATTAAGGCTTACCGCGTACAACATTCACACCATAAAACGCCCTGCAAAGGAGGAATACGGTTTGCTACTACGGTAAACCTTGATGAAGTAATGGCGTTGGCAGCATTAATGACCTACAAATGCGCCATTGTAAATGTTCCGTTTGGAGGAGCCAAAGGCGGTATCAATATTGATCCCAAAAAATACACCCCTTATGAACTGGAAAAAATTACCCGCCGCTATACCCATGAGCTGATCAAAAAGAATTTTATTGGCCCGGGAACCGATGTTCCCGCACCGGATTACGGAACGGGTGAAAGAGAAATGTCGTGGATATTAGACACCTACACCAGCATGAAACCTGGTGAAATTGATGCCTTAGGCTGTGTAACCGGGAAACCTGTTTCTCAGGGCGGCGTACGCGGGCGAAGGGAAGCAACCGGCCTTGGTGTTTTTTATGGTATAAGAGAAATATGCGCGATGCCTGACCTGATGGAGAAAGCAGGACTGCCGGCAGGTGTTGAAGGAAAAAGAGTCATTGTGCAGGGATTGGGTAACGTGGGCTATCATGCGGCCAAATTCTTTCGTGAGGGAGGGGCAAAAGTAATTGCACTGGCCGAATTTGAGGGTGCTATTTTTAATGAGGAAGGATTAAATGAAGAAGAAGTATTTCAGCACCGGAAAAAGGAAGGCACCATTCTTAATTTTCCCGGAGCAACCAATATTCTGCATTCGGCAGATGCGCTGGAACTGGATTGCGATATCTTAATACCGGCTGCGCTGGAAAATGTAATCAACGGCGAAAACGCACCCCGCATTAAAGCCAAAATTATAGGTGAAGCCGCCAACGGACCGCTCACCCCGGAAGCAGATGAGATTTTTATAAAAAAAGGAATACTGGTTGTGCCCGATATGTACCTTAATGCAGGCGGCGTAACCGTAAGTTATTTTGAATGGCTAAAAAATTTAAGTCATGTCAGGTATGGCCGGATGGAAAAGCGGTTTACGGAAAATCAAAACCGCAGCATCCTTAACCAAATGGAGGATCTGACAGGAAAAACCGTAAATAGCAGGGAAAAAGAAATTATAATGCATGGCCCCAATGAGGCAGACCTGGTATACAGTGGGCTGGAAGAAACCATGATTGGCGCCACCAGGGAAATAACTGATGCCTGGAAAGCCAACCCCGATATTCCCGACATGCGCACCGCGGCTTATGTGGTAGCAATAAACAAAGTGGGTACCAGTTATGCGGAACTGGGGATATTTCCGTAAGCCTACCAGCCGTTTTCATACTCGTTTAATATGTTTTAAAACAGCATAAAAGCAAAAGGTTCTCATTTTCATGAAACCCTTCCTTTTATTGCGTAGGAGCACACGGGTTCGAACCGCGGACCCTCTGCTTGTAAGAAGAAAATAATTATTCATTCCTTCTTAACTTAGTTTGGCTGATTTTAACTTAAAGCATTCATTAACAATCTGTTGCATGATTATTGCTTTTTGATCTTATAATAAACCGCTATCAATAGTATTAAAATAATATTTTATTATCTTTAGGTTCAAATAGCCGGACATGCGAACCTTACAGTTGGTAAATCATCTTACCGATACTCAATTAAAAGAAAAGCTCTCAGC
>Ga0209941_1000293_pt1 | contig 74811 bp, 71 predicted proteins | sample ThiBiot_300_plan_FD_183945 | JGI IMG/M metagenome (GOLD analysis project Ga0209941, IMG submission 183945) | Wastewater bioreactor microbial communities from Cape Town, South Africa - Thiocy_solids_1 (SPAdes) | ecosystem: Engineered > Bioremediation > Thiocyanate > Unclassified | place: South...
GGTATACCCCCAGCCACATCAGGAAATAGAAGTACCGCTTGATTTCCTGCTTGACCGTCAGGCTGGCCAGTTCCTCCCTGGTGCTGCGGGTCTTCCACAGCCAGCCCCAGTAGAAGGCGGCCATGGTGGGCCAGAGTATCATCTGGAAGCGCCACAGCCCCATCCAGATTTGATCGAACTCCGGTTCCATGGAGTCCATCCCGTGGGAATAGGCGTAGGTGCGCTGGAACCAGACCCAGAAAACCGCCATCCCCAGTATCGGCAGCAGACCCAGCTTGTACCACCTGGAGTCATACCACTCCGACATGTCGTAGGCATTGCTCGCACTGCTCTCCCTCTTGTGACCAACTGCAATGGTCTCAGGTGTAATTGCAGACATCGCTAACTCCTTTTGCAAATAATCAAGAACCCCTCTGGGGTATCAAAATTAAGAACAAAAACTACCAGCCAAGGATTCGGCCAAATTTGACTGGAAGAAATGATAATCAGATTGAATAAGAGCCTTGACTGATTATCCTGAGAGAAGTATTCAATGTCATATCCTCCTATTTAAATGAATTAGTCATACCTGTTTTTTTACAGGTACTTGTACGACATGATCAATTAAATAAAGTTCAATTTCTATGATATTTAAATATAGTGATGGTTTTGGTTTTTTTATATATAAATATCATAACCCTGTCAAGGAACCGGAGGAAGTGGAGAAGCCCAATCCAGCTTGCATAACTCTTCTAAGCTTCGTACAGCAGTGGAGCGAGAGGCGCCTGGGAGGAAGCAAAGGACCAGAGATGAAGTATAGGGGGAGTCAGGCTGGAAACAGGAATGAAAGCTTTGAGCAGGGAGAGCAGGACGGAATGATAACTGATTAACTTCTTTTCCTTCCAAGTGTATCTATTGAATATCCATGCTAGGGGTCATTCAGAAATTCCATGCCAATTGCCGCAATTACGAAGCAATGTAATCCAGCAAATGGTCTTTATTCTATATAAAAAGCAGTGGATGATCCCAGTCTCGAAACTCGAAGAAATCATCCTATGCCTGAGTAACCACGATCACGTTTCAAGACCGCTGTTGTTTGAAACCGCTAATTTTTCTTGAGAGAGGAAGGAATGCAAAAAAGTAATGGGGTCCAACCTGCTAACGTCCTTTGGCACCAAGCTCCTGTAACTCGTCAGCACCGGAAGGACCTGAGCGGCCACCCAAGTGTCATCTTGTGGTTTACTGGCCTTTCAGGAGCGGGTAAATCCACGCTGGCCCATGCAGTGGAAGAGCAGTTATTCCGAATGGGCTGCCGAACCTTCGTTTTGGATGGAGATAACGTGCGTCATGGACTTTGTTCCAATCTGGGTTTTTCCACTGAAGATCGTGTGGAAAACATTCGACGAGTGGGAGAAATGGCAAAACTGTTTCTGGAAGCCGGCATAATCACACTTACTGCTCTCATCTCGCCTTTCCGCTCTGATCGCGAACGGGTTCGCTCATTGGTTTCCCAAGGCGATTTCCTGGAAATATACTGTCGATGCACATTGGAAATATGTGAAGAAAGGGATGTGAAAGGATTGTATAAACGTGCAGGGAGAGGTGAGATCAAAAACTTTACCGGTATTTCTTCCCCGTATGAAGAACCAGACAATCCCGAATTGGTGCTGGATACAGGAAAACTGCCTTTAGTGGCATCGGTTAACAAGGTTATCGGCTTATTACATGATCGTGGTATCGTCGCGCAAAAACAAACCAGGACGTGTTAACGCTACGGAAAGCTTCGACGATTGAAGCGAAGTGAATAAATCCGATAAACGACACCGTATCGAGTTTCTCGAGACGCGAGAAGACGCGCCGAAAGCATCAGGGGAAATTTCAGCATCTTTTTAAACCCCGTGTTTTAAACCGTTTTAAATCCCGTGCAGGCGCTCCCGTAAAAACTCGATGAAGCACTGTGTCTTTGCAGGCAGTAATCGGGTTTCAGTGACGGCGTAGACGGGTACCGGAGTGCCATGCCATTGAGGCAGTATGCGACGCAACCTGCCGCTGGCAAGATCATCGGCGACAATTTCCTCCAGCATCATGATAATGCCCATATCGAGTGTTCCCAGGCGGCGAATCATGGCGACGCTGTTGAGCGTGAACCGGCCACTGATGGAAACCTTGAGGGTGTGCGTCCCATCGTGCAGTGTCCACGTACCGGTCTTCAGGATGCTCAGGCACTCATGGCGCTCCAGATCGGCAGGCTCGACAGGTTCTCCCGAGCGGTCGAGATAACGGGGTGAAGCGTAAAGGTACGTAGGGAGCACGGCCAGTGGACGCGCGATCAGCTGCGAATTCTCCGGTTCTCCCAGGCGGATCGCCACATCGAAAGGCTCGCTCACCAGATCGACCCGCCGTGATGTGAGATTGAAATCGAAAGTGATGCCGGGATAGAGGTTTGCAAATTCGGCGACCAAAGGTGCCAGGTAGGCTACGGTAAAATCCACGGGTAGTGAAGCGCGCAGCACTCCGCTGGGCTGTGCAAGCATTTTGCCGAGTTGTTCATGCGCAAGCCTGGCTTCATCGACGATGCGCTTGCAGCGCTCGTAGTAAATCTGACCGGCCTCGGTTAGCTCAATCCTGCGCGTTGTGCGATGCAAAAGGCGCAACCCGATCGCCTTCTCCAGCGCACTGATCCGTCGTGACAGGGTCGAGTTCGGCATTCCGATGATCTCGGCAGCACTGCGAAAACCCTTGGCCTTGACAACTTCCACGAACAAGGCCATGTCATTCAAGAATTCCATGCCAATTGCTGCAATGATTGATCAGTATTATCCAAAAAATAGTCTTTATTCTATATAAAAAGCAGCGGATGATTCCAGTCTGGGAATTTCGAGGAAATCATTATGACGAAGAACGAGGACTGGAACGAAGAACAGTTGCTGGTCAATATTTGCAAGTTCTGGAAATGGGCGCTGATGCTGTCCTGGCCCACGCGATCAGATCCGCCGGCATTGCTCCAACTTATTATCCCGCTGGAGAAAGCTCATGGCTTAAAGAGGACAGGGCGCAGCACGCAGCGATGATGCCGCAGTGCCGGGCAGCCATACAAAACTTTCAGTATGACGCACTCATTACTTAAAGGAATATTAATATGTCTACTCTGATTACATGGCCGGCAAAATCCAGGGAGCTGCATAGCAATCATTTTGATTCAACGATTTGGAATGATTTTCAGTTTCGATCCGACGATATTATTATTGCTACGTATGCCAAATCAGGCACCACTTGGACGCAGCAGATCGTGGGGCAGATGTTGTTCAGCGGCGATCCCGATCTGGAGGTGGCGGAAATGTCGCCGTGGCTCGATTTGCGCGTGCCGCCCAAGGCAGTAAAATTACCACTGGTGGAAGCGCAGATACATCGTAGATTTTTGAAAACACACTTGCCGGTCGATGCGCTGGTGTATTCGCCGAAAGCAAAATATATCTACATCGGCCGCGATGGTCGGGATGTTCTGTGGAGCCTGTATAATCACTACGTCAACGGTAATCAAGCGATGTATGCGGCGTTAAACGATACGCCAGGGCGGGTGGGTCCGCCTTTCACGCCGTTGTCAGTAGATATTCGCGAGTGCTGGTGTGATTGGATGGAGAAGGACGGTTATCCTTTCTGGCCATTCTGGGAAAATATTCGCTCCTGGTGGCGGATCCGTGAACTGCCCAATCTTCTGCTCATTCACTTCAACGATCTCAAGCGCGACATGGAAGGTGAAATGCGCCGGATTGCACGCTTTCTTGATATTTCCATTAATGAGGCCAGATGGCCTGATATTATCAAATACTGTTCATTCGATTGGATGAAAAATAATGCCACGAAAAGCGTGCCGATGAGTGGCGCCTTCTGGGATGAAGGTGCTAAGGTATTTATCAACAAGGGGGTGAACGGCCGATGGATGGACACGCTGACTGCAGACGATTCAGCCCAATATGAAGCACGCGCAGTCAGTGAATTGGGACTCGAATGCGCACGCTGGCTTGCTGGCAAAGCCTAAAAACATAAACCAGTAAGACTTCGATGCTACGGACCTTCTGTGAGACCTGTAGCAAAAAGGAAGAGATTTTCCCACGCGGCAAATGGCTAAAGCCCAACCATGGCGCGGGCAGGATCAAAAAAATACCGCGCCTTTTCCCTGGTAAAAAGCGCGGTTAATCTCGCTTCCTCAAAGCGCCTGAGTAAATTACTACTCGTAGTGAATTATCCACTGCTTTTTATATAGAATAAAGACTATTTTTTGGATAACATTGATCCAATATCGGGGCAATTAATTTATTTAAAGAGCCGACGAAATCTCTCAAGACTTGAAGCGGCTCGGCAACGTCGTGCACGCTACTCAGGGATGAGCATTGGCTCAATCTGGCGTTATGTTTATGCATCTGCAGCAGGGAGGCAGTCCCTCGACTCCGGGAGCCAGCAACACAGCAAGCCGCCTAAGGCGCAAAGGAGAGTTGCTTGGCGCATGGGATGGACACGAATATCAGCACCCTGTGTTTCAGTTCGATCAAAGGACGTCGCGTTATGCCGGAGATGAGGGAATTGCTCGAAATCTTGCCGAAGGATCAGAGCGGGTGGCGTCAAGTCTTTTGGCTGTTTCAACCTCATGCGCTTCTCGATGTGAGCGTCCCGCCGGTGTCTTTCAAGATCGGCCGCAGTCTGTGATAGGAGCGGCACGCAGCACGTTTGCGCCTGTAAATACAAACTGGTAAAACACATGCAGTTCTGCCCCGATACCATACACCCTGATAAGTGCTGAAGAAACGGAGCTGTGGCACGTTTACAAGCATCCTTATTTATCCACGAGTTTCAATCCGGACAGCACCAGTCGGTTCGCTGCACAAGGGGCAACTCCGCCGCGAGCGATGTTATATGCGGGTGACACCTCTGATCTTGTGCTTTGGGAAACAGTGCTGCGAGACATCGTTCCCCAGACGCACCTTCCGCATAGCGTGGATATACCATCAGTCGTGGATTACCATATGACTCGACTCGTCAGCTTTGGGTGAGGAACTCCAGCCGGAATTACCATCATATCTGGATCCTAACTATTATTTTCTTTGTTAAATGGACTCACTGATCCTTTCTCCTGATTGAGACCAGCGATGAATTCTTTCTGTTTAAGCATTCGACCAGGTGTCGCAGCTCATCTATTTAGCTAAGAGCGATACAAGGATGCCGATGCCGGTGGTTGATAGCACTGATACCTCCGGTTTTTCTTTTCCGTTTTATTTAAGCATTCCAGGAGAACCATGATGGAAACCATCGAGACCACCCTTATCCGCATTCCGATAAAAAAACTCGTCATCTCGCCCCTGAACGTTCGCAAGAAGCAGGGAACCGGCATCGAAGAGTTGGCTGCCCTGATCGCTTCGCAGGGATTGATCCATAATCTGGTCGTTACCGCGCAGCGGAAAAAGGGCAGGAAAAGCGGCAAGTATGAAGTGATTGCCGGCGGCCGCAGACTGACCGCCTTGAACCTGCTGGTGGCCGACGGGCGGCTGTCGAAAGACCATGAGGTGGATTGCCGGGTGGTCGAGCACAAAGAGGCGCTGGAAATAAGCCTGTCCGAGAACAGCGGACGGGAGCACATGCATCCTGCCGATCTCGTTATGGCCTACCGCAACCTGATAGACGCCGGATTTGCGATGGATGAGATCGCCCCACGCTTTGGCGTTTCACCGCTGACTATCAGGCGTTACCTGAAACTGACCAGGGTCTCTCCCAGGATTTTTGCGCTGTATGCGGAGGACAGGATGAGCTTCGAGCAGATAACGGCATTGGCGCTCACCGACGACCACGAATTGCAGGAGCGGCTCTGGCACAACACGCCGGAATACCAGCGCAACGGCGCCACTTTCCGGCGGCTCATCACCGAAACTGAGATCAACATACGGACGAGTCCGCTTGCCAGATTCGTCGGAGTAGAGGAATACGAAGCCGCAGGGGGCGTGATACGGCGTGATCTTTTCGGGGAGGAGGATGACGGCTACATGCAGGATGCCGAGCTGCTCGAATCGCTTGCCCTGGAAAAACTCAATCAGGCGGTCGAGCCGCTGAAGGAGAAAGGATATGCGTGGGTGCAGGTTCGCACCACCTTCGACTATTCCGACAGGGCCGAATTCTCGCAGATGCGGATAGTCAGGCGCGAGCCGACTGCGGAGGAGCAGGCCAGGATGGATGCGCTGGAAGCGGAACTGGAAGCCGTCGAAGCCGGATACGATGCCTCCGATGAGAAGCGTGGCAGGACAGGAGAACTCTACGAAGCGGCAGAGAAAAAGACAAAAGCGGAGCGCATCCGGGATGAACTGATGAAGCTTGCCGACTCACTGGAAGAAATCTATCCGGATGATCTTGCAATTGCAGGGGCCATTGCCACCGTCGACCACGAAGGCAAGCTCCGCATCGAGCAGGGCCTCATCCGCAAGGAGGACATGAGGAAGCAGCCGAAGCAATCGAGGGAATCAAGGGAACCAGGAGAGCCGGGGGGGCGGGAAGCCGCAGGGATCGGAGGAGCCGGTGGCGAGAAGCCGGACCATTCGGAGAAGCTGACTCGCATGCTGACCGTGCATCGCACGGCCGCCGTGCAGGCGGCCATGACGGATCGGCCGGAGGTTGCGCTTGCCGCCCTCGTGCACCGGATGGCGGTACAGATTTTCCCAAATGGCTCCGCGTCAAATCCTGTCCTGCAGATCAGCATCCAGGAAACCTGCCTCAAGCCGGACGCGGAGGGTATCGAGCAGAGCAAGGCAGCGACCATGCTTGCAGAAAAGCGCCGCCAGTGGCGGAAGCGTATCGACGCGGCAGAGCGGGGCGGCAAGACTCTGTTTGGGTGGCTATTGGAGCAGTCGCAGCAAGACCTTCTGGATCTGCTGGCTTTCTGCACGGCGGTTTCGGTCAATACGGTGTCGGAGCGGGAAAGCACACCGCCGCGGGAAACCACCGCACTCATGACCGCCCTGAATCTGGACATGGCCGACTGGTGGGAAGCGACGGGGGAGAGCTATTTGTCCCACGTCAGCAAAGACCGGCTCCTTGCGATTGTGGCGCAGGCGGCTTCGCCCGAACATGCGCGGCGCATGACTGGGCTCAAGAAAGGCGACCTGGTGCGGCAAGCAGAGCAGGTACTATCCGGCATGAAGTGGTTGCCGGATCATTTCAAGGTGACTAAAAACCGCACGGGCAGACAAAGTGACGCGTAGATTGCATTTTGCCGGTTATTCGTGACGCGCCTGTGCATCCAGGGCTTTTTTGATGGTTTTTGCCAGATCGGCTGCATTGCCTTTGCCCCAGTAGTGCATGAATAAGTGATGTGGCTGGTCATGTGCCATGTGTTGATGAATCGCTACAATATTTATGCCACCCGCTCGCATTGTTCTCAAGACAGTCTGCATTTCATCGGCGAGCATGACGAAATCCCCATCCACGACCGCCTCGCTATCCGTGCCAGCAAACGCTGCCCATGTGTTTATACCCATTTCTTTTCCCACTGATACCCCATGAATGGTGGCGGGGCGACCGATGACAACTTTAAACATGCCATCTTTCGAAGTTCCTTTCATGCCCAGGATTTGTTCCAGAGGCTGAGGGGAAATCTTGTTCTCCTGTGAGATTGTCCTGGGAAACCGCGAAGAGGGCACAGGCTGGGCAGCGCGGATTTTAGCGACTTTGTCATAAATCTTCTTTACCCCGGCCGAAAGTTTGGCAGCGCTTCCCATTCCACCGATGTGCATGAAATATACCTTGGGTTCATCAAAGAAAAAATGATTGTGCAAGCCAGTCACTTCCAGTCCCGCCTCGAAAGCCGCGCTTATCACCGGATTGACTTCGTCCTCGAACAGCACGGTATCGCCCATCATTACAACCTGTCCGTTCTGTGCAGGAGCAAAAGCAGCCCATGAGCTCAAGCCCATGAAAGGCGGCATTGGCCATTTGTCTACTTGTATTTTTACATCTGTGCGGGGTTTGGAAACTTTGAAAACGTTTTCTTCCTTGGAGTACGTTCCCTTGAGCCCTGTCAACCGTTCGATCTCGGCCGTATCCAAGGTGGGTCGAGTATCCGCGGCATGAGCGATTGCGGCGACGAGCGCCAATGAAGCAGCAATGAGACAATGTCTAAGAAGGCCTGGATAAGACATCGTGATTCCTCCTCCTTAAATGGATGGCTTGTGAATCCCCCTGAAAGATAGTCCTGTTAATTATTTCTCTCGGACCCCCATCGGGAAAGGCTGGCCAGTTTACCAGGGGTGACTCGACCCCGGAAGAAATCAGTTGTGATTTCCTCCTGTGTTGATTCTGCCCAATCAAGGCTACTTGGAGCTTTTACGGTGCTTTCAGGGCGTTTTGATGCGTATATGCCGCCACGCCAAGGTACTGCCAGGATATACCTGTATCCCGATGAAACCTGGGGCTCGCCCACGCTCTCCATCGGTATTGTGAAATGAGGTGGTCTGCTGCCGTACGCCGGTCTGGATATTGGTTAGAAAAACCGTGTAGTTGTTGCCCTGTACCTCGATCTCGTATTCGAACCAGACGCCAGGAACAAGCGCGGGCCCCGGAGTGTAATTCTGCAGGGCAGGCTCGTTGAAATTCAGGTGCCAGACGCGATCGCCGGCTTGAATCTTGTATATGGCACCGGTCCGGTTTTTGAACAGGCCATCCGGCTCGGGCCTGATTCCATAGAAGTCCTTACCCGAGTCGCCGCGCGCATTGTCATCGATCTGAACTTCGAAGCCAGCTATGACTGGTCTCCAGGCTGCGTTGCCTGCATCGAAGAACGGCTCGTTCGGGATACGGGTTTTGAGCGCATCGGCAAGTTCAAGTGTCGGGCGCGGGAAGCGAAGGAAGACGCCGCTGTTATGGTTCGCAGTGTCGAAGATGCGGAACTGGAGGCGCAATGTAAAATCGCTGAAGGCTTCCCTGGCGTAATAAAAGAGCCTCAGCCCGCCATCCCCGTAACTTACCATTTCGCCGTTCAAATGAAGCATGCCTCCACCCCCTGGACCGGCAAGATACCAATCCTTGAAGGTCTTATCCGTACCGTCGAATAATGAGCGAAAACCCGCTTCGGGCTGGGGACTGACGACTGGGTCCAAGCTGGGCAGCACGCTGCTGTTGAGCAGGTCGGCAGTGCGGCGGCACAGTGCGATGCCAGTGAGCATCGGGTTGGGGGAACCCATCGTTGGGAAGAGCGCAGGGCTGGCGATATAGCAGTTGGCGGTATCGTGGATGCGTCCGAAGTCGTTGGTAACAGAATCGGCGATATCATCACCCATGCGCATCGTGCCGGTGTCGTGGTGCGTCGTGCCGAGGTCGTCGCGGCGGTTCCTGAATGCGGCCAGCAAGGCGAGCCGTCGTGCTCTGCTTCCCGCCGGTACCGGAATGGCGCTCGACTGGGTGGGGAGAATCTCGAATGGCTCATTGCCTGCGAAGATCAGCGCGATCTTGTCGGACACGGAATCCATTTCATCCCATGTGGCCCGGTCGATGTTTGTTTCGCTGCTGCCTGGAAAGACTTCTGGCGCTGCTTTTGCGTTTCCAAGATGGACAACTGCCTTTGGCCGTCCGAATTCGGTCTCGAGCTTGGACAACTCGACAAAGCTGTCCGGGTTGCGCGGCTTCATCTCGCCGATGCCCCGAATCGTGATCACGACGGTTTTATCGTTGGCGCGAAGCATGCCCTGCAGATGTTCAAGAGTTGGAATTTTCTTGAAGAGCTCTGCCTCGGCGTCGGTACCCAGTTCGTTTAAACCTGAAGCTGTGATCTGAAAATGAAAGGTATTTCCGTTGGCTGCCTTGCCTTTCACGAACAGGGCGGAACATTGGAGGCTGTTGAACGGTTCGGGGGGCAGGTTTGCTTCAATTGCCTTCCTTGGCACGCGAATGGTCAGGTTCGAGCGCAAATGGGCGATGAGATTTGAACCCATGCGCTGTGCGGCGCGACCGGCGAGCGATTGCTGGAATGTGGTGAGTGCCACACGTGTCGTCTCGACCGTACCGAGCGCAATGATAGCCGCGCTTTGCCGGCCGTTCCGCGGCGGTGCCAGCGGAATATCCACGGACATCCCGTTTTGCCAGACGCGCACCCCGGTGACACGCACCCAGTTGTCCGTCTGGGTCTCAGTGATGAGTTCCTGTACGTGACAGTCCGGAACGATCATGAGCCTCTTTCGCGCATCCGCCATGGTTCCCGTGCCATCAGCCTCGCGGCTTGCGATCCGGGCGGCGCGAATGAGACCGGGCACAGCGCTGAATTTGTTTGTTGGAAATAATCCCGATTCAGTCTTGGACTGGACTGCGAGCGGTGCTTCGAGTTTGAGCAGTTCAAGCAATTCCGCTTTCGATGTCCTGTTTCCGGCAGGAAGATTCAGCCATTGACGCAATAGTGCGACGTTGATGGGGCCAAGCGTGGAATCATGATAACGCACACCGGGATGATCAGGCAGCTCCGCGAAGGAAAAACCGGTTTCATTACCGGGCGTTTTAAGGCCAGCATGAAGTTGCTTGCGTAACGCGGTGTGAAGCGGGCCGAAAATGAAGTCGTTCGTTGCCGTGACCCCGATCTGATCACTTGACTGCTCGAAATATCGGGCGCGCAGGTCATCGCGTGTTGTTTGTGGCCAGGCGGCCCACTCCAGGTCCAGCAATTCAGGTGACCAACCGCCCCAGGTCAGTGAACGCCCCCCAATGGCGAAGATCAATCCGCTGTAATTGAGCGCCGGGTGATTTACCCATGGGACGCGCAGGTCCGGCGCACCTCCCATGAACGGCATGTTCTGCATGTGCTCGGGCAGCACGAAGGGTCCAGCTTCCAGCACGAGGATTCGGCGGCTGCGTGTACCGTCTCCTCCGGCGTCGGTTACGAAGAGATGTTCCGCGATGGCAGCCCCGAAGGTTCCCCCGCCGACAACGATTACGTCGAAGCCGCGTTGGCGGCCGGCAATGGTTTGTGTGGTGCTGTCAAATGCTTCCTGCAAGGTATTGCAGAGGTACCTCCCCATATTGTCCAGGGTAAACGAAGTCCATTCAGAAGTCAGCGGCTGGGCCATATATATCCTCTTGATTCATTTCAACCATTACAAGAAGCAGTCAATCCTGCATTAAGGGTAAGCGAGCTTGCTTGAGAAGCTGCAATTTCCAAACGATCTCTCCGGGCTTGCCCCAAAGCTAACTTATTCCCGCACTTGGGTGTCTCTTTTATCTTGCGAGATCGAACGGATAATTGCTGACTTTGAATTTTGTTTATCCCATTAACTTTAGTTTATAAGCTACGCATGTCAAGAAAGGATGTGCCAGACGAGTTGCATGACAATTAGCTGGGAGGATAACCAGAGAAGATATCTTGCCTGCAGCGTTGATACCGATAGCACTGAGATAAAGACCGGCGGTTAAAAATGTGGTTGCCGAAGGAGGAAAGAGGAAAGGGATAAGGTTAGCCGGAGTTGCTATCCCAGATTGCATCCATTACAAGAAGGACACGGGATTGACCTGCGGCGACGGCGGGAGAACGATGAATCGCGCCTCCTTGAGCGTTTTCCTGCCATAGAGACCCTTTGAGAAGGGTAATATCGAAGGGTGCTGCTGCCTCCACCCTGGTTCTCTCATCAAACAGACCGGAAGCCCTGTCAGAAAAACCAAGCGAACCCAGTTCAAGTTTATCACGATCGACCCATTCGTCATTGATCCATTCCGTCCCCTGTCCATGATAGGTGCAAACCAGACGAATACCCGTGCGGTCGACATGAAAGCGGGGGCACATGGCTTTGTCAAGCACCTCCAGGCGCAGAGCAATTTCATCACATCCGGTTAGATCCGAGTAAAGCTCCGCAATGAAGCGCACATCATCGATCATTGCTTCTCGGCCGGGAAGCGGGGGCAGAAGATGCGGTGCGAGACTTTCATCAGAACGGATAACCGTTAGAAAACCGTTTCCAAAAAGGTTATTTGCCAATCCCTGTTGTACATAGCGATCGACAACGTTGTCGGCATCTCGCTGGCATATCACGATCTGGGTGAAGGGATGGAATATCCGTATCAATTCCTCAAGCTCGGAGGTGATATATGCGTACGGTCCGGGTTCCTGATCTTGATTGAGGAAAGATGCCTTGGCTGCTGGAACGTCCATTACTATACCCTCACGGTTCTTCCAGCGCTACGGCACCATGGGTGCGCTCAAGCAACTCATGGCGTTCCTGGGCTTCGATGCACAGGTTGGCAGCTGGCCGTGCCAGTAGACGGGGAATACCGACAGGCTCACCTGTTTTCTGGCACCAGCCATAAGTCCCGTTTTCGATGCATTGAAGCGCACGCTCGATCTTTTTCAGCAAGTTGCGTTCCCGATCCCGCACACGGAACTCCAGCAGAAATTTTTCCTCCCTGCTGGCGCGGTCGTTGAAATCGGGTTCTGCAGCTACTTCCTGCATCTGCTCCAGCGTCCGTCGCGCGCACTCCAGCAGTCGCTTCCGCTCACCCTCCAGGCGAGCACGAAAGAATTCTAATTGCGGAGGGGACATATACTCCTCCAGTGGCGCAGCCAGAAGTGATTTTTCAAAGGAAGAAAGCTGATCGGTTTTCACGTTTAATTGATTTGGCTTACCACTTCTCTGACTGATGACATACTGACAAAGAATGTCTGAGGAATTATTGCACTCATGTGTACTCTGGCTCCTCTTCGGAGGCGGCCAGCGGCGTCCATTGGGGAAATTGGTCCGGTATCCCGCGCCAGTAGCCGACACCCTTGCGGACTTCGGCAGGTTCAAGCTGACATTCCGCAAATGCCTGCTCTATGACTTTCAGGTTCTGAACACGATCCTTGAAACGACCAATGAAAACCACTTCATTGATCCTGTCCCCATAAGGCATGCGCCACGATTGCTCTATTGAGCGGCGCTCTTCGCTTCCCTCCGTCGGCCACCGCTCCTTCGGCACCGCGGCCCACCATCGTCCAACCGGTTCCACGGCAGCAGTATTGCCGCAACGCGAATATGAGATTGCCCAGTCCGGGCGGCTGGCCAGCCAGACGTAGCCCTTTGCTCTCAGGATTCCGGGCAAGGGTTTTTCGAGGAAAGCGGCGAAGCGCTGGGGGTGCAGCGGTTCAGGCAGGCGTACAATGAAACTGCTGATGCCAAATTCTTCCGTTTCCGGAGTGTGCTCGCCCGCCAGTTCCCTGAACCAGCCGGCCATCCTGCTGGCACGATCGAGGTTAAACCGACCTGTACCGAGCACCTTGCTCAAGGGGACGTTTCCGCGGTGAGCATGAATGATATCCGCCGTGGGATTCAATGCCTTGATCACGCCGATCACTTCGTGGAGTTGCGCAGGCGCCACCCTGTCCACCTTGTTTATGACGACTACGTCCGCAAATTCCATCTGCTCGGTTAGCAGGCCGGCCAGCGAGCGGTCGTCCTCTTCGCCTGCCACTTCCCCGCGCTGGACGAGCAATTCCTCGCTGGTAAAATCTTTCAGCAGATTCTCCGCATCCACGACCGTTACCATCGTGTCGATACGAGCGATATCATTGAGTGAGTTTCCATTTTCATCCCGAAAATCAAACGTAGCGGCAACGGGCATGGGTTCCCCGATCCCGGTCGCCTCGACCAACAGGTAATCGAAGTGGCGCTCGGCGCAAAGCTTGCGCACCTCGGTCAGGAGGTCTTCACGCAAGGTACAGCAGATACAGCCGTTGCTCATCTCCACCATTTTTTCTTCGGTGCGCGATAGAGCGGCGCCTGCATTTTGAGTGCCTTTAGCTACAAGTGATGCATCAATGTTTATTTCGCTCATATCGTTCACGATTACTGCCACGCGCAATCCTTCACGATTGGCCAGAATGTGGTTGAGCAACGTGGTTTTACCCGCTCCGAGAAAGCCGGACAGCACTGTGACCGGCAGGCGTTGATCCGTTATCGTCATGATTGATCGCTGGTTAATGAGCCAAGTGGAGTCTCATGCAGAGACCTGTTTGCTCTACTTTCGGAATGTGCTTCCTCAGAATGAAGTTTTTATTTATGAAGAAAAACAGGGGGCGCATCAGCGTGTAGCCGCCTTCGCACTATCGAACCCAGCATGAGCAAACCCGCCAGGAACATTGCGTAGGTGCGCGGTTCCGGTACAGGCGAAACGTTGAAATCGAAATGGAACGTGCCTGAATCCAGGATGGAGGAATCTGTTCTCATGTTCAGCAACTCGAACGTTGCCGAGTAAATGCCCGCTGGAGCCGCCGCATTGATCCAGTAAACCGGTTTGAACTCGAAATCATTGCCCGCCCCTAGAGAAAATATATCGCCGCCGTTGTAAATATCCTTTGTTGTTTCCGTCCCGATATGCAACCCCGGCGTGCTCTCGACCAGCCTGAGCCCGATTTCCGCATCATTCAATTGACCTGACCAGCGGTTATTACTGCTTTGGAAAAGAACATCTTCCATGCTGCCTGAGGGATGGTTGGCAAGTGACTGAATGGAAGCAATGCCGAGGTAGCTATATTCCGAACTTCCAGTACTTGTTCGCAATGTACCCGCGTAGAATCCACTCCCCTGTGCCAGGGGAAGAGGGCCCTCTCCTGAAGAAACTTCGGGAACATGGTTATTGGTATTGGTTGACAGAACGGCGGGCGTCGTTACGGGGCCAGTGTGGCTGTATGTGCCGATCCCGTGGAAATGGTTGCCGTGATCGAGCAAAAGAGTCAGGCGGTTCGAATTTGGATTGGATAATCCGGCATACGTACCGGAAGTCAATGTGGACAATCCATCGTAGCCAATATAAAACCCGATTCCCTCATCCTGCCTCGAAGCTGCCGGCGAGGTGAATGGCGTCAGCGCCAAAGCGACCAGTCCCAGGATACTGCTTTTCGATACAAGGCTCATCTATCTCCTCTTTCTTCAGTTATTATTAATGATAACAATATATCAATAGCAGTAATGTCAGGTCAAGGCTGCTGATGACATAATAGGAGTTAAGAGGGCGCGAATCGGATAATATCTATATAGGACGATATTGTTGAGGCGGGCTAATGGAACGTAACACTCGGCAGCGGGATGCAATTCTTGACGTTATTTCAGCGGCGGGAAGGCCGCTTTCGACGCAGGAAATACTTGCGGCAGGGAAGGTTGCGGTACCTTCTCTGAGTATTGCTACCGTTTACCGGACATTGAAGGATTTAGTGGCGGAAGGATGCGTCCTGCCCGTCAAGCTGCCAGGTGAACCGGATCGCTACGAAATGGCCAAGCTGGATGATCATTATCATTTCAAGTGCAGTACCTGCAGCAAGGTATTCGATATTCACGACAGGATCAAAAAGAAAAACTTGCACGTGCCCCGCAATTTCATAATCGAGAAATATGACCTGATTCTTTATGGGCAATGTAGCGATTGCGTTCCCAAACATTGAAATCGATCAAAGTTACGGTATCCCGACACGGATGCCGCGATATCCGAGGCAGCGAACTCAGTTGTCATAGCATGGACTTGCGTGTGTCATTTTCGCGAGGCGCGGAATCGTCAGCGTCAGTGGGGCAGGGCGGACGGGGTTGGCGAGGAGAGCCTGGGCAGTTGAGGCGGTTGCTCCGCCATTTCCAGCGCATGGCGAATTTGTCCGGGATTATGGGTGCGCAGGCCTTCCGCAAGGGCGCGGGACGCATCCCTGCGGCGTTCAGCGTAGTGCCGCAGCATTTCTATCGTAGCGGCAGAAGGCAACGCGGGATCAGGCGGAAGTTCCGAAAGCTGCTCGAAGCTTTCTTCATAGGGATTACCAACAGCGGTATCGATTCGTCCTGCCAGTTCGTCAAAGGAGACTCCCCCTCGCCGGGCATCATCGAGTATGCGCTGCCAGGTCTGGCTGATTACCCGGTCATCGCGCAGGAAATTGCCGATTTCCTTGCGCGCCAATACTTCCTCGCTCCATTTGTAGGCAGGAGGCGGAATCTGGACGATCAGTATGAAGACGCCCAGTGCAAGGGTGCTTATAGCGGCCAGGCGGCCGCGGCCGAACACGGAAGAAGCTTTTCTGTTTATAGCGGCAGTGGCGGGATCCGCGAATATTATTCCACCGAGCAGGCCGGTCAAGAGGCCGCCGATATGAGCAGCGTTATCGATGCCGGTAATTGCGAGGCCGAGCCCCAGGCTGACCATCGCAAAAGCCATGGCGCCCCAGAAAAACCATCGGAACTCGCGGGGATGCAGTCTGTCGCGCTCGCACCAGAGAAATACCAGGAGGGCGCCATATATGCCGAAAATAGCGCCTGAAGCGCCGCCGGAGATGGCCAGGCCTTTATGTGCCACCAGCGATAGCAGATTGCCGGCAAGACCGCTGGCAAAGTAGAGGGTGGTAAAGCGCGCGTGCCCATACATGCGTTCAACCAGTTGGCCGGCATCCCAGAGCGCCCAGAGGTTCAATGTGAGATGGACCAGGCCAAAATGGAGGAACATGGCGGTCCCGAGGCGCCACCATTCCCCCTCCTGGGTAGCGGGACCGAAATTGGCGCCCCAGGCGAGCTGCACGCTGTTGGATGAGTGCCACAAGCCCGCTCCGCTGGCAAGCATGGCTGCAAAGATCAGCAGGTTGATCGCCACCAGCAGCTTCGTTACCGGAACCCCAGGAACCTGTTGGCGAAGTAGATCATGGAGTGGCAGCATGGAAGATAGACCTGTTCTTCTGGAATCATTATGATGCATGAGGATGAAACGTATTGATGCAATAAGGAATGACAATCCCTCTCTGATCCGCTTTTGCGGATATTGGTTTCCTCGATGCTTTTCAGTCTGGCGAGTGCTGCGGATACTGAATCTGATTCAGGGAGGTGCAGCGCGCGCCGGCAGCAAATCCGGCTTTCTCCTGGCAACGCGGAGTGCGCTCCTTGCCGCCACTCCGCTTGCCATGCTGTTATTGCTCCCGTTGACAGGCAAGGCCGAAACTCATATCCAGTTGCCGCAAACCAGCCTTAACTCTGGCGACGTCGCCGTCATCATCAATGACAGCGACCCTCTTTCAGTGCAGGTTGGACAGTACTACCGCGGGGCGCGCGGCATTCCTGCGGCCAATATGATTCACTTGCGATTTCCTCCCGGTCGAGCTGCGCTGTCGCGGGAAGAGTTTCAGGAACTGAAAGTCGAGATAGACCGGAAGGTGCCTGCTCACATCCAGGCCTACGCGGTCGCCTGGACCCTTCCCTACCGGGTGGACTGCATGTCGCTGACTTCTGCGCTGGCTTTCGGGTTCGACGAGAAGTATTGTTCCTTTAACTGCGGCGCGACTGCCGCCAGTCCCTATTTCAATTCGCCGAGCCATCATCCTGTCAGTGACCACCAGTTGAGGCCGGCAATGATGTTGGCGGGGGTCGATTTCGAACAGGTCAAATCGCTGATCGACCGCGGAGTGGCGGCCGATCGCACTTTCCCCGCGGGACACGCTTATCTTGTCATTACTTCTGACAAGGCGCGAAGCGTGCGCGCGAATTATTTCGAAATGACCGCCCAGCAACTGAACGGCGTTTTTCCCATCGAGATTCTTGAAACGGATGCAATTACCGACCGGCACGACGTTCTATTCTACTTCACCGGGCTGGCTTGGGTGCCGCAGCTCGATACGCTGGATTTTCTGCCGGGGGCACTGGCGGATCATCTGACTTCGGGGGGGGGGCAGCTTACAGGCTCAAGCCAGATGAGCAGCCTGCAATGGCTTGAGGCCGGAGCCACGGCAAGTTATGGGACAGTGGTGGAACCCTGCAGTCATATGCAGAAATTTCCTTTTCCCGCTATTGCCATGTTTCACTATGCGCTTGGCGCCAGCGCCATCGAAGCTTACTGGAAGAGCGTGGCATGGCCGGGAGAGGGTGTTTTCATAGGGGAGCCGCTCGCGCAGCCATTCGCGCCGGAGCTGCGGGAAATTCGCACCGGACAGTTCGAATTACGCATTTTCTCGCCACGCGAAACACGACTTCGAATCGAGCAGTCCCGTTCAGCCGCGGGACCGTTCAAGCCATCGCCCAGGCAGGTCGCAATCCGGCGCGGCATGAATCGACTGCGCTTCAATTTCAATCAAACAGAAGGCTACCTGCGGTTGAGATGGTAGATGTTGCAAGGTGGGATGGATTTATGAAGAGACCAACCGCATAGGCGGTAGACAATAGGCGATAAGGGGGTTCGATCGAAGCAGGGTATTCGAGGAGCGGACGGCTGGGTTTGCAGCTATGCTTAATAAGCAGATCACTGAATAAACCTGGAGAAGAATATGCCGCTCAATAATTATGGCGTTCTGAAAGGCAGGGCAATAAGCCGTCGTTTAGGTTCCGGATCATCTCCCCACTATCAGATTCATATTGTCGATGAGGCTGGAACCCACTATCGCGTTGCAATCAACGTGCGATCGCAGTTGGCCCCCTCCGAGTTGATGTATTACATCAAGTCTTATTTTGTCCATCCGCTCACCTCGACGGTAGAGGCGCTTCCCAGCGGCTTTAGCCGGCTTGCACCCAACTCCGGCTCGGGTGCGCTTGATCTGATCCGCGGCAATCTCCTGCAACCCGGGCTGATGACGCCGCTTCCACCCGATCTTCCCGGTCCCGATAATGACCTGAACGAGAAGCTCGATCAGATCGCGCAGCGCGCGATGGCGGACGAGGAGGCCCTGGTTTACGCCTTCGGTGAAAGGTGGGGACCGGAGAGCAACAAGGCGGACAAGTACTTTGGTTTTCTGCCGGGCAATGGCATACACGATATTCACATGAACCAGGGAAATGTCGGAAGCTTTATCAAGGATGACGGCGTGTGGCAGGATGGCGGCGCGCTGTTCCATTTTCCTCTCCAGCGGCAGTGGACGGCCGTTTTCTTGAAATTTCAGTCGCAAAGCTGGCATACCGATGACCGGACCGGCCATACGTTGACCGAAGGTGAAGAGGGGGAACCGAGGAATCCGGACCCGATCACGCCGCAGCCGACCGAAGCCCTGCCGGATGGATTGGTGCGCATTGTTTCGGCAATGGTTAATTCGATCGAATCTCCCGAAAAGGAGCGGGTCAACATATTGAACACAAGTGATCGCGCCATTTCCCTGGCGGGCTGGCAACTGGCTGACAAGCAGAAAGCGAAAATGCCGTTGAGCGGTACTATCGAGCCGGGCGCGACGCTTCGGATCGATATTCAATCCCCCGTCGCGCTGTCCAACAAGGGGGGCATCATCACCTTGCTGAACCAGAACGGACTGAAGGTGCATGGTGTATCCTACACCCGGCAGCAGGCAAATCAGCCGGGGTGGACGATCGTTTTCTAGCAAGGTCGCGATTTATCCACCCGCCATCGTAAACTGACGCGCGTAACCTGGCCGGAGGCCGTTATAATAGCGGCTGTGTAACAGCCGAGAATGTCGTGACTCCCCCTGTTCAGCCTGACTTCAGATCCCACTTTACCGATATCCTGCGCAATGCCCTGAATAACAGGGGATTGGCGGACCTGAATCTCGATATAGAATTTGCCCGTCCGCGGCAGTCGATCCACGGCGATTATTCCTGCAACCTGGCGATGCAGCTGGCCAAGCCATTGCGTCAAAAGCCGCGAGATATCGCGCAATCTCTTGCGGCCGCACTTGCCGCATCCCCTTACCTGGAAAAAGTGGAGATTGCAGGCGCGGGTTTTATCAACCTGTTTCTCACGACCTCTGCCAAGCAGCGGTTTTCGCGATATGTGCTGGAGAGCGGCGAGAAGTTTGGCCACAGCAACATGGGCGCAGGGGAAAAAATCCAGGTTGAATTCGTTTCAGCCAATCCCACGGGTCCGCTGCATGTAGGGCACGGCAGGGGTGCGGCATTTGGCGCAAGTCTTGCCAATGTGCTCGCAGCCGCAGGCTATTCGGTCACCCGGGAGTATTACATCAACGATGCCGGCCGCCAGATGGATATTCTGGCGCTTTCCACCTGGCTGCGCTACCTGGAACTGAACGGCGTCGCATCAGCTTTTCCGCCCAATGCCTACCAGGGGGAGTATGTGCGCGACATGGCGAGGCTGATTCATAAAGCCCACGGCGGGCGTTATGTGCATGAGCCGGAGCTGCTGTTTGATAGTAGTGTGGCCGGATCGGAAGCGGACACGGAGGCTGCCCTTGATGGATTGATTGCCAACGCGAAAAAGCTGCTGGGGCAGGATTATGCCTACATCCATAACTTCGTTCTGAATGAGCAATTGGGGGATTGCCGCAACGATCTGATGGAATTCGGCGTCACTTTCGATATCTGGTTTTCCGAGCAATCCTTATTCGACAACGGGAGCGTGGCCCAGGCTGTTTACCTGCTCGAAGAAGGCGATTACCTGTATCAGCAGGATGGCGCCAAATGGTTCCGCTCCACCCATTTCGGCGACGAAAAGGACAGGGTGGTGCAGCGCGAAAACGGCCAGTTCACCTATTTTGCCTCCGATATTGCCTACCACCTCAACAAATTCTCACGCGGCTTTGACCGCGTGATCGATATCTGGGGCGCGGACCATCACGGCTACATTTCACGGGTGAAAGGCGCCATTCAGGCATTGGCGCTCGATCCCGGGAAGCTTGAAATTGCCCTGGTGCAGTTTGCGGTACTCTACCGTGATGGCAAGAAGGTGCCGATGTCAACCCGTGCAGGAGAGTTCGTTACCCTGCGGGAACTGCGTCAGGAAGTGGGAACCGATGCGGCGCGCTTTTTTTACGTATTGCGCAAGAGCGATCAGCATCTCGATTTCGACCTGGACCTGGCAAAGTCGCAAAGCACCGATAATCCGGTGTATTACGTGCAATACGCGCATGCAAGGGTTTGCAGCGTGCTGGAACAGTGGGGTGAAGATTCCGGCATGCTGGTTGCAGCCGACACCTCTGCGTTAACCAGTCCGGCGGAACTCTCCTTGTTGCAGAAGCTGATCGACTATCCCGAAACGGTCGAAGCCGCAGCGAGGGAGTTTTCTCCTCACCTGATCGCCTTTTACTTGAAGGAACTGGCAGGCGAGTTCCACAGTTACTATAATTCTACACGTTTCCTGGTGCCTGAGACGGCGGCCCGCCTTGCGAGGTTGGCGCTTGTGGCCGCAGTCAGGCAGGTATTGAACAACGGGCTTAAACTATTGGGCGTGAGCGCGCCAGCAAAAATGTGATGACGCATCCTTACTTGAATCGAGATTATAAAACGACTCTTTACTCCGGAAAGAAAACAGGCACCCTCTTTTTCGGGATGTTTATAGGCTATGTCCTGGGTCTTCTTACCGCCATGGGTACCTGGATGTACATGAGCCAGGCACCAAGCCCCTTTATCTCTCAGGATAAGCTGGTCGATAGCTCCGCAAGCGGGGAGGCTGCGGACAAGCCTGAGAAAGAAGGGGAAGCAGCTGCCATTGAAGACAAAACAGCGAAAGCGTCCGATAGCAAGCCGCGTTTTGAATTTTATAATATTCTTCCCGCCACCGAGGAACCCGTCACGGAGCAGCAGCTGAAGCAGGCTGCAAAGCAGCCGACCTCCCAGGATAAGTACTTTCTTCAAGCGGGGTCATTCCAGAATCCGGATGATGCCGATAATATGAAAGCGAAGCTGGCGATGCTGGGAGTGGAAGCGGCTGTCCAGACTGCCGAGGTCCCCCAGAGGGGGCTGTGGCACCGCGTACGTGTAGGACCTTTTTCCAACGTGGATGAAATGAACCGGATTCGTGCGTCGCTCCAGCAGAACGGTGTCCAGACAAACCCCATCAGGGTGCATGAGGGAGCGTAGGAGAGCGTAGGGGAACGTAGCAGCAAAGGCGCCGGCAAACGATCCACCAATCTCGGGATGTTCAACTGAAGGAGAAAAATATGAATTTACTGCGGCTGCTTATGGCATTCCTGTTGCTGGCCGGTATGAACATTTCCAATGCTGGCGAGGGTATCGTCGAAGGAAAGGATTACAAGGTCCTGCCCCGTCCTTTTCCAACGGAAGGGGGAAAGAATATAGAAGTCATGGAATTTTTCTGGTACGGTTGCCCGCACTGCTACGAGTTGCATCCACGCATCAAGGCCTGGCTCAAGCATAAGCCTGGGGATGTCAGCTTCCGCTATGTTCCGGCGGTTTTTCGTCCGACCTGGGAGCCGGCCGCAAAAACATTTTATGCGCTGGAAGCACTGGGAGAAAAAGATCGGCTGCATGACAAGGTCTATGATGCCATTCACAGAAACGGGATAGATCTGGGCAAGGAGGACGTGCTGTTCGACTGGATTGCAAAACAGGGAATAGACCGTCAGAAATTTATAGATGTCTACAATTCGTTTTCGGTACAGAATCAGTTATCCAGGTCGGTGCATTTCTCGAAGGATTATGGCCTTACCGGCGTGCCTGCGATAGCGGTGGACGGCAGATATCTCACGAGTGGCAGAATGGGCAGTACGCCGGACGATACCATTCGGACCATGGAAGAGCTGATACAGAAAGTGCGCAAGGAACGGACCCGCAAATAGACTCTTCCGTTGACACTTAAAGTCATTATCAGTGGCGCCTCCGCAGGGCTGGGGAGGGCATTGGCACGCCATTACGCCGACAGCGGCGCAACGCTTGGCCTGATTGCGCGTCGGGCGGATTTGCTGGAGAGTCTTGCGGCGGAGATGACAGAAGCATCCATCTACGTTGCCGACGTGCGCGATGCTTCTGCCCTGCGGGCTGCCGCAGAAGATTTTATTGTCCGCCATGGTTGCCCAGATATCGTCATCGCCAATGCGGGCATCAGCCACGGCACGCTCACCGAATGCGCCGAAGACAAGGAGGTTTTTGAGGATATTCTCGCCACGAATGTCGTCGGCATGGTAAACCTCTTTCAGCCCTTTGTTTCGGTCATGCGCACAGTCGGGCAGGGTAGTCTGGTCGGAATCGCAAGTGTCGCCGGGTATCGCGGCTTGCCCGGCAGCGGCGCCTACTCGGCTTCCAAGGCGGCTGCAATCAGCTACCTGGAGAGCCTCCGCGTCGAATTGCACGGAAGTGGCCTATCCGTCATAACCATTTGCCCCGGCTATGTCGTAACCCCCATGACAGCCGATAACCCTTTCCCCATGCCCTTCATCCTGACGGCGGACGACACCGCCCGAAGGATCGTCCGCATTATCGAGAACAAGAAGTCGTTTACCGTAATACCGTGGCAGATGGCAATTGTCGCACGAGTCTTGCGGCTGCTTCCCAATTTCCTGTATGACTGGCTGTTTGCCCATGCGCCGCGTAAACCCCGCATAAATCACAAAGGCCATAAAGGCCACGAAGGTTCCAAAGAAAATTATCAGGTTCCCGATTGATTTGCAGGGGGAAACACCATTTAACCGATTGACCGATGTAGCCGGTCTGCCGATTTGGCTTACATGACATAAAGGTACAGCAATGACAGAAAAAGCGATTTTTGGAGCAGGCTGCTTTTGGGGGGTGGAGGCTGCTTTTCGTGCCGTCGAAGGCGTAAAGGAGGTTACCAGCGGCTACTCCGGGGGGCATCTGAAAAATCCGTCCTATCGCGACGTATGCACTGACAAGACTGGCCATGCCGAGGTAGTGCAGGTGGAATACGATCCGTCGCAGGTCAGCTATGATGAGTTGCTCGACGTCTTCTGGAACTGCCATAATCCCACCACGCTCAACCGACAGGGACCGGATGTGGGTAAACAGTATCGCTCCGCCATATTCTTTTACACTCCCGAACAGGAGGGCGCGGCGCGGGCATCGAAGGAAAAACTGGAGCAAAGCGGTCGCTGGCGCACACCGGTCGTGACTGAAATTACACCTGCCTCAGATTTTTATCCCGCTGAGGAATATCATCAACGCTACCTCGAAAAGCGCGGTATTTCCGGACATTGCCCTATGTGAGTGTGAGCGCTCACCAGCTATAAGCAAGTTCAGTTCTAATAATCCATCCATTGCAATATCGCCTGAAGCCTTCCTTGCCCCATTCTTCCCATATCTCATTTCCCTTTTCCCTTTTTCAGCATCAACAATACGGCAATTCTGAAATTTTTTTCGGCGGATATAGGCGAATATAACTTGAGAAGCCGATATCTTCAGCGTAGGCCCCGGGACGAACTATACTGGTTTCGGGGCCGACGAACTGCTGCATGAACAGTTGAGGCAAGTTAAGTACATCCCGGAGTGTTCCCTGCTCCAGGCACTGAAGTCGTTTTCCTTTCGACCCGAGCTCGTTTTCGTTCGCCCTGAATTCACCTCCGTTCATCCTGATTTATGGAAGGAACGAACAGGCTCAGGAAAGGCCATCGAAGGGAAGGCGACATCAGGCCAGGCTTTCGAGACGATTTCTGATTTCAGCGATACGGGTTTCGCTTACCCTGGTGTTAATGGCAACAGGCAGACGGCTGGGATCGGAAACACTTCTTGCCAACTCTTTGGCAATCGCCCCAGCATCCACGTTTCTGGCTGCGTGAAACGCCTCGCGTAATCGTTCCGCCTGGGGATAAGGTCGTGTCCCATAGCCCGGCCGTCCATGGAAATCGCACGAGCATGCCTGCAGGAATTCTTCGAAGCGCTCGGGCTTGCGATAGGCGTCCACTCCCTGAAGCAGATTGGCGAGGGTGACAGGTCGCAGTTCGGCCGCGCGGTGCACGTCTCCGTGATAGCGGGCCACCAGCAACGCCAGATCCCGCGCTTCATTGGGGGGTTTGATACGCTCGCATAAGCCCTGCACCAGTTTTACGCTGCGCGCTTCGTGCCCGATATGACGAGGCCATTCTTCCGGAGGAGTCGTGCCTTTACCGAGATCGTGGGTGAGTGCGGCAAACCGCACCGGCAGGGAATAGTTCCTCGAAGCGGCATAGTCGATCACCATCATCACGTGCACCCCGGTATCGATTTCGGGATGATGCTGCGGTGGTTGCGGCACGCCGAACAAGACATCCACTTCAGGCATGATGCGGTTGAGGGCGCCGCAATCGCGCAGCGCGTAAAACATGCGTGAGGGGTGGTGCTCCATCAAGCCGCGTGCAAACTCCTGCCACACCCGCTCCGGCACCAGGGCGTCCACCTCCCCGTTATGGACCATTTCGTTCATCAGCGCCAATGTTTCAGGCGCGATATGGAAACCGAAACGGGCAGCAAAGCGAGCGGTACGCAGGACCCGTACCGGGTCTTCAGTGAATGCCGGACCGATGTGCCGGAGCACGCCGGCTTCCAGATCAGCGACCCCGCCGAAAGGGTCGATGATATTGCCATGCTCATCCTTCGCGATTGCGTTTATTGTCAGGTCACGGCGCGCCAGATCCTCCTGTAATGTAACCTCGGGGGAAGCATAAACCTCAAACCCTTTGTAGCCGCGCGAAACCTTGCGCTCCGTGCGCGCGAGCGCGTATTGTTCCTGGCTTTGCGGGTGAAGAAAAACGGGAAAATCTTTTCCTACCGGGCGAAAGCCTAGATGCACCATTTCTTCCGGCGAGACGCCGACAACCACATAATCATGATCCGTCACTGGCAGTCCCAGTATCTCGTCGCGGACCGAGCCGCCCACCAGGTAGGTTTTCATTCTCCAGTGCTCAACGCCCCGACCAATGCCTCAGATAGTCGTAACGTTCCCGGGGCAACTGATGATTAAGGTATACCGGCGCCGCCTCTTCAAGTGCCATAGGACGGATGCCCCAGGCTTCCAGCAGTGCCTCGGGGTTATCGCAGTCACACACGCTGTCGACCTTCATCGAATAATAATTATCGACGCTCATCAGTTTGCCGGGCAGTATCTCCATGACTGCTGCTTCGAGATGGGAAAGGGCATCTCCAAGGCCGATGATGGCAGGATCGTGTCCCGTCACATGCGACGCATACTCCACCAGTTCGCGCAGGCGGTAACACTTCGGTCCACACAGGTCGTAGCTTTGCGCGAAAGTACGTGGTTCATCGAGACTCATCGCAAACGCCCGCACGACATCCTCGACGAAGATGGGCTGGAATTTCGCATGGGGGGAAGCCAGCGGCAAGACGGGCAGGCGTCCCAGCCTGGCAAACAGGTTGATCGAGGCGTCGCCCGGACCGAATATGACTGATGGCCTGAAAATCATAGCATCCAGGCCAGATGTCTGTACGATCCGTTCCCCTTCTCCCTTCGAGCGCAAATACTCGCTTGGCTGACCAGGCCCGGCTTTCAGGGCGCTCATATGCAGTATGCGGGTGACGCCGTTGCGCTTGCAGGCCGCGATGAGCTTTTGCGGCAGTTCGACATGGGCGGCATGAAAGTCACCCTGCAACACGCCTACCAGGTTGATCACGGCATCGATGCCGAGGAGCAGCCTGTCGAGGTCTCTGTCATCGTGGATATCTGCTTCGATCAGGTCCGTAGTGGGTATCGCCAGCAGCTCCTTTGCACGCTCGTAGTTTCGTGTGGGAATACGCAGGTAGATTTCCCCGTCGGTCAGTAGATTTGCGAGATGCTTCCCGACAAAGCCGCTGCCACCGAAAATGCAGACATTTTTGAATGCCATTGTCAGACACCTCACTCCGACACTTTTTCACTCCCGAACCGGGACGAAACAATACCCAGGCGCTGCTTCAGCGCCTTGACCTGATGCCCGAAGTTGCGGGCATAATACATGGAGTTGCTCATCACCTTTTTGACATAATCGCGCGTTTCATTGAAGGGGATCGTTTCCGCATAAATCGCGCCTTCCAGCGGTTTCTCGTCACGCCACTGCCACACTCGGCTCGGTCCGGCGTTGTACGCGGCCGAGGCCAGCGACTGATTGTCGAACTGGGTCAATACGTGCTTCAGATAATAGGTGCCCAGCGTCAGGTTGGTGTTTACCTCCGTTACCCGGCTTGGCCGATACTTTCTCAATCCCACCTGTTTGGATGCCCATTTTGCCGTGGCAGGCATCAGTTGCATCAGCCCCATGGCGCCGGCGCTGGACTTGGCATCGCTGACGAAGCGGCTCTCCTGGCGAATGAGGCCGTAGACCCATGCTTCATCGAGCTCCTGCTGCTTCAGGACATTGCGCATTGCATCTCTATGCGGTGCAAGAAACCTCAGGTGGAAATCGTGACGCTGCACGGTTCTGTCGGCGGTATTGATAGCGCGGTCGTAATGTCCGTGGCGGCGGGCAACTTCCGCAGCCGCCAGCAGCTTATGGTCATCAAAATTTCGCACGGCCCAGATCCATTCCTGGGCTGCCTCCGGACGTAAATTCAGGTTGTAGAAGGCCAGCGCTCGCGCGATTCCAGGGGTCTGCTCCATTGCGGAAATTTCTTTCGCTGTCGGTTTGAAGGACTCCGCGGGAGCGCCGATGGTAACGCCCAACTCCTCTTCGGCCAGTTGTCCGTAAAAATGATGCTCGCTGCTCAACGGTGCAAGGATGGCATTTGCTTCCTTTATTTTTCCCTTGGCTCTCAGCGCACGCGCTTTCCAGTAACGCCAGACCCCCTCTCGCTGTTCCGTCGCCGACATGGCCTCGATCGTATCCAGCACGAGATTCCAGTCCCCGGCACGCAAGGCGGTACGTGTTTTCCAGCCAAGCTGGGCGTCGGTGAGCTGAACAGATTTATGTGTACTGGCGGCTTCTCCAAACCACTGCAATGCGCGCGGATCCAGCCGTCGTGCCGCCTGGTCCGCGAGTTGCGCCAGAAAATACGCCTGATCCGGCGCGCCGAAGCGGTCGCGTATCCGCGGCCAGTAAGCGTGTGCCTGGTCAAGCCCGCTGCGGAGCAGACGCACCATGGCGAAAAGTGCAATTTCCCGATCGGAGCGTATTTTGATCTCACGCCGATGCCTTTCCAGATAGCGAAGAGGATTTTCTGTGGCGGCATTCAGCTTGCGTTCGTTCAGACCCTGATTTTTGGGCAGGTATTCATTGATGCGTTTTGCGGCGCTGACATTGCCGGATTCGAGCGCAAGGCGCAGCCTTGACCAGATATCCTCGTCCGTCAGCGTCCCGGCAGTAATCAGCACATCGAATACCTGATTACAGCTGTGCGGCGTCTCGCGCGCATTGAACCATAGTGGAAATGCTTCCTTATAGACGCTGCGATCGCCTGCCGCCAGACGCTGTTGAAAAGAGTAGCAGACCAGTTCGACATCCTTGTTGACCATGCGCGGATAGTTTTCCGTGAAAAGATCCCACCGCTCGGTCCAGCCCAGGACCTTCAGCCATTCCCCCATCAGGCGGTCGCTGAGAGGGCTGTCGCGATATTTCTCGACAAACTCCTTGACAGTCTCCGGACTCAGCTTCGGATTCCAGAGTTGCGGTCGCAGTTGGTAATATGCTGCATAAGGCTCAAGCACATGCCCTCGCAGCCGCTGCGCATACATATTCACGCGTGCGGTGTTGCCGGCCTGATATGCCTGCCTCAGGGCGAGGAAATCCTGATTTCTTGCGGCTGCATGGGTTGCAGTCGAGATTGTGGCCAAAAACAGCCCGATCAACAGTTTCTTCATAACCTGCTATACATTAGTAATCGAGGGAAAAAATTGAAGAGCGTATCTGCTCCAGGTTCACTTAAAAGCTGTTTTCCTTCATTTCCTTTTACCAGCTTTTGCACCCATTCGGGTTCTACTTTAAGAATAGCACATCATGCCATACATCAGTTTGAATCCGGCGACCAATGAGACACTGAAAACCTACATGAGCTGGAATCGCAATCGCCTGGCCGAGGCGCTGGAGCAGACATATCATGCCCAGCGCGGGTGGGCGCGGCTGAGCTTTACCGAACGTGCGGAGTTTATGCACAGAGCCGCCAGCCTCTTGCATGAACGGGCGGCTGAATATGCCATTCTTATAACCGCGGAAATGGGCAAGCCTGTGCGCGAAGGCCGCGCAGAGGCGGAAAAGTGCGCGCTCGCTTGTGATTATTACGCAGTGCATGCCGAGCATTTCATGCAGGTCGAGATGGTTCAGACCGGTGCCGGCAAAAGTTACGTGTCCTATGGGCCTCTTGGAGTCGTCCTGGGCGTTATGCCCTGGAATTTCCCTTTTTTCCAGGTGATCCGCTTCGCTGCCCCTACACTCATGGCGGGAAATGGTTGCGTGCTGAAGCATGCATCGAATGTTCCGCAGTGCGCCCTGGCGCTCGAACGGCTGTTCCAGGATGCCGGTTTTCCCCCGCACCTTTTCAGCACGCTCATGATAGAGTCGTCTGAAGTGGGTGAGGCTATCGCCAGTCATCACGTGCAGGCGGTGACACTCACGGGTTCCGAGCGGGCCGGCCGGGAAATAGCTTCCCACGCGGGACAGCATTTGAAGAAGTGTGTGATGGAACTCGGCGGGTCGGATGCGTTTATCGTTCTGAAAGATGCGGACCTGGAACTTGCCGCCACCTTTGCGGTAAGATCGCGCTTTCAGAACTGCGGGCAGTCCTGCATTGCCGCAAAGCGCATTATTCCTGTGGCCGACATTGCCGATGAGTTTGGTTCGCTGTTCATAAAGAAAACAAAAGAATTGAAAATGGGCGATCCCCTGAACGAGGCGACGCAGATCGGTCCCATGGCACGGCTTGATCTGCGTGAAAACCTGCATCAACAAGTGACCGATTCGATTGCACAGGGCGCGCAGGTGGTTCTCGGGTGCGAGCCGCTGGAGGGAGAGGGCGCATTCTATCTCCCGTCCATCCTGGATGGCGTCACGGCCGCGACGAGAGCCTATCACGAGGAATTATTCGGACCCGTGGCGGCCGTGATACGCGCGGCAGACGAGGAGGACGCCATTCGCATTGCCAACGACACCCGCTTCGGGCTCGGCTCCAGCATCTGGAGCCGCGATACTGAACACGCCGAGGAGCTGGCGCATCAAATTCAGGCGGGTTGCAGCTTTATCAATGGCATGGTCAGGTCAGATCCACGCCTTCCCTTTGGGGGAACCAAGGACTCCGGATTCGGCAGGGAATTGTCCTATCATGGCATCCGGGAGTTCGTTAATGTAAAAACGGTATGGGTACGATGACTCGACAAGAAGCCCCATTGCAGCGCGGACTCCTTCCGTTTTCTCGTCCCCTGCCTTGAAACAGGAAGGGGTGGAACTGAGACCGGGAACTGTTGGATCAGGCCCTAGATCACGCCCTGGCCTATCATCGCATCCGCCACCTTTACGAAACCTGCCACATTCGCCCCGTTGACATAGCTGATAGTGCCATCTTCGCGCCGCCCGTGCTCCGTGCAGGAGCGGTGGATAGCCTGCATGATCTGGAGCAATCGCGCGTCCACTTCTTCCCGCTGCCAGGAAAGACGCATGGCGTTCTGGCTCATTTCCAGACCGGAAGTGGCGACGCCGCCGGCATTGCTGGCTTTGCCGGGTGCAAAAAGAACCCCGCTGCGCTCGAAATGCTTTACCGCCTCCGCGGTGGAAGGCATGTTGGCGCCCTCTGCCACGCATACCACGCCGTTCCTGATAAGCATGGCAGCGTCCTCCTCATTCAGCTCGTTTTGCGTGGCGCAGGGCAGCGCGACCTCTACAGGAACATGCCACGGTCTTTTATGGGGGATAAAATCGGCTTTCACACGCTCTGCGTAGGCATTGATGCGGCCATATTGCTTATTCTTCACATCCATCAGTTCAGCGAGCTTTTCCGGAGTAAAACCTTCTTCATCGACTACAGTGCCGTCTGAATCGGAGACCGTTATCACTTTGGCGCCAAGCGCCATCGCTTTTTCCACTGCATATTGCGCCACGTTTCCCGAACCCGAAACCGCAACGCGCATGCCTTCCAGCGAGCGTCCCGATTGCTTGAGCATCTCCTCGGCAAAGTAGACGGTACCGTAGCCGGTAGCTTCCGGACGAATGAGGGAGCCGCCGAAACTCAGCCCCTTTCCGGTGAAGACGCAGTCCGCACGATTGGAAAGCTTTTTCATCATCCCTGCCATGAAACCGACTTCCCGCCCCCCCACGCCAATATCGCCTGCCGGCACATCGACATCCGAGCCGATATGCCGGAACAGTTCGGTCATATAGGCCTGGCAGAAGCGCATGATCTCTCCCGGACTACGGTCCTTGGGGTTGAAATCGGCGCCGCCCTTGCCACCCCCCATGGGAAGTGTCGTAAGCGCGTTCTTGAACGTTTGCTCGAATGCCAGGAATTTGAGGATGGAAAGGTTTACCGAGGGATGAAAGCGGGTGCCGCCCTTATAAGGGCCAATGGAAGAGCTGTGCTGTATGCGATAGCCCCGGTTGACCTTCACCTCCCCCCGATCATCCACCCAGGACACACGAAAAATGATTATTCGCTCCGGCTCCACGAGACGGTCGAGAATGCCGTGTTCCGCGTACCGAGGGTTTTTCGTGATGAAGGGCCAGAGACTCTCCATGACTTCCGTCACTGCCTGGAGATATTCGGGCTGTCCCGGATTATGCTCGGCCACGTACGCGCAGAATTCCTCGAAACTGCGATATTTCATTGCTTATTCCCCTTATGTCCTCTTGTGCCAAACCATTTTCCCAAGACAGGTATTCTGCCAAATAACTGGCGGAATCGCACTGAATTTTGTTCAGAATTGCGCGATGGAAAGCTGGAGGCGCGGAACATGTGGAAGAGGTGAAACATCGAAGCATCGGGTGTCTTGTTTTCCGGCAACAGGCTTTCAAAAATCATTTCCGCCTTTCAGCCCGGAATCCTGAGGCCCTTACTCTTTACTGTCTTCATCCTCATCCTTCTTTCCGGGCCTTGCCGTCCACCAGACGACGAGGATCAGCAGCGACAGCGCTACGCCCGCTTCAAGCAGTAATATCCACATAGGATCAACCATGATGTATATTAAGGGGAAGCCTCTGATGCCGCCGCGAGCGGAATTGCCCGTTCAGAGATTTCAGTTCAGATATGAAACTTTAACCCAAAACTTCATGAAAGACCAATTACGCACACTTACCGTTGTCGCGCTGCTGCTGCTCGGCGCCTGCAATATCATTCCTACTCCCCGTGTCGCGGAGAAACCGGCCGAACCCCAGCCCGTGCCTGCGCTCAAAGCCGTTGACTGGGAGGCCATTGAGGGTTGGGAGGATAACGAGATTGTGCCCGCCCTGGATGCGTTTCTTCAGAGCTGCACCGTTTTGAAAAAAAAGGTGCTATGGCAGGAAGCCTGCATCCAGGCTGATTCCATGAGAGGGCAGGATGACGATACGGTGCGCCAGTTTTTCGAAAGCTACTTTGTTCCCTATCAGGTATTGAATCCTGATGGGACCGATAATGGTCTTATCACCGGTTATTACGAGCCTCTGCTCAGGGGGAGCCGCACGCCTTCCGCCCGTTACCGCTATCCGCTTTACACAACCCCTGAAGAACTGCTGATAGTGGATCTGAGTTCCGTCTATCCCCAGCTCAAAAGTATGCGGTTGCGGGGACGACTCGAAGGGCGCAAGGTGGTTCCCTTCTATAGCCGGGCCGAAATATCCGGCAACCCCGCGGCGCTACAGGGAAAAGAGCTGCTCTGGGTGGATGACGAGGTCGATCTGTTTTTTCTGCAGATTCAGGGTTCCGGTCGGGTGGAGCTTGAAAATGGCGAGATCGTGAGAGTGGGGTACGCGGACCAAAACGGCCACCCGTACAGATCCATCGGGAAGCTCCTGGTGGATCGCGGCGAACTGCCCCTGGAAAGAGCCTCGATGCAGGGAATCAAGGCCTGGGGGCAGAAGAATCCCCGGAAGTTGCCGAATATTTTGCATCAGAATTCAAGCTTCGTCTTTTTCCGCGAACTGCCGGGCACGATGGCGGGTCCGCTCGGCTCCATGGGTGTGCCTCTCACGGCTGGAAGAAGCCTTGCGGTGGATCCACGCGTGATCCCGCAGGGTGCTCCGGTCTTTCTTTCCACCACCTGGCCAAATACCGATGAGCAGCTACAACGGTTGATGGTGGCGCAGGATACCGGCGGGGCAATCAAAGGGAACGTGCGGGCGGATTTTTTCTGGGGATTTGGCCCTGACGCAGCGGAGAACGCGGGGAAGATGAAGCAGACGGGGAAGATGTGGGTACTGATGCCGATGGAATATCTGCCCAAGGACTTTCCACCTGCCGCGCGAGTACTGGGAAGCTCCAGATAAATCTGCGAACTGGAGGATGCAGGCGCTTCCCGGCGCCTGTCATCGACTTGTCTATTTCGCGGAGGCCGCGTTCAGTTTCTTTTCTATGGTTTCCGCAGGAATCAATCCCGGCGTTACCGAGCCGTTGGCAAAAATCAGGGTGGGAGTACCGCTTATATCGTTTTCTTTCCCTGCCTTGAGAATCACGTCTATGGGTGTGGCGCAATCCTTGCCCGCGGGCGCAATATTCCTGAGCATGAAATCTTCCCACGCCTTGAGCCTGTCCTCGGAGCACCATATCGCCGTCGCGGTCGGGATCGAACCGTTCAGCACCGGATAAAGCAGGGTATAGACCGTTACATCCGTTACGTTAACCAGCTCCTTTTCCAGGCGTTTGCAAAAAGGGCAGTTCGGGTCGGAGAAAACGAAAAGCTTGCGTTTCCCATTCCCCTTGACCGTCTTGATCGCATGCTCCAGGGGAAGAGTGCCCACATCTATGCGCCGAGCCTCCTTGATCTGTTGCAAGCGTTCGGAAGTCAGGCTTTCCTTCGTTTTCGGATCAATGACGTGACCGAAAAAAAGGTACGAAACCTTATCGTCCGTATAGAACAATTCGCCTCCCACTACTACTTCATATAGACCGAGATAAGGCGTTTTTTTTACGCTTTCGACCTTCTCTCCGGGAAAATTTGCCTGGATCGCTTTTTTCAGGGATGCCTCGTCAGCGGACGCGCTGGAAAGGAAGCAGAGCAATAGAGAAGGCAAAGCGAGAGAAACGAGTTTTGAACGCATAGTCTTTACTCCGTTTTGGGATGGGATGCAGCCGGACCGCCTGTAGTTGTTCCGGCGAATGGACAGGAAAACGAATCAGCCGGGTTCAACTCAATGCCTGCTGCATCAAGCGGTCTTTTATCAGAGGCAACCGGTTGGTGATTTCCAGACCCAGATTGCGCAGGCGAATGAGTGTGGGGTGAGTGTGGTTGAACAGCTTCTGCAAGCCATCGGTAACCAGTTCCATGGCCAGGATGTCTTCCTTGCGGGCGCGTTCATAACGGCGCAGCAGCAGGTAATCACCGCAATCCGATTGCAGTCCGCGCGCGAGGATGACAGAGGCGAGTTCCTGTGCGTCGCGTAAACCGAGATTCACGCCCTGTCCCGCAAGGGGATGTATGCCATGCGCTGCATCGCCCATAAGCGCAAGATGTGGCTGGACCAGCTTTTTCACGTGTACAAAATTCAGGGGAAAAGCGGCAGGCCGTGTAACGAGACGCATCTCGCCCAGGACATGCTGCGAAGCCCGGACGACGCGCTCGCATAACTCCTCTTCAGGTAGCCCGAGCATCGTTTCCGCGAGTTCTTCCTTTGCAGACCATACCATGGACACCAGCCTGCCGGGCATTGGCAGGAGCGCCAGCACACCATCGCGCCGAAACCACTGATGGGCGACGTTATTATGATGGCGCGCTGCATCGAAGTTTGCCACCACGCCCATCTGCTGGTAGGAATGCCGCGCCACTTCAATACCCGCCTGTTCGCGTACCCAGGAATTCACCCCGTCCGCCCCAACGATCAACCCCGCCTGCACGACAGTTCCGTCATCGAGATGCAGCTCGGCGTGAAACTCAGCGCGGAGCATCAGAGAACATTGCGCGGGACAAAAAACCCTGATCTGATTTCCCCGGCGCTTGATCTCCTTCCAGGCAGCGTTCTGGAGCTGGCGGTTCTCCACTATGAAAGCCAGTTCGGGGACACCGATATTGTAGGCGCTGAAATCCAGGCGCGCCGCGCTGTCGTCGCCGAAAACCGCCATATTGTAAACAGGAGTTACACGCTCCTGGTCGAGAGCGTCCCACACTCCCAGGTTTTGCAGGAATGCAGCGCTGCCCGGGCTGATGGCGTAAACCCTGCTGTCCCAGCTCTCATCGGAGGGAAGCGGCGGTATGGGGCGGGATTCAACCAGCGCTATTTTCAGACCGCTATCCTTGAGGGCAAGCGCCAGGCTCGCCCCCACCAATCCGCCTCCCACGATAACAATATCGAATTTCATGGAATCATTATACAGCCGCTTTCTCTTTCTGTTGGACGGGGATGCATGGATAAGCCGATACGTACGTTTTTCGCTTCGGCGGATTTATGAAATACAGCTGCGCCCCTTCTGTTTTGATAACTGAATCAATCAATTAGATGAATCGATAACGCCATCCGAATCTTGACAGGAATGTGATGTGAAGGCATAATGCCAGACCTTCCATAAAACACGTGGCGAATTAGCTCAGTGGTTAGAGCAGCGGAATCATAATCCGTTGGTCCCCAGTTCGAATCTGGGATTCGCTACCACTATTCTGAATGGGAGTGGCCCTTTCTGCCTCTTTTCCATTAATGGGGATGGGTCATTCATCAGACCCGGTTGATCACACCGTTTATACCCCCCCTTCTGCTCATTCCATTCCGCAGGCCGATCTGATATCTGCGAATCAATGCTTGCAGCGTCATCGGGCATGCCTGCTATATTGAACTTATATCCTGGTTTTTTCACTGGAAACCGAATTCTATTTTTTATTTTTTCAACAAGGTTCAGGAGAAGCGTCATGCCATACCATACATTGAAAGATCTTCCGGACAACGTTACCAATGTGCTGCCGAAGCATGCTCAGGAAATATACCGGGCGGCTTTCAATAATGCCTGGGATGAGTACAAGGACCCGGATGAACGCAGGGGGCATGCTTCACGCGAAGAAACGGCGCACAAGGTAGCCTGGGCGGCCGTAAAAAAGGAATATGAGAAAGAGGGCGACGAATGGCGCAAGAAGAAATCATAAATCTTAGGGGAGTGATTCTCTGATATAAATAAAGCGGTGACATATTCGCCCGTCAAAAGCGACTTAAACTGATCCGGTTTTTTTCGGAAGCACGATTTATTCAGTCATAGTCTACCAATTTCAGTCCGTCTCCGAGTCTCTGAACAGGGACGAATCCGCATTCGCCCCTGCCAGGGAAAACGCCTTTTTCGCAGTTACTTCAATGTTTTACGCAGATACCACTGCAATCCGCTCCGCCACGTGCCGGATCGCAGTTGTCTGAAGGATCATCCACACACTTCTTGCCCTCAGGGCAGGGGAAGCCGGCTATGCCGCCGCACATCTGCTTCGGTTCCTTCTCTCCATATGCCGGGCTTCCCTTCGGCGGATAATCGACACGCTTGCCTCCTCCTTGCTTCGCTGATTCCGCTGCGCCTATCCTGACCGTCTCGCGAACCTGACGGGGGGCGACCGCTTCCACGTCGATGGACTCGACATCTCCATCAGTATGCCGAGCGGTATAAACACCGACAACATCCAGGGGAACCGGGCTTTTCACAACCAGGAATCCTTCAAGAAAGGCGAAATCAACGCACACGCCATTGATCGGACAAAAGTAATTGGCGATATCAAAGCAATTCACGCCTACCGCCCCATCCGGCTGAATGACCGCCTCCTTGAAGGGGGTCACATCGAACGGTCCCGGCTCTGAGCCAAACTGAGCGGCAAGCGCCACCTTGGCGGCAATGCTGATTTTTTTGTCGCCCGGATTATGAATGTTGACCGTGGTGCGGTAAGTGCCCCGCGCCAGTGTTCCGTCCTGATGGGGGAGCAGCAATGAGCATGCAACCTTGGCCGCATACTGATACTCTGTCCTGATTGTCCTGGAAGGCTTCATCGGTTCCGCCTCTGAAGCGGGAATAACAAGCAGACCGCACAGTCCCATCAATGCGGACAGAAATCCCCTCATTCGCAACTGTTTCATGACCATCTCCTTATTGTCGGAATTCGCATAAACCCCGCATGCCTTCAAATGTCGAGATCATGAACAGGCATGAAGCGTTTCTGACCGTCATTACTCCGGTGACAGGAGGGCATTCGGATTTCCAGATTTATTCATAGCAGTATTTGCCCTACAGTCAAGCTTGCTTCCGGGTTTTCAAAACGATGCTTTTGCCGGGACTGAGGTTAACTGAACAGTCCTTGGGCAGGGATGGAGGCTATCATGGCGGGAATCTCGCCAAGCGGATGGAGATGGAAGATCGAAGGAACTTTGCTTGCGAAAAGATCGCAGAACATAAGGATGGGAACATGACGAAAAGTCATTTTTCCTTTCTTGCGGCAGCAGTCAAGCTTCCTTCAGAAATCGGGCAGAGGCTCCGCTTTGCAGATCAATGCGAACTTTTGCCGTTCGACACTCGGGTCAATTTTTTGAGGGTCGCCTTACAGGATTTTTGCACTGACTCAAGCATGGTATAGAGATCGAGGAGATTGATGACGATATATTCACCGCAGTCCGGACAGGAAAGTCTCGGTTCGTACTTGAGCCGCAGAATCGTCTCTTCATGCTGATTCAAGCAGTGGGGACAGAGGACTGTTATTGACTCGGAATCCAGATTGAGTGACATTGCAATCCTTTATGATCGGGTTGAGACTTGTTTCGGATGACTGGAATATCAGGAATTTCCGCAGGAAGTGCAGGCGCAATTCGAGCTTCTAAACACCCCGATTTGATGAACCGCGCGATCCTTTCGACGATGTCGTTTGCAACAATATAGATATAGGGCAGGTCTATGCGCTGATCGACCGACTTATCCTTTATCCTTGATGGTGTCGATTTATTCAATCTACAGCAGATTGACTGGATGATCGAGATCGATACAACGGTATTGTGTGGTGACGATCCAGAGAAGCGCAAGGAATTTTCTCAGTACATAGCCATGATACGTTCACGGTTCTTTGGTAATCAAGAGGGTGGTGTGCGCGATCTGCTGGAGTGGTACAACCCGCACTGGCACAACTCGGCATGGAAATGCGCTGCGGGTGTTTTCGTGCACATTCTCAGCAACTCTCAGTTGCTTATTGAGGGAAATCACTGTAGCGCTTCGCTCATCGCCTGTTTTCTATAGTGCGGGAACATCTACCATCGTTCGTACTGTCCACCGATAATGCGGCGGTCGCTTTCTTTAATCCGGCATCAGTGATTCGACGGATGCTGAAACACGGACTCGTGGCACTATCCAACAGTCGAAAATCAAAAATATGCTGCGTTTCTGGAAGAACGGTCATCGTTGAAGTTCCTTCTCAAATGGCCGGGCAAGGAATGTATGAATGGAGAAAGGGCGATCGGAGAAAGCATGATCGTCGAAAAGAGCCCAACTCCAACTTAATGGGCAAGCGAAGAATATTGAAATGCCAGTCGAAACCTCAAGCCATCCGCCGAGCAGCAAAACAGCCCTGCTTCAACTATTGCAGAAGCACAAGCTCGTATCTGAAATGCTGCACAAGCAGGATATGCGACGCCATGATCTCGTCGAGTCGCTTGTCCACAAACAGAATCTGGTGCAGCTAAGCCAAACGTTGGAGAGAACCGATCCCGTCGAGATTGCACAAACCCTGGAAGACCTGCCACCCGAGGATCAATTGATTGTCTGGAATCAGGTCAGTAATGAACGAAAAATATCTGTGCTCCGTGAATTGCCTTTTTCTTTTCAGCAGATATTGGGAAACAGCGAGTTCAAGGATGAACATCCGGGCATTAAAGCATTTCAACTGAACGAAGGGCGTTTGCGTGAAGTTCGCATCAATATTCGAGAGGGCCTGGTCGAGGCCAAACCCATCTGGGTTGATTTGGTTGATCCCTCCGTTAAAGAACGAGCTTGGGTAGCCGATTTTTTCGGTATCGATCTACCAGATCCAAATCGCCTGGGTGACCTGGAATCAAGTGCTCGCTTTTATGTAGAAGAAAATGGTGAAATTCATCTGCGCTCGGTTTTTCTGCTTAATAGAGACGTCTCCCGCAACGTCGAGGTGGCATTTATCCTGCACAAGGAGATCCTGTTCTCGGTTCGTATGGAAGAGCTTCCGGTATTCCGAATACAGCGTTTGCGCGCTCGTTCGCAATCCAATTACGTCGTGGATGCATGGGATATGCTTTTGGATTTATACGCGGCAAATGTCGAATACTCCGCCGAGGCGCTGGAAGATGTATATCGCGGCCTTGAAATGGTGGGCAAGCAGGTACTCAACAAGGAGATGAGCGATGATGACGCCGCCACGATGCTAACAGCAATTGCCCATGAAGAGGATTTGAATGGCCTGATTCGCCGGAATGTACTAGATACCCGCCGCGCAGTTTCCTTTATCTTGCGGAGCCATTTTCTTGCCAGACAGCCTGCTGACGATGCACAACAAATACTGCGCGATATCGAGTCTCTCGATGGACACACCACCTTCCTGTTCGGCAAGATCAATTTTTTGATGGATGCCACCGTTGGCTTCATCAATATCAACCAGAATAAGGTGATCAAGCAACTGACGGTGATTAGTGTAGTCTTTATGCCGCTTAACATAATTGCCGGGATTGGCGGCATGTCGGAGTTCTCCATGATGACTGAGGGAATTCCTTGGCCCGCTTCTTACGGGGGTTTTATTATTGGGCTGGGCATCGTTGCCTGGATTACCTTTTTATTGTTGCGTCTCCCTGGAAACCTTAAGCTGTTCAAGTTGCGTAAACGGTCAGCAGGGACAAGATAAGGAACCGAATCCGCATCTCAAACTGAACCACGGCTCTGCTGAAGAAAAGATAAACCGGAATCCTTCCCTTGATCTGATTGTTTAGGGACGTAAATCAGGTACTGTGAACAAGCCCTAGGGTAAAGGCGTTTCCCGCGAAGTCCTACTAGGTAAGCTTCCAAAGCTATCGACCTGATCAATGCAATGCTTGACCGGGCGTGCCATTTACGTCCTGATCTGGTAATCGATGCCAGACGCGCGGGATCGAAATTGGGGCAATAATGGGGTCGAAGTATGGCGGAACTGGGTAAACTGGGTGAGATTGTATGATGCTTAAGTAAGCTAAATATTAAAAAACAATAACTTAAGCTGTTTTGAGAGGGCTCTGGAGAGAATTGAAAATACTGCCGTGGTGCCGGGAGGGGGAATCGAACCCCCATGACCTCGCGGTCGCGGGATTTTGAGTCCCGTGCGTCTACCAATTCCGCCATCCCGGCAAAGCTTTTCCTGTTCTTTTTCAGGAGGGGCATTATCACTGAAAACCCCATTTGCGGCAACCCGTAGCACGATTCCTGCTGCCGGTATAATACGCGCGATGAAAATCCAGGATTTCGACTTCGACCTTCCCCCTGAACTGATTGCGCAGTTTCCGGCCGAGAAGCGGGGCAGCAGCCGTATGCTGCATCTCGATGCTGCAAGCGGCGCATTGCAGGACAGGATGTTTGCCGATCTCCCATCGTATTTGCGCCCCGGCGATGTGATCGTTTTTAATGATACCCGCGTCATCAAGGCGCGCCTGTATGGCGTGAGAGATACCGGCGGCAGGGTGGAGGTATTGGTGGAGCGCGTGCTCGACAGGCAGCACGTGCTGGCTGTTATCCGCGCCAGTCATTCACCGAAACCGGGATCGAAGCTTTTCCTTGCTGATGCGATCGAGGTCATTGTCTTGTCGCGGGAGCACGATTTTTATACCTTGCAATTCGAGCATGAGGGTGCAGCCATCGAGTTGCTGGAACGTTACGGCAATCTGCCGCTGCCCCCCTATATATCGCGTCCGGTGGAAGAATCTGACGAGCAACGCTATCAGACCGTTTATGCGACTCGGCCTGGCGCTGTGGCAGCTCCGACCGCGGGCCTGCATTTCGATGAGCCCATGCTGGAGTTGCTGCGGAAAATGGGGGTGGTGATGGCGCATGTGACGCTGCACGTGGGGTCCGGCACTTTCCAGCCGGTCCGGGTGGAAAATATTACGGATCACAGAATGCACAGCGAAATTTTTGATGTGCCCGCGGAAACCGCGGAGTGCATTAAGCATGCGAAGGCCGCAGGTGGGCGGGTACTGGCAGTGGGCACCACATCGCTCAGGGCGCTGGAAGCCGCGGCAGCTGCTACGGAGGAGCGAGCGGAGCCAGATGATAATGGGGAAGAGGACGCTCGGATAAAATGCGGAACGGACGAAACCGATATTTTCATTACGCCGGGTTATCGGTTCCGGGTGGTGGATTGCCTGCTAACCAACTTTCACTTGCCCCGTTCGACCTTGTTGATGCTCGTATCCGCGTTCGGCGGGGTCGAAAATATCCGGTGGGCGTATCGCCATGCGATCAAAGAGCAGTATCGCTTTTTCAGCTTTGGCGACGCGATGCTGATCGAAAGGTCAGGGGGGATATAGATTAAAGCCCGGAATGACGAATTCTGCGGACAGAATCATTTGCTGCCAGTCATAGCGATATCCTCTGGGAAACTCGTTGGTCTTCTATAAAACTGCTTTATTCAGTAGCCTGATCCATGAAATTTCAAATGCATCGAACTGACGGCCTGGCTCGCCGCGGCACCTTGTCGCTCACACACGGCGTTGTGGAAACACCCGCTTTCATGCCCGTGGGGACCTATGGCGCGGTAAAAACAATGGCGCCCTCGGATTTGCAAGCAATCAATGCCCGCATCGTGCTTGGCAACACTTTCCACTTGTGGCTGCGCCCCGGGTTAGAGGTCATCGAAGCGCATGGGGGATTGCACCGGTTCATGGGGTGGGAGGGGCCCATACTGACCGACTCCGGCGGATTCCAGGTATTCAGCCTCGGGGTCCTTAGAAAAATCACCGAGCAGGGTGTGAAGTTCAGGTCTCCCGTTAACGGTGATACGTGCTTTCTTACGCCCGAGGAATCGATGCGCATCCAGCATGTGCTCAATTCCGATATCGTCATGATATTCGATGAATGCACGCCTTATCCGGCGGATGAGCGGGCGGTGGGTGAATCCATGGCACTGAGCATGCGCTGGGCGGAGCGCTCAAGGCAGGCGCATGATGAAGGTGGAAACCGTAATGCGCTGTTCGGTATCGTGCAGGGGGGGATGTACGAAAATCTGCGCGATGAATCCCTGGCTGGGTTGCTGGACATCGGCTTCGATGGCTATGCCATCGGCGGGCTTTCAGTGGGAGAGCCCAAGGCCGAGATGCGGCGTATTCTCAGGCATACCGCGCCCCGGCTGCCGGCGGAGAAGCCCCGGTACCTCATGGGTGTAGGCACTCCCGTCGATATCGTGGAGGCGGTGGCGCAGGGTATAGACATGTTCGATTGCGTGCTGCCGACACGCAATGCGCGCAATGGATGGCTGTATACGCGAGCCGGGGTCATCAAACTGCGCAACAGTCAGTATCGCCTCGATACCCGTCCGGCGGACGAGCAATGCAACTGCTATACTTGCCGGCATTTCAGCCGCGCCTATCTGCACCATTTGCAGCGAACCGGCGAAATTCTGGGGGCGCGCCTCAACACGCTGCATAACCTGTATTATTACCAGCAGTTGATGGGCGAAATCCGCACTGCAATCGAAAACGGGCAGTTCCAGGAATATGCGCAAGCATTTCAAGCACAAACGGCATCGTGATAAAATCATGTTCTTTTATCCCATTACCGGAGAATGCCATGTTGATTAGTGCAGCCTACGCTCAGGCCACCGCACCCGCCGCACCGCCCGGAGCCGATTTTATGAGTCTGCTCCCGCTGATCGCCATATTCGTCGTGTTTTACCTGCTGCTGATTCGCCCGCAGGCGAAGCGCGCCAAGGAACAGAAGCTGATGATCGAGGCGTTGCAAAAAGGCGATGAAGTGGCAACTGCGTCGGGCGTGCTGGGTCGGGTAGCCAGGATCAGCGGAAATTACATCGTCCTGCAGGTAGCCGAAAATGTGCAGGTTGTCATACTGAAGTCGTCTGTTCAAACCTTGCTCCCCAAGGGAACATTGAACACCATCGAAAAAGAATAATTGAAACTATTGCAAACACTGTACGACGCGGGCGTTTCGCCCCTTCTCCTCCTCTGCCTACTCCAAAAACATGAACCGCTATCCTGCCTGGAAATACCTCCTTATCGCGGTTTCGATACTGCTTGGCCTGCTCTATACCCTGCCGAATTTCTATGGAGAGTCGCCGGCGGTACAGATTTCGCCGCTGAGGACTGCGGCCAAGGCTGATACCGGGTTGCTGAATCGCGTTGAAGAAGCGCTCAAGGACGCCAATCTGCCAACCAGCGGCATGTTCCTGGAAGGGGGCAGCATCAAGGTGCGCTTTACCGATACCGATACGCAGATCAAGGCCAGGGACACGCTCCAGTCGCTGCTGGGCAATGGCTATATGGTGGCGCTGAACCTCCTGCCCAATTCTCCCCAATGGTTGGCCAGTGTCGGCGCACTGCCGATGTATCTTGGACTCGATCTCCGCGGGGGCGTCCATTTCCTGCTGGAAGTGGATATGAAAGGCGCCCTCTCCAAAGCCCTTGACCGCTTCGGTTCCGATATCCGCGGCAGTCTGCGGGAGAAAAAAATTCCCTATGCGGGCCTCGACAAGCGCGGCTCGCTGATCGTCGTCAAATTCCGCAATGCGGAATCGCGCGCGCAGGCAGAGGCGGAAATCAAAAAGAACTACCCTGATCTGGATTTGCGGGAAGAGAATGTCGGCACCGAGTTCCATCTGGCGGCCACATTGAGGCCGGAGGCGCAGAAGCGCATCCAGGACGCCGCCGTACAGCAGAATATCACCACCCTGCGCAATCGCGTCAACGAGCTTGGCGTGGCCGAGCCTATCATCCAGCAGGCCGGGGCGGACCGGGTGGTGGTTCAACTGCCCGGTGTGCAGGATACTGCCAAAGCCAAGGACATTCTGGGTCGCACCGCGACACTCGAAGTCCGCATGGTTGACGAGGAACATGACTTGAGTGCGGCATTGCGCGGACAGATTCCCTTTGGTTCGGAGCTGTACAACGAACGCGGAGGCGGCCCGCTGCTGGTAAAAAAACAGGTAGTGCTGACAGGTGACCGGATCAATGATGCGCAACCGGGCTTCGACAACAATAACCAGCCCGCAGTCCACCTCAACCTGGATAACAGCGGAGCCCGCATCTTCCAGCAGCTTACCCGCGATAACGTCGGCAAGCGCATGGCCATTCTGCTGATCGAGAAAAACCAGACTGAAGTGGTCACCGCGCCGGTGATCCGGGAAGAAATCGGCGGTGGAAGGGTGCAGATCAGTGGCCGCATGACTTCCGAGGAAGCGAGGGATGTGGCGTTGCTGCTGCGCGCAGGGGCGCTGGCTGCTCCCATGGATATCGTCGAGGAGCGAACCGTAGGTCCGAGCCTGGGTGCGGAAAACATCGAGAGCGGATTTGATTCGACCCTTTATGGTTTCGCGATGATTGCTGTTTTCATGACAATCTATTATCTGGTGTTCGGCTTCATCTCGGTGCTGGCGCTCGGTGTCAACCTGCTGCTGCTGGTCGGTCTTCTTTCGATTCTGCAGGCAACGCTCACGCTGCCCGGCATGGCAGCCATTGCGCTTACCCTGGGGATGGCCATTGACGCCAACGTGCTCATCAATGAACGCATACGCGACGAACTGAGAGAGGGCATGGCGCCGCAGGCTGCGATAAATGCCGGTTACGAGCGTGCCTGGGCGACCATTCTCGATTCCAACATCACTACCCTGATTGCAGGCATCGCTTTGTTTGCGTTCGGGTCGGGCCCGATAAAGGGATTTGCCGTCGTGCTGTGCCTGGGAATACTGACTTCCATGTTCAGCGCGGTAATGGTCTCGCGTGGCTTCGTCAATCTGGTATATGGCAGCCGCCGCAAACTGGAGCGGGTTTCCATAGGGCAGGTGTGGAAGCCTGTGACCAACAAGCGTTGACAGCGGAAAAAGCGTACCTTTTGAGAGAATAAGGGCCATCAATGGAATTTTTCAGGTTCAAGCGCGACATCCCTTTCATGAGCTGGGGGAAATACACGACGACCATTTCCCTGGTTACGTTTATCGCAGCGATATTTTTCCTTGTTACCAAAGGGTTGAATCTGGGGGTTGATTTTACCGGTGGGACGGTCATGGAAGTCAGTTACACCCAGCCGGCAGATCTCAACCGCATCCGGGGCACCTTGATCAAACTCGGAATGGCTGACGCCAGCGTGCAGAATTTCGGCACTTCCCGGGATGTGCTGATACGCCTGCCAGCCAAGGCCGACTTGTCGAGCGCAAAGCTTTCCGAGACGGTGATCGCCGCGCTGCGCGCGGATAATGAGGCGGCGGAGTTGCGCCGGGTAGAGTTCGTGGGTCCGCAGGTAGGCAAGGAGCTGGTGGAAAACGGCGCACTGGCCCTGCTGATTGTGTCGCTGGGGATCGTCGCTTATCTGGCGATCCGGTTCGAATGGAAATTCGGCGTTTCCGGCATTATCGCCAACCTGCACGACGTCGTGATTATCCTGGGGTTTTTTGCGTTCTTCCAATGGGAATTTTCACTCACGGTTCTTGCCGCCATACTGGCGATCCTGGGGTATTCGGTAAACGAATCGGTGGTGGTATTCGACCGGATACGGGAGAATTTCCGCAAAATGCGCAAGGCATCGGTGGCGCAAGTCATCGATAATGCCATTACCCGCACCATGTCGCGTACCATCATCACGCATGGCAGCACCCAGATGGTCGTGGTATCGATGCTGCTTTTCGGCGGCGAATCGCTGCATTACTTCGCCCTGGCGCTCACCATCGGCATTCTGTTCGGCATTTATTCCTCTGTGCTGGTCGCAAGCCCTCTCCTCATGCTGCTGGGTGTTTCGCGCAAGGATATTGTCAAACCCGAAAAGAAACCTGAACCGGAAGCAGTGCCTTGAACCGGAATCCATAAATCAAAACTCCTGCTTTCCTCTCCCCGGGCACCTTCCATATCCATTGAGCCTATATTTTGGAAATTATTGCCACCTTTATCGACATCATCCTCCACCTGGATAAACATCTGATCTGGCTGGTGGAAAATTATGGCAGCTGGGTTTATCTCATACTGTTCCTGATAATTTTTTGTGAAACAGGTCTGGTGGTGACTCCGTTCCTGCCAGGGGATTCACTGCTGTTTGTCGCGGGCGCCATCGCAGCTACAGGCGCGATGGAGGTAACCGGGCTGGCAGCGCTGCTCATGCTGGCAGCATTCTGCGGAGATAATACGAATTATTGGATCGGGCGCTATTTCGGCCCGAGAATATTCAAGCGGACCGACTCGCGCCTGCTGAACCGCGCCCATCTGGAAAAAACCGAGGCCTTTTATGCCAGGCACGGTGGAAAGACCATAATTTTTGCGCGTTTTCTGCCTATCATCCGTACTTTTGCGCCGTTTGTCGCAGGTATCGGACGAATGGTTTATCCCCGTTTCATGGCTTACAGCGCCTTCGGCAGCGTTTTCTGGATCAGTTTCTTCGTATTCGGAGGATTTTTCTTTGGCAATGTGCCGGTAGTAAAGAATAATCTGACTTTCTTCATTTTCGGCATCATTATCATTTCGGTCCTTCCAGGAGTGATCCAGTTCCTGCGGGGCTGGCTCGGAAACCGCGCGGCAACCCGCATCCGCTAGAACGACCACAAACGGAACAAACCGGATTTCGATAACCGGAATCCGGTTATCGGCCGTTGCAGAAAGGCAGAAGGGGCTGTTATATTAATCGACGCTTTTGGCAAGCGCGGATGCCTGCTCTTGCGATAAAGCGATAACCTCCTCGTCCTTGCCGGAATCTTTCTTATCGGCAAAATCAGGACTTGTCCATCCCTGTAGATTCTCAAGGGTAATGTCCCCTAATGCGTGTATCCAGTCATCGTGTTCATTCAGGCAGGGAATATAATGAAACTGGTGACCCCCGGCCTGGATAAAAATGGTCTTCCCCTCCATGGCGATTTCTTCGAGCGTTTCAAGACAATCAGAGACGAAACCGGGGCAGACGACATCGATACGCCGCATCCCTTGCCTGCCTAGCTGCTCCAGGGTGTCAGCCGTGTAGGGCCGCAGCCATTCCGCCCTGCCAAAGCGGGACTGAAAGCATACCTGATACTGGCTTGCATCCAGCTCCAGCGCTTCTGCCAGCAAGAGGCCCGTTTTCCGGCATTCATCCTGGTAGGGGTCCCCTTTGTCCACGGACGAGCGGGGTATGCCATGAAAGCTCATCACGAGCTTATCCGGCCTGCCCGTTTTTGCCCAGTGGTTGCGCACGTTGCTTGCGAGCGCGGCGATATATCCCGGATGATCGTGATAGTGTTTCACCGTGCGGACGGCAGGGATATTGCGCAGTTTTGCCAGTTGCGCGAATACCTCATCGAACGCTGAAGCAGTGCTGCTGGCAGCGTATTGAGGATAGAGGGGCAGTACGAGCAGCCGGTCACAGCCCTGTTCCCGGAAGCGCTCCAGCATTTCCGCCACGGAGGGACTGCCTATGCTCATTGCGTATTGGACCACAGGCGCGGCGGCAGGGTGGAGGCGTTTTGCCAGAAAGTCCTGGAGCAGCCGGGTCTGGCGGACAGTGTGAACCTTGAGCGGCGAGCCCTCCGGCATCCACACCTGGGCATACTTTTCCGCCGATTTTTTCGGTCTGGTATTGAGTATGATGCCGTTGAGGATGGGCCACCACAGCCACCGCGGCAATTCTATAACGCGGGGATTGCTGAGGAACTGCTTGAGATAAGGGCGCAACGCCTCCGGAGTGGGCGCATCCGGCGTGCCGAGATTGATCAGCAGGACTCCGGTCTGGCTGGATATGTCCTGAGGGGAAGCAGGCTCGGGAGAAATCAAGGCGGGATGATTCCGGAGATTCCTAATGCAGGGACAATGCGCTCGACAGCAGCCTTGCCGTCATGTCCACGACAGGAATGACACGTTCGTAAGCCATCCGGGTGGGGCCGATGACGGCAACCGTACCGACCATTTTTCCATCCACCTTGTAAGGCGCTGTAACAACGCTGAATTCATCCATTGTGACGACTCCGCATTCTTCCCCGATAAAGATTTGCACGCCTTCCGCCTTGCGGCTGAATTCCAGCAACTGCAGCAACGCCGTCTTGCGTTCGAACAGATCGAACAGCTTTTTCAGGCTTGCCATATTGCTGGACAGGTCCTGGACGTCCAGAAGCTTGCGTTCACCAGCCACTATTACGGCCTCGCTGTTTTCCCTGATTGCCGCGTCGCCTGCGTCGATGGCGGCGGTCATCAGCGAGGTCATGTCCTGGCGCAACTGCTTCAGCTCACTTTGCAGACGGGTGCGGATCTCGTCGATGGCGCAACCGGCATAATTGCGATTGATGAAATTCGCCGCTTCCGTCAGTTCAGACTGGCTGTAATTCCTGTCGGTGAAAAGCACGCGATTTTGAACATCTCCCTCCGGAGTGACAATGATGAGCAGAACACGTTTTTCCGACAGCGACATGAATTCTATGTAACGGAATACGGCACTGCTGCGCTTGGGGCTGACTACGACGCCGGCAAAGCGGGTGAGTTCCGCCAGCAATTGCGAGGCGGAGCTGATCAACCGCGAAGGATTGTCCGGATGGAGTTGATCTTCCAACTGATGAACCTCGATAACATCCAGAGGCTTGACCACCAGCAGCGTATCTACAAAAAAACGGTAACCCTGATGAGTCGGTATACGGCCGGCAGAGGCATGCGGGCTGGCAACCAGACCCATTTCCTCGAGATCCGCCATAACGTTTCGAATCGTGGCCGCGCTGAGGTCCAGGCCCGAAAATTTTGAGAGCGAGCGCGATCCCACCGGCTGGCCCTCGCTTATATAGCGTTCCACCAGGGTCTTAAGCAAAATCTGTGCGCGTTTATTCAGCATTCGGATATTCTACATCAGGATTTCATTTTCGGCCTTTCTGTTCCTGCGAAAAAGGAATCGTACCTCATCTTTTGATCTTCAATCGAATGAAAAGATTCCATAAGGATTTTCGGCGTGAGCCGGGCAGAGTCAGACGGGAAGGGTAAGCCTCCCATGGGAACCCTTTGTCACCTTCCTGCCGATATGGTTTAATCTCGACAGGAAAGGAGCCATTTCGCGGCTCGGAGGCAGCAGAGGTAGATAAGGGCATTAGGTATTTATTCAATAGAATGAGTTCTTCCTTCCAGACAGTAGCGCTGATAGGCAAGCACAAGAATCCCGGCGTCGTAACACCGCTGTCGAGTCTGGCGCGCTACCTGCAAAGCCGGAACCTGACTGTGCTGCTCGATGACCTTACTGCCGCAGGCATGGGCGAGGACAGCTATCCGGCTGTCGCCATGGAGGAGATCGGCAGGCGCGCTGACCTCGCAATCGTCCTGGGCGGAGACGGTACCATGCTCAATATCGCACGCAAGCTTGCGCCCTTCAATGTGCCGCTGGTCGGCATCAATCAGGGACGCCTCGGTTTTCTAACAGATTTGTCCATTGATACCATGCAGCAAGTGCTTGGCGCCATACTCGAAGGTCAATATATTACGGAGCAGCGCATGCTGCTTTATGCGGAGGTGGCGCGCAGCAATGTCACCACCTTTGGCGGGCTGGCGCTGAATGACGTGGCTGTCAATCGGGGAATCGGCGGCAACATGATCGAGTTCGAAGTGCGCATCAATAACGAATATGTTTGTTTGCTGCGTTCCGACGGCCTGATTGTTGCCACCCCGACCGGTTCGACCGCGTATGCATTGTCAGCGGGAGGTCCTATACTGCATCCGAGCCTCGATCTGGTTGCGCTGGTGCCGGTCAGTCCGCATACTCTGAGCAATCGTCCCATCGTTGTCGGACCGGATGCGGTGGTGGAAATCCTGATGCAGCGTACAGCGGTTGCACGTGTTCATTTCGACAGCCATTCCCATTTCGACCTGGAAGAAAACGACAAGGTGATGGTTCGGCGCTCGCCCCATAGGGTAACGTTGCTGCACCCCTCCGACCACAGCTACTACCGCATGTTGCGGGAGAAGCTGGGCTGGAGCGGTCTTCCCAGAAACCCGACCTGAACGCTGTGGAGTTGCTATGTTGAAGTTTCTTGCCATTCGTGATTTTGTCATTGTTGATCGGATAGACCTGGAATTTGCTCCCGGTTTTACCGTCCTTACCGGGGAAACCGGCGCTGGCAAATCCATTCTGATCGATGCACTCTCACTCGTGCTGGGGGAGCGGAGTGATGCGAGTGCTGTCCGTAATGGCAGTGAGCGGGCGGAAATCAGCGCGGAATTCGAGGTGGCGGACCTGCCCGACGTGATTGCCTGGCTGCATGAAAACGGATTCGAAAACCAGGAAGAAGAGGGTGTGTGCCTGCTGCGCAGATTGGTGGATGCAGGTGGCCGCTCGCGCAGTTTCATCAATGGAAACTCCGCTACTTTACAGCAATTGCGGGCGATCGGAGAAAACCTGGTAGACATTCAGGGGCAGCACGTTCATCAGTCCATGTTGCGCAGTGAAGTGCAGCGCGAACTGCTTGATTCTTATGCCGGGAACAAGCCGCTGGCCAGGCAAGTGGGGGAAGCTTACCGCCGGTGGCAGGCAGCGCGGCAGCAGCGCGAGGCATGGGAGCAGAATGCAGCAGCTTTCGCCCGTGAACGGGAAGAACTGGAGTGGCAGGTAAGCGAGCTTTCTGCCTTGAATTTCTCGAATGATGAATGGGAAAGCCTGCAGACCGAACACAGCCGCCTGTCCAATGCGGCCAGTCTGCTGGAGACGGCCCAGGCAGGGCTCGAAGCGCTGTCCGAGGGTGAGTTCGCAGTCCTCTCGCAGATCAACTCGGTAATTTCACGGCTGCATCAGATGGTGGACTACGATCAGAGCCTGAAAGCGGTTCTCGACTTACTCGAACCGGGTCAAATTCAGTTGCAGGAAGCCGTGTATGAGCTCGGCCGCTACCAGCAGCGGCTGGAACTGGATCCGCAGCGCTTGTCGCAAGTCGAGGAACGGTTGGCGGAGATTCATGCCGCAGCGAGGAAGTATCGAGCGACGCCGGAAGAGCTGCCTGAACTGTTGAAAGGCTTTACCGAACGGCTGCAAGCGTTGGGGAACAAGGGGGATGTGGAATCCCTGGCAAGGGAGGAAGCCATTGCAAGCAGTGAATATAGTGAACTTGCAAAAAAATTGACTGTCGAGAGGTCAACCGCCGCCAGTGCCTTAAGTCAACAGGTTACTGCCGCAATGCAAACGCTGGCGATGGCCGGCGGTCAATTTTCGGCGGCGTTGCTGCCTCTCGAGCAGGGAACGGCACACGGCATGGAACAGATCGAGTTTCAGGTTGCCGCTCACAAGACCCTGCCATTGCGTCCGCTCGCAAAGGTCGCGTCGGGAGGCGAACTGTCTCGCATCGGCCTGGCGATCAGCGTGATTACTGCCAAGCTCGGTACCGTTCCCACCTTGATCTTCGACGAGGTGGATGTGGGAATCGGCGGGCGGGTCGCGGAAATCGTGGGTACCCTGCTGAAAAAGCTGGGCAGGGAGCGGCAGGTGTTGTGCATTACCCATCTGGCGCAGGTCGCCTCGGCCGGAGATCATCAATGGCGGGTGAGCAAATCAGCTGATTCTGCGAGTGGGGGAAAAGTGACAAGCCGCATCGTTGCGCTTGACAGGCAGGAGCGGGTCGAGGAAATTGCGCGCATGCTCGGTGGGACGAAAATTACAGATACCACGCGCAGTCATGCTGCGGAGATGCTGCTTTCCGCCGGGGAAGCAGACAACACTGATCAATCTCCAATGCATCCAGCCACATAAAACGGAACTCCATTTTTTCTGGGGCCTGAAGGGATTACTCGTGCGGCTCGGCCAATGCCATAAACTCGGCACGCTGCGCCGCATTCGTTTTCAGGTCGCCCAGCATGGCCGACGTTACCGTTTCTTCCCCGGCAACGGCAATCCCTCTCGACTCCATGCACATATGGCGGCAACGGAGAATGACGCCGACCGCCTTTGGTTGCAGGTGCTCCAGCAGGGATTGTGCAACCTGCTGAGTCAGGCGTTCCTGAACCTGCAGGCGAGCGGCAAAACAATTGACCAGTCGTGTCAACTTGGACAACCCGACGATATGGCCGCTCGGTAGATACCCGATGGTTGCATGGCCAAAAAAGGGAGCCAGATGGTGTTCGCAGTGCGAGTAAACGGGTATCTGCCTCACCACGATCAATTCGTCGTAGCTTTCACCGCCATCTGCGAAGGTCTTGAGGATTGCCGCCGGATCCTGCTTGTACCCGCGCGTCCAGTGGGCCCACGCGCGTGCCACGCGCCCGGGCGTTTCGCGCAGACCCTGGCGACTGGGATCTTCGCCGAGAGAGCGCAACAGCCGCTGCCAGTCGCCGACCCCGAATTCTGAATCACTTGAGTCCATGTTCACCCTGCCTTTATTCTATCGAGAGGGGATATGCATAAGCCAGGTATCGGTCCCATATCACTGTCAGCAATCCAGCTGAAGTACCTGCGAGTGCCGGAAGATCCGAACACGGGGTCCGGATTCGTGCCAGAAATACCGAAACATTTAACCCGTGCTGCAGCAAATTTTCATGATATCACAAGGCGAATTGATAACTGTTCAGTATTTTGAATAATGGATATACTTCAGCCCACGCAGCGGCAGATCAAAGAACATGAAGATAGCTACCTGGAACGTAAATTCTCTTAAAGTTCGCCTTCCGCAGGTCCTGGAATGGCTGGCATTGAATCAGCCGGATGTGCTGTGCCTTCAGGAGACCAAGCTGCAGGATGAGCATTTCCCTGTAAGCGAGATTGCGGCTGCGGGCTACCGGACGATCTATTCCGGCCAGAAAACATACAATGGCGTCGCGCTGCTCAGCAGGCAGCCGGTGAGCGAAGTCATTACCGGCATGCCCGGTTTCGAGGATCCACAAAAGCGCCTTCTCGGGGGTGTCCACGATGATATTTGCATCGTTTGCATTTATGTTCCCAATGGGGAGCACGTTACCTCCGAGAAGTATCAATATAAGTTGAGATGGCTGGCAGCGCTGCGGGAATGGCTGCGCGAGATGCTGAGCAGGCACCGGAAGCTGGTGATACTGGGGGACTTCAATATCGCTCCGGAAGACTGCGATGTACACGACAGCAAGTTATGGGAAGGAAAAGTCCTGTTCAGCGACCTGGAACGGGCTGCCTTCCGGGAAGTGCTCGATCTCGGCTTTATTGACAGCTTCCGCCTGTTCGATCAGCCTGAGAAATCGTTCACTTGGTGGGATTATCGAATGATGGCCTTCCGGCGCAACATGGGCTTGCGGATAGACCACATTCTGCTGAGCCGCGAGCTTGTGGGCATGTGCACGGCTTGTGTCATAGATAAGGCTACGCGCAGGCTGGAGCGGCCTTCAGATCATGCACCCGTGATAGTGGAACTGGGCGGGATCGTGCAGGAAAAGGAAAGAGAGCCGGGATCAGAAACTCTCACCCGCATCTCGGCAAACGTGCCATGACAAGCGCCAGTTACAGCTCTTCGCGGATCATCTTCGATGAGAAGGGGAAGGCTGACCGGTCAGGCAGCAACGCGCCTAGCGAATTGTGCGAGGCTCGATCAGGCCCATGGAAAGCGCACGCGATATGGCTTGCTGACGATTGACAACCCCCAGTTTATGAGCGGCATTCTGCAGGTGAAAAGTCACTGTCCGCTCCGAAATCCTGACGATGTTGGCGATTTCCCATCCGGTTTTACCCTCGGCGGCCCATAGGAGGCATTCCTGTTCCCTTTCCGTCAGGTTGGTCTTCTTCACGGGTAGCGGACCTTTACTGAGGACAATGCGCTGCACCGCCTCATGCAGATAGCAGGTTAACAGTTGTGCTTTACCCATTGTAGCGACAATGTCATTCTGCGCCTCACGCGACTCTCTTGAGGTAGCCAGGCTCAACATGGCGGCTTCGCCGCGTCCGCCATGAACCGAAAAACTGGCTCCGCTGACCAGCCCGCAATCCTTGGCCTCGTTTCTTACGCGCGTCTCTTTGTGTCCCTTGAAAACTTCTTTCTTCCATACGACTGGAATAGATGTTCTGGCGCAATGCGAAACCGTAGGGTCGAAATTGGCATAACCTTCCTTGTCATAATGTTTACGCCACTCCTCCGGATAACAACTGAGGATGAAGCGATAAGGACGAGTAAGGGAAGTGTTCACCTGAACACCATACAGAAAATGCTCGAATCCCATTGCGCGGACAATGGCTGTGGTAGCGCTGTGCAATTCGTCCACCGAATCGCAATTCATCAATGATTCGAATAAGGTCAAATTATCCATGGTTTCCCTTTCATGATACTTCGCGTTACGGGCTGAGATATTGCATGTGGAGCTTTACCAAACATTCCTGCCCACGGCATCCCCGCTATCGGGCCTGCCAACGCTTCCATTCTCGCTTATCCCTGCTCTTCCCCGTCTAATGGCAAATGGAATCGGGGGCAGAGAGAATGCTCCCTATAGCGTAAATCATCTTAATGCATCCTGATTTGACAATAATAGTATAGGGCGACTCTCGTTTCCGAACTATGACAACCATCTATGCTGGACGCTTGTCGCATTGAGCCGCCGTCAGGCGAGGGTTCTTTCAGGAACCTTCAGGAATATTGTGGCAGAAAATCGGTGTGCTTTATTTGCGGCAGATTAAAACATTATGCGTGATATCGGCTTTTTTGAAAGGAGGAAAAGAGGGTAAAAAGAGCCCCATTTCGGCGTATTCCCCGTCACTTTCCGTAAGCCAGAAGGGGCCTCGGCCTGCGCCAGAATTTGCGCGAATCGCTGCGCGTCGCCGTGAAACTTTTGCCGTTGCTCTCATCAGGCGCCGTGAGCGTTATCTCATCGAATTGTCCGCGCCTGAACATCTTCCATAGCGGGTCAAACCACTGCCGCTCCATTTCTTTAATGCTTTCCCGCCAGCCGTACGCATCCCGATATTGGGCTCTTCCCTGCAATTCATCCAGCACCGCCAGATGCCTGCCTGTCCTGACAGAGGTCTCCCACAACGTTGCGTCGACAGGAAGCGGGGCGTGATCGATATTACACGCCGAGGCCAGCGAAACTGCAAGAATTTCGTTGCTCCAGACATGCGTATACGGCGAAACAAGCGACTCGGGCAGTGTTCCTCCTCCCCAGAACCAGACGCTGTTGATTGCAAGTTCTCCACGCGCCTCGCGAGTCTGATTCAGAGGGTGCTCGTGCAGCAACATCTGAATTTCATTGATCAGGCTGCGCCAGAAGGTATTGTTTGCGCCGAAGGGCAGTCTGTTCCGGATATCCCGGTTTACAGCTTCACTGAGTAAATGGGTATGGGGCAAGGTTGGTTCCGACAAACGAAGATACCAGCGGTCCGGTCTTAGCGGGAAGAGGCTTATCTCCTGATTTGCGGCGAAATGGCGGTTCAACAGTCCGGTGAACTGCTGGGCTTCTTCCAGTGAAATGCGAAAAATATGACTGTCGGCCAACAGGATATGGTCGCGTTCGAGGCGTAAATGCACCGGGTCCGCACGGATCCAGCGACTTTTTCCCGCTTTTATCGCTTCTCCATCCTCTCCGCTATCGGTTTGCAGGGTAATGGGTGCAACCGGCCAATCCTGCTGTTTTGCAACACCGAAAGCGCGGCAAAGCCACTCCTCTACCCCCTCCGATTTATCTTCCGTAATGGAACATTTTGCCAGCAGGCTCTCGAGGCCGGGCAGGGGCAGGTCGCGGTAGATTTCAGGAAGTGCCGGGTCCGGCCAGAAGAGCGCCGGAACCAGCAAATGCAGATTCATTATTCAGGCAATTTCAGGGCAATTTGAGTGGATGATATATATCAAGAGAGGAAAGATCAGATCAGGAAACCGCACATTCAACCTGAACGCCTAGCCGCCAGCGACCATCATCCGGTCTATGAGCAATGAACCGCATTGCTTGGAACCGCGCACGATTACATCGTTCCCTACTGCGGAGATGCCAGGCAGCATGTCTTTCAGATTTCCTGCAATCGTTATTTCCTCAACCGGATAGCGGATTTCTCCGTCTTCGACCCAGTATCCCGCCGCTCCTCTGGAGTAATCTCCCGTAACGTTGTTTACACCGTGGCCGAGCAACTCGGTCACAAGCACACCTTTATCCATTTTCCTGAGCAGTTCGGCAAAAGTCATCCCGGCGCCATTGTCCAGGATCAGGTTATGACTGCCACCGGCATTTCCAGTTGTGACAAGTCCCAGTTTGCGGGCGGAGTAACTGCCGAGAAAGTAGCCTTGTACCACCCCGTTTTCCACTATGTTACGATCACGGGTCGCTACCCCTTCATTATCGAAAGATCCGCTGCCCAGGCCTTTTTTCAGATGCGGCCGTTCGCGAATCCGGATGTCCGGCGCAAATACCTGCCTGCCGATACTGTCGAGGAGAAATGAGGATTTGCGGTAAAGACTGCCTCCGCTCACTGCTCCGACGAAATGTCCGATCAGGCTGGGTGCAATCGGAGCCTCGAACAGGACGGGAACTTCGCAGGTAGCGATTTTCTTCGCGCCCAGGCGCCCGGCACTACGTGTTCCGGCTTTCTTCCCGACTGCATCGGCATGCTCCAGGTCGGAAGCATCACGCGCTACACTGTACCAATAGTCACGCTGCATGCTGTCATCGTGGCTCGCAATCATCGCACAGCTGATACTGTGGCGGGAAGAAGGATAGCCGCCCATGAATCCCAGGCTGTTTGCGTAGACAAACTGCGATTCACCCAGCGATATGCTGGCTCCTTCGGAATTGGTAATGCGCTTGTCGACTGCAAATGCGGCCGCTTCGCAGGCTTGTGCCAATTCTATTGCCTGCTCGACCGGCAAGTCCCAGGGAAAGTACAATTCGAGATCGGGAAATTCGCGCGCCAGCAGGTCGGGATCGGCCAGCCCCGCACAATCGTCGGCGGCTGTATGGCGGGCAATCGAGAGTGCCGCCGTAACCGTATCGCCTATCGCCCGCGGCGAAAAATCCGAGGTGCTGGCATGCCCGCGCTTCTGCCCGACGTAAACAGTTACTGACAGTCCCTTGTCGCGGTTGTACTCTATCGTTTCCACCTGCCCCCGCCGCACCGTGACATTCTGGCCAAAACCATCCGAAACGTCGGTTTCGCAGGCGCTGGCGCCCCCTTTGCGTGCATGGTTCAGGACATCCTGCGCGATTTGCTGAAGCACTGAAAACGAATAGGAAAAACGTTGTGAAGGCAGGGCGTTATCGTTCATGGGCGGCGACTTCAGGGAATTCAGGGAGTTCAGGGGTTATAGGGATTATATTGAGTAGCTATCCTCTACTGCAACTTGCCCAGGAACCGGGAGGGCAGCCCATGAGGAGTCAGATGATGTGTCAGTGGCGTATGATAGCAGTTTATTAATTTGGGAAGCGCCTTGGAAGAGAATCCGGCAGATAATTCAGAACGGGAAGCGCGGCCGAGCAAGACCAAGCGCAAGAAGGAAATGCATGCGCTCCAGGATATAGGTGAATCGCTCGTTCAGCTCGATTCAAGACGTCTGATCGAACTCGATCTGTCGGACAGCTTGATGGAGGCGGTACTGGAAGCGAAGCGCATACGCAAGCATGGTGCTCTCCGCCGGCAGATGCAGCTTATCGGCAAACTGATGCGTGATGTCGATGCACAACCCATTCGGAAGAAACTCGATCTATGGGGAAATTTAAGCGCCGAAGGTACGGCACGCCTGCATCAGCTGGAGCGCTGGCGCGAGCGCCTGATGGGGGACGAGCAGATGCAGGCCCTCGATGAACTGGGAGGGAAATACCCTGCTGCGGATTTGCAGCAGTTGCGCACACTCGCGCGCAACGCTGTGAAGGAGAAGCTCGCAAACAAAGCCCCTAAAAGCTTTCGCGCATTATTCCAGGAATTGCAAAAGATCATTCCTGCTGCAGACGAAAGACGTAATGAAGGAATCGACTGATCGCAGGTGCAGCTTTCCGGGAACGGCGTGACCGATATTGCCGGGGCTAGAACTTGATCCCCGTACCCACCAGGCGGGATGAGGTGATCTTGTAAGCAAACTCTGCCGGTTCAAGGCTATCCCGCTCGTGTCCCGCTACTTCGGCCTGAGGATACATGAAAAATGGCAGCTCACCCAGGACGGTGTCTTGCGCCAGCCTGATATCCCGGCTGTGGTTGAACGCTACCCAGTTCATTTCCCATGAGCCGAAGAGTTTCTCGCGTAATTCGACCACTCTCGGGTGTTCAATGGGAAGTCCTTCATCCAGCGCGAGCTGACGCACATCCGCGGGATCCACAGGTACCCAGCCAAGGCCGGCCAGGTAGAATTCAGGACGGCAATGCTGCGCTGTAGTAATATCTTCCGCCTGGCCAAGTGTTTTGTGCGCCACCGATTCGTCTATGCGGATGCCATAGTTATCCCTCGCGGGGATGCCCGCTGCGCGCGCCAGCCCTACAAACAACGCGTTCAGATCGGCACACTTGCCGCCAAGGTGACCGCTTTCCAGCATGGCTTTGATGTTACCCCGGCCGCAGCCGCGCGTGGCCGGATCGCGATAGGAATTTTCGACCACCCAGTCATATATCGCGCGCGCTTTCTGCAACTGCGACTGGGCTTTGGCCTCCTTGGTAATGGAGAGCGCAGTTTTGCGGACGATGCCGTCCAGCGGGATAAATCTGGTGGACCGCAGATAATGCTTCACGTCCGCGGGAAGTGCGCTCGATTTACCTTCCCTGTAGCGCTCCAGGTTGACAGCGCGATCGGATGTTTTGATCACGCTGCTCACCGCTACGCTCCGGGGACCGCCACGGTTCCATTCAGCGTAAAACATGGGCGAGGTTGTTCCCGGAACGTTCTCGAATCTGGCCGTGCTTGCGGTCCCGCTCCAGACACTTCCCTGGGAAAATTGGTGGGGAGAATCCTCCGTATCCGGCAGGGGCAGCCACAAGCGTGCTTTTTTTCCATCCTCCGGAAGATCGATTTTATAAGTTACACGATAAGTGTAGCGTCGCGGCGGAATAACCGGTTGACCAGCCTGCTGGCCGAATACCGATGGCGCGACGGGAAATAATGCGGCGCTCACCCCCGCCAGTTTGATAAAATCCCTGCGTTTCATAATCCTCTCCCTGCCATGGCCTTGCATATCAGAATCGAAAAGTACGAATCTAATCCCCTGTCCCACCCAAGTCAACGGGTCGATCTTCATTTTCTCTCATGATTTCCGGTACAAACGATCTGCTTCCCTTCATCGAGTTGGAAACGGCCGCTCATCCTGTTCACACGATCATCTGGATGCATGGCCTGGGAGCCGATGGCAGCGATTTTGCACCCATTGTGGATGAACTTGCGCTGCCTTCCATCCCGGCCGTCCGTTTCGTGTTTCCCCATGCTCCCATGAGATCCGTCAGCATCAACCGGGGAATGGTCATGCGCGCATGGTATGACTATGATATTGCCGATGGAAGTGCGGGGCTTCAGGAGAACATGGCAAGCCTGCGGGAGTCGCAGCGGGCCGTCCAAGCCCTCGTGAGCCACGAAATGCAGCGGGGAATCAAGCCGGAGAATATCGTTCTGGCGGGTTTCTCTCAGGGAGGTGCTCTTGCCCTGTTCGCCGGTTTGCGCTATCCGGAAAAACTGGCGGGAGTCATGGCGCTTTCATGTTACCTGCCAGCACCGCGGACCCTTGCGGAAGAGGCACACCCTGCCAATTTCGCCGTGCCAATCCTGATGACGCACGGTGTGGCGGACAATGTCATTCCGATAACCCTCGCGGCTGCATCGCGCGAGCAGTTGCTCGGATCGGGTTATCCGGTGGAATGGCGCGAGTACGGAATGGCGCACACTGTCTGCAGGGAAGAGATACAGGATATCCGTAACTGGTTGCAACGCGTGCTGGCCTGAGCGGAATTGCTTTCCGTAATCCATCCCCAGGTGCAGCAAGTGCAATTGCAGGCGCCATCTCCCGCTTGATCCGCTTTACCCTCCTGACTTTTCGACGGCCCGGCTATCCTCTTCACAAAATTTCAACACATACCTGAAACATTATTCACACGGACTTACTCTATACTGAGTAGTGTGGGGTATCTGCGAGTATTTCAATTGTGATTGGAGGAAGTGCCATGCATGCGTCTATACAACAACAGGACGCCGACAAACTCCCGGGCCAGGTACTTGGGTCGGCATCAGCTCAAGGAAGCACAATGGCGCAACGAATCGCGCATATCGATGACGATCCGGATATTCGGGACACGGTCAGGCGTATTCTGGAAGCAAACCAATATGCGGTCGAAAGTTATCAGACCATGAATGATTTCATGGTGTCGCTATGGAATTCAACCAATCCCCCCGATCTGGCAATTCTCGATGTGATGGTTGAAACAATGGATATAGGTCTGGAAGCCTATGTGGAAATACACAAACGTTTTCCCGGGCTTCACCTGATATTCATGACTTCACTCGGCGAGGAAATTCGCCCTTATTTCACTGGCCTCTCTGATGAGTGGATTCTGATCATGGAAAAGCCGGTCGAGCCGACCAGTTTTTTATCGATCATTCATAGCCGGCTGGAGAATAACGAATCCTGAAGCAGAATTTTCCTGGAGACTTTAACCATGGCGGTTGTCAAGTTTTCCTGGAATCCGTCCGACAAAAACCGCTTCGCGCTTCCCGGAGTGGGGGCAAACGGCGCGAAGCTCAGTGATGAAGTATTAATCAATAATGCCCGATGGTTTATTATCTTCCGCTGGGGCGTTATCGGGGTTCTTCTGCTTTTTCAGGTGCTCGCGCTCATTGCCTCGGACGAGCTTACGAAAATCGGCATTACCCACCAGCAAGGGTGGCCGCTTGCGGTAACACTGGTATTATTCATCGCAAATGTCATTTACATTCAAGCTCTGGATTTTCAGCGGCGCACAAAATATAACTCGCCCGCTATAAATATCTGGGCCCAGATCATTGTCGATCTTCTGTGCCTGTCGGTAGTCGTGCATTTTATCGGCAGCATCGCGACCCCCGCCCCCTTCTTTTACGTGCTGCATATAGCGCTGGCGTGCATCTTTTTCTCGACCCTGGAAAGCCTGGTGGTGACCGCTCTGGTATGCGTCATGTATGCCGCCATTTTGCTGAATGAACATCCGCTCATCTTTACAGCGTCGCAAGCGCTGACCATCGATCCTGGCATATCCGTTCTGAGTCCGCTCAAGATCAATATTTTCCTGTGGATGTTTACGGTCGATGTGCTCTTTATCATTGTCTGGTATGTCGTCTCAAGACTGGCGATCGTGGTGCGCATTCATGAGCACAATCTTGTCGATGCCTACGAAGAAATCAGGCGTGCGCAAGTGGAGAAAGACCGTTATGCGGTGCTGATGACACACCAGCTCAAGGCCCCGCTCGATGCTATCCGCAGCAAGATAAACCTCATAAAAGGAGATTATTGCGGCGAGGTATCGCCCGAAATAAGAGAAGTGATATCGAAGATCGATCATCGCGCTTCCGGCATGGCCGCCCTCATTCTGGATGTTCTCAAGCTGGAACGGTTGAAAGCCGCTGCGCGTGACAATAATGCAAGAGAGCAGGTCAGCATTGAAACAGTGATCCGCAAATGCATCGATAAACTAGGGCCGATTGCCAGTTCCCGCCATATCGACGTAAAGGTATCGCTCCAGGACTTCACCGTTGAAGGGATTCCCAATCAGCTTGAAATACTGCTTGAAAATGTCATTTCCAACGCGCTTGCCTATTCATATGACAACACAACGGTAGAAATTGCAGCTGCCGTTGAAGGCGCGGGCTCATACGGTATCGTAACCGTTACCGATCATGGGATAGGAATCGGCGAAAAAGACCTGCCGCATATTTTCGATGAATATTTCTACACTCCGCGAGCGGCGCTGCATAACAGGACTTCGAGCGGAATAGGCTTATCGATCGTCAAGACCGTGGCCGAAAACAATAAACTGCAGATCAGGATTTCCAGCGAACAGAATGTGGGGACAGCTTTTTCGGTTATTTTTCCCAAGCTAATATCGGCAGCCATTTCCGAAACGGAGGGGCATCCGGGGGAGAGCATCACGACATCGGCTCCGACACCCATTTCTTTCTCATGATCTTGATCTGGCCTTTATGGGTCTTGCTATCCAGCCGCTTTTTCCGGGAACTCGGCGTCGGCCTGGTCGGCGTGCGTTTTCGCGGCAATTCAGCGATGCTGTCGACAAGTTCGTGCAGGCGTCTTAAGGCTTCCTCGCGGTTTTTCTCCTGGCTGCGATACTGCTGAGCCTTGATAATGATCACGCCTTCCCGGGTGATGCGCTGATCGTGGAGTTTCAGCAAGCGCTCCTTATGAATATCGGATAGCGACGAAGCGTTAATGTCGAAGCGCAGATGAACCGCGCTCGATACCTTGTTTACATTCTGCCCGCCTGCGCCTTGCGCGCGAATTGCTTTTATTTCGATCTCATGATCGGGAATATCTATTTTTCCTGTTTTTCCGGGAACTGCCATCATTTTTCCTGCCCTCTGCTCCAGTCAGGTGAGAACGCTCTTGGCGCGAAACCGAAATCGCTGGCCGCTTCCGCATGGTCAAAACAGAGGTCGATATTCATTCGTGTTGCCATCTCGGTTGTGACCTCCTGCTTGCCGGGGAGCAGCATGGCTGAACTTATCGCCAGCCGGTAGAGCCACAAGGGGGCGATCAGGAAATGTGCAGGCTTGCCGAGTGAACTGAAAATTCTCTCCACCATCTGGCGGTAGCTTAAAGTCTCGCCGCCGCTCAGGTTGTAGGCTTTGTTGAAGGTCAGAGGCTGGAAGAGAGCGCTCATGCATGCCCGTGCGAGATCGGCGGCATGGATCGGCTGCCGCAGCCCGGCAGCTTGCCCGATCAATGGAAAAAAGCCATAACGACGGATAAAGCCTGCAATTCTCGTAATATTCTTGTCGCGAACACAATCATAAACCAGGGTTGGACGAAATATTGTCCAATCCATTCCGGACGCGCTGCAAAAGCGGCGGACAGCCTCTTCCGCTTCCGCCAGCCGGATTGCCATCTTTCTTTCTGCCAGGTTGGCGGAGTGCGCTTTACTGAACACGCTGGTGGAACCAAAACCGATCACACGTTTCAGCTGAAGCGTGTTCAGTACAGGCAGCAGTGGTGGAAGGAGCCAGAGCGGGGCGAGATGAATGAGAGTTTGCGTGTTTACATCCGGTATCTGCCCTGGCTCACTCATGTCCGCCGGATGCCAGATCAATTTTTTATCGGAAGGCGCTGCTCCCGCCGCCCGGCGGCTGATCGCATGAACCTCATGGCCGGCCTTCAGCAGGTCTGGCAGCAGGAATCTCCCGATGATGCTGGTAGCGCCTGTGACCATGATTTTATGGCTGGAGCCAGGATCAGCCATTTGATTTGTCAAAGCGGGAAGCAATGCCGTGGATTTCGCAGGATTGGAAGCGGGATCGGAACCGGGAATCAGAAAAGGACCAGACTGCTGATTTCACCTTGATTGCCCCAGTCTCCCCATATGCTGCATGCAATGAACTGTGGCTATCGTCCCGAAACGCAACCATATTCCGGCTGCCACCAGCCACATGAGAGCGCCGGGATATTCCTGCCGGAAGAATTTGCGATAAAAGCGCATCATTCCCCTGTGCTTGTGCCATTCCACGAATATCGGCCGGGATCTGCTGCATGTTCCCTTATGATGCACCACCAGCGCATCAGGCACGAAAAGTATTTTCCAGCCTTTTTCCCGGAAACGCATGCACCAGTCGAGATCCTCGCAGTGAAGAAAATAACCCTCATCCCATGGGCCGACATCCCGGATTGCCTCCTGCCGCACCAGCATGAGTGCGCCGGAAATAGCTTCCACTTCTAGCGGTTCCGGTGGCAAAGGATGCTTATGCAGGTGAAAATCAAAAAACAGCCGGGGCCAGTAACGCTCGAAGCGATACAAACCAAAAGCGCGCACGAGGGAACGCCACGGTGTCGGCACCGCACGGCGCCCTCCTGCCTGCTCGGTTCCATCCTGATTGATTAAAAGCCCGCCCGCCATGCCAGCCTTCGGGTTCATTTCCAATACATGGAGCAGGCGTGGCAAGGAATTCTTGCTCAGGATGCAATCGGGATTGAGAAACAGAACATGAAGCTCGGAGGCAGCTCTGGCCCCGATGTTGCAGGCCGCGGCAAAACCGAGATTGGCGGCGTTGCGCATGATTTTAAGCTTTGCTTCGCCGGGAAAGCGGTCTGCGCAGAATTCCAGGCTTCGATCCGAGGAGGCGTTGTCCACTACCAGCACTTCAGTCACCTGTGGCAGTGCTGATTCAACACAGGCCACAAGGGTTTGCCCGGCATTGTAATTGACGATTACGACCGAGATGCAAAGAGGATTCGAATTATCTTCCATCTCGTCTGGCAGTTCTTCCGCGTAAAAACCCTTCTTCTTTCAAAACATAAGCCGCACAAATCCTTTATTGAAGGGAAGTTATTATATGTGCGACACAAGCAACCACGAGGTGATTATGCTCCTGAAGTGCGGCTTTTGAATCAAGCTTCAAATGGGTTGATCACATCTACACCTGTCGGAGCAAAATGTTGCACGTTCCTGGTGGCAACCTTCAAACCATGAGTCAGCGCTGTCGCAGCAATCAACAAATCAGCACTATCATTTCCCAAGCGGGCTGAAAGGTTCCCCCAGCGCCGGGCTATAGCCGATGTAACCGGTAATATGCGGTCGCCGTAGAGACGCAGTAAATCTTCAATCCACCGGGTGAGTAATGCGGCGAACACGGGGTCGGTGGTTCGTTTCCTTTCGATGCCGCGTTGGATTTCGCCAATACTTACGACACTTAGAAACAAATCAGTATCCTGATAGCCCGTGAGCCAGCGAATGACCTGAGGAGATGTGTCACGTTTGCGGAGTTCTGAAAGAACAACCGTATCCAGGAGAATCATGAGAAATCCACGTCACGCAGCGCCAGAGAAGCACGATCGATATCGGCTTCATCTTTTCCTTCCTTCTGCTTGGGCATCGCCAGCAGGTGAGCGACAAAGCCGGGAGCCGCTACATGCGCACTACGTTGCAGAGATTCGAACGCTTCCTCGGAGAGAACGACGACTGCCGGCTTGCCGCTACGGGTAATGTGCTGCGGTTCACCTCGCAAAGCCGCATCCACTAACTGGCTAAATTGGGTTTTTGCATCCTGAAGCCGCCATTGGCTGGAGCGCATTGATTCCTCAGACTGGTCAGATTATCTGATCTGATTATGACGGGCTAAGGGCGCAATAGTCAAGGGCAGCAGTGGAGGTTGATCACTCGTCGTATTCGCTCTAGCTAGTCGACGATTGCGACCGAGATATAAAGGGGATTCGAATTATCATCCACTTCGCCTAAGGCGTTTCTCCCTTCAAGGCCTTTGTTCGTCATGTTAGACTTATGTCAGCAAGCAAGGGAGCGAACCAAACATGAACATGCGGCGATTACTCCAACTTATAGGTAGCTCAAAAACAAACGCGATGACTTTTGAAGAGTATCTTTCAGATATACCCCACCTTCACACTTGGGATGGTGGGAAAACTTGGAATACAGGTGGATTCCAACGGTCACACCTCGAAGCTTTCCATCGACTGGTAACAAGATATAAAAGTGATGCAACAGTTGTATTGGAGACCGGAGCAGGTAATTCGACATTAGCCTTCGCATTTGCGAAGCCATCACAGTTGATATCTATTGCTCCCGATGATGAACTTTTTTCCCGTATTCGCACGTTTGGTGTTCAAAATGGTGTAGACCTGTCATGCCTGAATGCTAAGATCGACAGATCCGAGCTTGTTCTCCCAAAGTTGATGGATAATGGTCTTGAAGTCGATGTTGCACTGATCGATGGTGGCCACGGATGGCCGACAGTATTCGTTGACTTCTGCTATGTGAATTTTATGCTTCGGAAGCAGGGCCTGCTAATTATTGACGATGTTCAACTGCATTCGATTAAGGAGCTTGCAAAGTTGCTTGTCCACCAGGATCAATTTGATCTGAAAGAAAACCTTGGAAAATCTTTAGTATTTATCAAGAAATCTGACTGGAAATTTCTCCCTGACTGGCAGGATGAGCCCTACATCGTAATGCAGTCTCAAAAATACTCCATCTCAAATAACCCATTTTCACTAACTTAATTAAAATCCGTCTTCACTCTTCACGAAATGCGCCTAGATTCGGCTTTGAATACTATCTGACCTCTACCAAAATGGCCAAATCTATGATCAGCATAAACCTCACACTTCGTTGATGAGAAACCCGCCTCTGAAAACTCTTCTAGCACATCCCAACCAAAGTCGTGAAAAACGAGGCTCCCTTTCTCAGATAAGGGATTACCGTGATATTGAGCAGGCAAAATAAAGTTTACCTGATTGTTTTTGATTCTGGCTCTGACTTCGGACTTGTCTCGATTTGGGTCGAACGGTATTGTGGCGATCATTACTCCATTCGGACTTAGAACTCTCGCACACTCCTTTAGTGCTTTACTAAAATCAGGAACATGCTCAAGCACGTCATTACTCACAATCAGGTCGATTGAACTGTTTTCAAGCGACATATTCATTACATCTTCGTGTCGAATCTCGTTTATCACCTCACCACCTTGGTATTCATGCCCGAGGTATTCGCTGCCGAAGATTTCAAGCTCTGAATAATTTGATTTTACCCATTTGAAGATAGGAGTGATTTGTTCCATAAAATAAATCCGTGAATAGCTTCTTTCCCCGATGTGTTGTTGTACAAGTTTTGCGACTAAGCGCTGACGATTGTTCATTTGGCATTCTGGACATGCTAGCCGCTCTCTCCAGTTTGGCACAAGATTCTGGTTTTCCATGAAGGAATATTGATAGTCAACTAACATCGAAGTCGTTTTGTTACAGCACAAGCAAAATTGCTTAACAAAAAATTCCTTGCCTTTACTTATGGAGATTAGATCTGACTGTATTTTTTCCAATATCGAAAAATTCGAATTCTTGATACCATCAAAAAATTCCAGTTTGTTACGAGCGGTGTATTTTGGTTCCAAGAGCGGAAAATGAGAACGGTCATACTGGAGTTTGGCAAGCTCAGCACTAACCACTTCCAAAGCGTCCTGAAATCGGTCGTGCTCCACGGCTACGTTTCCCAAACCCGGCAATTGCTTAATAAGTTTTCTTAATGCTGAGAAGCGAGGCATATGAAGGATCTCCGTTACCGCTCAGAGATTTGAAGAATTATGTTGATTGAGCAAGTAGGGTAATAGCCAAGACAGCGATTATTGTTCGCCGCTCCAGATTCATTCCTGCGAGCGCTGCGTTTGCTCATCTACAACTCCTGATCCCGGTGCTGGTGTATTATTGTATTGGCGTTATATAGGGAGGTCCTGGCACTCGTGAGGGAGTTTGGGACGCCGGCAATTTTCTTGCAGGTGAGAATCTTTTCCTTCAATAACTGATTACTAGCTTTGATGGAATCAGTATAGTGGGTATTTTCAACTCCCCAGATGGTGGATTGCTGAGACTCCTTGTGTCCAACCAGAAACGGATCGACGGCCAGTATGTTGAGTGACCCTTGCCTTTCAAGGTAGCGATCTATGGTGTTCGTTGTCACGTCGTGGTTATTTTCATCCCATCGGGCAATCGTATCGTATACACGTTCGCTATAAACATTGAAAACCATGCTCATCAGCTTATTGATGACTGCGAACTGTTGATCCCGGAATTTATATAAACCCAGCACATCAACGTCTTTATCCAGATTGGCTATCAAACCTGCAAATATATCCCAGCTAATGTCAGAATCATTCAGGCATTCTTGGATGTCTCGCCATCGCATCTCAAAATCGGATGGAAACTCGACATCATCTTCACAGATCATGATTTGCCTCAGACCTTGCTGGCGTGCGAGCATGATGAGGTACTTGTAGCTCATCGCGCAGCCAATCCAGCTTTGGGTATGCCTGAGTCCAGGAAAACATGAAAACCCGAAGCGATTTTCTTCGTTAAATGCTGCGACGCGTTCTACATATTCGGGCAGGCTAAGACAGACGGTATCGCTTGGCAGTTCGGTTTTGTGTCCCGCCAAGTGCCAGAATTCATCGAACGAAATATTGTCTGTTGCCAACAGGAATCGGTAGAAGAAGTAATCGAATCGATTCGGCTGTTGTTGAAGCAATCGGCGATTTTCTGTAATTCGCTGCAAACGCAAAGGGTCGTTTTCCAGCCAGTACCGCACTCGTTCGACCATTGCGGATATATCCCCAATATCGACAAAGTCGATCAGCTGCATGAGATCAGCGTGTTGATTCATGTCGCTTGAGCGCTCTGATACAACAAGTTTATGCAACGACAGGCATTCCCAGATGCGGGTGGTTTCCAGCAATGCTTCCTCGTAATAATGAATGTTAACAACAATGCGAGCGCGGCCAACTTCCGCATAAAGCTGCTCACCGAAGAGGTTGTCAATAACTTTTACGCGAAAATGTTTTTTGAGTTCTTGTAGAAACTTCAGCCGTCGCCGATTATGGACATCGCCATAAAAAACCACATCGTAATCTTCCAACGTATGCTCAGGCATGTAATCCACGATATAGCCCAGGGGAACATAAAAGAGTCGCCTTGGATTCATACCCTTTTTACAGGTTAGGAAGCGGATATTGAGAACTGAGTAGTCCAGGACAGCCGCCGAGTTCTTCAAAATTTCAAGATAATCGTCATTAAACCAGCGCGAACTGATTGATTGCTCCATCTGTACTGCAACATAAAAGGCAGGAAGTTGAGTAAATATCTGGGGGGAAATTACGAAGTGGAGGTCGCTGCTGTAGCCGTCGCCTGGAGGCTCGTGAATGATGCGCGAGATGACGCCCACCCGGGAAAGTGCCACCGAAATGGATCGGGCAAGATAAAGACAGTGAGCGGTGGTGAGGATCACGATGAATTGTTTTGATCCGAATCGCAAGGAGTCTTTAAAGGCCTTGGCAGCAGGAACGGCTACTCGACGAGGCCCACTTCGGGTAATAATTTTTACTAGCCGGCGTAAGGTATTAAGCATACCTAACTTCCGGGCACGCAAGAAATACCCTTGCAGAACTTCGGGGTGATCCCGAAAATATTTTGCTGCCGCAGCGATACGAGTGCAGCTATCCGCTAATTTTTGAATTTTAGTACTTGGGGCGCGCAAAAGTTCTGCTTATCCTGTGAATACAACGACATCAAAAGTATTTTCAGAAACTGTAAAGGAATATTCCTTATGTCTCACTGCGATGCCTTCCCTGCTATTCATTGCGCAAGGTTTCTCTTTTTCACAATTCCTTTCAGCTTGCAAGCCTTAAAGGCTGCCCAGTATCCCCGATAGGTGAGATAGCGGGTTTCATCATCGAGATCGAAGCCCGATACCAATTTCAGATTGGCAATCGAATCCAGATGACGGGCTGATCCGACGATTGCGTCATAGTGCCCGTTTATCGCCGCCCAGTTTTTATCCAGATCGACAATTTCTGCCCATCGCTGAATTTCCGGTTCAGGGTGAAGCCTGCTCATGACGTAACTGGAGGACCCCTGGCGTTCCAGCCGATGGCAGAAAGCATCGAAACTTATCTTCCTGACCATGATGGACACAGCATTCTTGTTGTAAATTACCCGCAATCCTTGTTTCGAGAGCCGATAGCCTAGTTCGATATCCTCTGCGCCAAAGCGGAAAACGGGATTGAATACGCCATGCTCCAGCAGAAAAGAGCGTTTGCAGGAGGAACGTCCACCCCAGAAATAAGAGTAATCCAAAACTTCCCCATTTTTCAGGGAAGGATAGGAGAACAAAAAGCAGCCGACTTCAGTGACGAAATGCATGAGTGGATTCTCGCTGATTTCCGGGCTGAGTGCGGTGTAACCCAGCACTGCGTAGTGCTGCGCCGGGAACATCAGGTGCGTTTTGACATGCTCTTCCAGGAGGGTTTCGGAGGCAATGTCGTCGTCATCCATAAAAAAAACGAGATCACCCCGGCTGGCAAAAAGACCGTGATTTTTTGCACTCGCCAATCCGGCATTGCGTTGATAGAAGTAGCGCATCGGGAGTTTTTTAGCGTAGCAATCCGCTACAGCCTCCGTATCGTCGGCTGATCCGTCATTTATTATTACGACTTCGAAACGCTCTGCAGGCAGCGTTTGTTCGCACAGGCTTTCCAGCACCTGAGCCAGCAGCGATGCGCGGTTGTAGGTGCAGATTACTACGCTCAGCAACGGTATTGCCGCACTATGTTCGGTGAAAAGGGAGCGATCAGGCATAGGATTCGAGTATGAAGAAGGCATCTTTTTTGGAGAGATGCGGTCTCCTTGCGAGATAATCGTTCATGGTCTTTGCAGCCGATGCATGATCGTAATACGTTACCGGTTTGCGCAAGCTGTGGGCAACCGGCACGATATCGACAATTCCCATTTTAAGACCGTGTTTCCCAGCCAGAACCGGCCATACAAAATCATTGCCCCAGCCCATGGGGCTTGCTTCATCAAAAGGCAGAACGTATTCAAGGACGCTGCGATGTAAGGAGAATAAAGGCCCGATTTCGACAAAGCGAGTCCAGCGGGCATCGATTCCATCGAGTTGCTCCACAAACGGATGATCGATAAAGCTGTCATGAGTTCTTGCGGGTTGCGCAATCGCGAAATTATAGTGCGACACCTGCGCAAGATAGGAATCGAGGAAACCCGGCGGTAGAACGATGTCGTCATCACTGATAATGATGTATTCGAAATCGTACAGATTGACTGTCTTCAATAGCCGATTCAGCAACAGGAATTTGGGTACAGGCGTCTCGAGTCTTTGTACGGTGAGAGATGCCATTTCCGGTTCTGGCGGGTTTTTTCCCAATGAAACCCATTGCTGTCCGACTGCCCAGTCCTTGCTGCCGGAAAATTCCCGGCTGATGTCAATAGCAAGGTTCTCTTTGTCGGCAAGATATATTCCGGCTATCAGAACCCTTAAAGCTTGTTGTGGTGCACTTTGTGAATCATTCATGCCAGTATTTTCTGTACCGTTTCTTGCTGATCATCAATAACCAATTCTTTTTCGGTGCTTGCAAAAATATGCGACATACGCTTCTTGGCCGCTATATAGGAATAATTCTCTTCTAAATGAGAAAGAGCGTTGTTGGAAAGCTTTCGCCATAGAAGCTCATCCTGATATAGGCGAACTACAGCATCAGCAAAATCTTGAGCCTCATCCATAATTAACAAATGTTTTTCATGCACTAATCCCATGCCCTCCGCTCCAATAGTTGAAGTTACGATGGGCAACCCATGCGACATGCTTTGGCCTACCTTGCCTTTCATTCCTGCTCCATAACGCAGTGGTGCCACGAATATACGGCAAGATTCAAAGTAGGGCGCTACGTCGGCAACGAATCCTAGCGGTTGAACATTGGTTGACCTGAGCGTCTTGACGGAAGCAGGCATATTGCTTCCAATAATGTAAAAAACGAGATCCGGGATTCTTTCAGTGATCAGAGGCAGGATATCCCTGACAAAGAATATAACTGCGTCTTCATTGGGCCTATGCCAGAAGCCCCCTATGAAGAGTAGTCCTGTGCGCTGTGCGAAGGGTGCTCTCGGCGGATAAATCTCATGTATATTTGGCAGGACAGTAATTTTTGCGTCAGGTTGCTCAGCAAGCAGGCGGTCTCTCTCCTCATTCGTGATAGCGAGTATCTGGTCTGCACAGGCTGTGTTGAAGAGTTCAATTCGTCGGAATTCTCTTATGCGATTAATCAAAGAGCGGTCGCCTGAAATCTGCATTTCGCGCTCAAGTCTTACCCAGTGAAGGTCGACGGTATCGTATATGATGCTAGAGTACAACGCGCATCCTCTCGCATAAGCCAGATAGCGAAAAGCGACTTCTGGTCGGGATAGTAGTACAAAATGATATTTTCCCCCTTCCGCCCTCAGATGAGAGCGGGCTGCATCAAATCCCTGCAATACCTCGATACCTTCTTTTTCCATGAATTTTTGATAATCCGGGAGATAGGCTTCTGAATCCGAGATAAAAGTGACACGGAATCTCATCTCCTTTAGCAAACGAAGGATTGCTGCCATGCGTACGGAACCGGAATCCTGGTCGGGTGTGGGTAAGCGTAAATCGACGACCAATACCCAAGGATCGGCAGGATCAAATTGCCTGGCGCTTGCCACTAGAAGAGGTAGGGTTTCATGCTCACTGTCAGCTTGAACGACACTCTTTGCTCCGGTTGAAGCGCTGGACCAGCCAAGATAGACCTCCTTGAGCTGTTGTTTGAAATGCTGTGGAACTGGCAAAATCCTGTATATCCGCCGCAGCAGGCCGTTAAACCAGACCGAGTGCGTTAAGAACCTCAATCCCAGACTTTTTGCTTGTTTGCTCAAAGCCATAATAGACGGAGCAAAATGGGGTGCTTCGAGACTCGTAATATCCTGGGCTTTCCATTTATGCAATTTCTTACCCAACTGGAATGTACTCGTCCACCAAACCAACTTGATGGCGCGCCTGCCAATTTTTCTCAGGATGGGAGCATGGGCCAGTGTGCGACGCAGGGGAAATGTCATTTTCCACAGCGTACTATTTTCTATTGCTGTAAGCCGGGCACTGATTTCAGATCGCGCTTGATTAATGTTTGAAATCTCATTATCACGTTCGATCAGGACTTGATTGAGGTTTGAAATCTCGTTATCACGTTCAATCAGGGCTTGATTGAGGCTGGTTAAATGGGCGTCAATCGTAATGCTTGTTATCCTGGTGTGATGGGGAGCACTGAAGTGTGGGAATGTGGAAAATCTGCGTACGCCTGTTTTTGCATTTAAAGTCGCTTGGAGAAATCCATGCCCGAACCAGCGATCAGGTTCCAGGTGGCATCCTTCAGCCCACTCATTCCAGGCGTTGATAAACACAAGCTCATCGGCGTCGCCCGTTTGCTTCACCTGGTCAATAGTGGACGCAAGCCAATATTCGTAATTTTCCGGGGTACCATTCAGCACTACCAGCGCGCGTTCCTTTGTTCGCGCCGTGTTATCCCATGATGGAAATACCGTCTTGAAAACACGAGCATTGTCATACATTCTATCAAGATGAGATTGAGCGATTGACGCAAAATGAAAGAGGCGACCTGTAAACTTTCCATGAAATTCCACTTGATCATTAATATTAGCTACTTTGAGATTGTGTGGTGGGAACTCGACGCCACTATCAAACGCGAACTGAGCGTAGTTCTCGTTGCCGTGAGTTAACGCTGCACATATATGTATCTCACCTAAACCTATGGAACGACAGTACTCTCGCCAGACTGCAGCAGTTTTGACCGGATCAGGTAAGTGTTGAGGTTGATATACGATGAAGTATGGTTTTCCGTCTACGCGGATATAGCGTTTATCCTGGAAAAATGGTACCAGTGATTTGATGAAATCCAGATCATCGTTCGGCAAATATTTCTGGGCAATCAGAATTTCCTGGTCAGCTCCATCCCAGCGGCGGGTCCAATTTTCGTTCGCCCAGCATAGGCAAAACGGCATATCGCTTCCCGGATCGGCGAGCATGTCATCAATCGGAAAATTCAATAACCTTTTCCCTGAGAACCAGTAATAGTGATAGCAGAAAGCATCTATTCCATATTCCTTTGCCATCTTGATCTGTTCACGTCTGGTCTCCCGGAGACGTAGATCATAAAACCCCAAATCAGCCGGAAGGTGAGGCTGGAGGTGTCCCTCGAATAGAGGCTCAGCCTTTGTCACATTAGTCCATTCCGTGAAGCCTTTACCCCACCAGAGATCGTTTTCAGGTGTGGGATGAAATTGTGGAAGATAAAAGGCAATCAAGCGTGGGCTTATGTGATTTTCTAACGGCGGCGTTGTTGCATTGTGCGCATCACCCTCAAATGACTGTAAGCTCGGCGCCTGCGCCAATGCATCCTTATTTGTGCCAGCCATGCTTTGTAACGTTGTCTGGATAGGTGCAGAGCTTCGCTTGTTGTATTGAGGTTCAGGTGCCACGAGTGAAATCTCCCTAGCCGGATGATCTAACGGCACTGCTTTAACGACGACCTGATACACCCGGGAGTGAGGGGTATTCATGATTAAATCTCGCATCGGGAAGGAAATTCCGGACCAGCTAGAAGCGAGTTCGGTTTCATCTGGGAATTTGATGACGTAGCGCGCGTCGATAATTTTCAGATCTGCCTGTGCAAACAATTTTTCAATGTTCTTAAAGCCAAAAAAACGAATATGGGTACGGTCCAGCAAACCCCAGTCGCGATATTCAAAGTCACTATTAATCAGGCATGAAACCATGGCTGCATGCCCAGCATGGGGTAGTGAAACTACAAGATACCCATTTTGGCTGATAAAAGAAGCCATTCGTTTCAGGGTAACCCACGGGTCATATAAGTGCTCCAACACGTCGGCAGCGACTACGACGTCGAACTGCTCTATGCCATCAAGCAAGCACGGCCAATCAGCAGAGTTCAGATCGGCTTGAATAACCGATTCGCAGTAAGGCCTTACTTTTTTGATTGCTTCTGAATCAAGTTCAAGGCCTGTCACCCTACATTGTGTCTGCTCGGTTAGAATTTTTGTAATAGAGCCAGGCCCGCAACCAACTTCCAGTACACGTTTTGATTGGCCAACAAGATGCATCACATGCACTGCTGCGGTTTGCTCCGTTAGATCTACCGCGTACTCGTAAATATGCCTGTTTTCAGGATTCATACTTGTGCTATAAAATTTGGGCTCGTTAGGATAAAAACTTAATGTTTAACGAATGTGCATAATATGAATTGACAATAACTGTGCAGTTCCTTCGACCATGTTTTGCGGATATACGCCTAGCGCGAGATCCTTCCAATGTCTCGGGGCAATGCGGATAAAATTGTAGACAATCGAAAGCTTTGTAGGCAGAGCTTGTCATGCAAATAGAAATGGTAGCGAAGGAGTTTGGTTGATGCTCGATTAACGCGTTTGATTTAATCGGGTTTTACCCCATTTCTCCGGACGGTTTGGTTAAGCCTAAATCCTGCTTCTGACGCATTTCCAATTGTCTTTTTTTTCTTGGGTTATGGAATCGCTCGATATAGTCGAAGATATCTGTGCGGGCC
>Ga0209941_1000294_pt1 | contig 74751 bp, 61 predicted proteins | sample ThiBiot_300_plan_FD_183945 | JGI IMG/M metagenome (GOLD analysis project Ga0209941, IMG submission 183945) | Wastewater bioreactor microbial communities from Cape Town, South Africa - Thiocy_solids_1 (SPAdes) | ecosystem: Engineered > Bioremediation > Thiocyanate > Unclassified | place: South...
GGGTCATATTGATGTGCTGTTGTCAGCTTATGCAACGTTTCCTTTGAACGCCAAAGACCAGAAATATCTGATGGTACTTCACACCGTATATGACCAGCAGGAAGAAATGCACCGCACGCACAGCCACCGCATGGAGCATCGTATCGTCAACATACATCAGCCCCATGTGCGCCCGATAGTGCGTGGAAAAGAGAGTGCCAAAACAGAATTTGGAAGCAAGATACAAGTATCATTAACAGGAGGCTTTGCTTTTATAGACCATCACTCATGGGAAGCCTTCAATGAGGGAACGTATTTGATTGATACCATTGAAAAGTACAAATCCAGGTTTGGACATTATCCGGAAGAAGTACTTGCCGATCAAATTTATTGCAGCCGTGAAAACCGTAAACAGCTCAGGCTGCTGGATATAAAATTGATTGCCAAACCGCTGGGGCGTCCATCGGCGCTGGCAGTGCAAAATCACATAAGGCCGGGCGAGCGCAATGCAATTGAAGGAAAATTTGGCCAGGGTAAAACGGCATACGGGTTGAATAAGATACGGGCCAAGTTATCTGATACCAGTACTTCATGGATTGCTGCGATAGCATTAGTGCTAAACCTCGTTAAATTAGCGGGGCAGGCACTTGTACGCCTGATAGATTTAAAAAGAAATCAAATTGTAAATTCAGGAAGGTACTTTGTGACACTATTTTGCAATAGGATGGGGAGGTTGAGTTATTGAGCAAACTCTAATTAGACCTAACCCGTACAGAAATGTGCGGGTTTTTTTTGATCTGTTATTACGAAGAAACTTTGTTTTCTTTTGATTTGATTGGATATGAATACCCGGTCGTTTTTTAGTTGATTGCAAATTCTTTTTCACTTTTTTTGCAGGTTTTGCGGTTTTTAACATATTACCTCGTTATATTTGAAGTACGATCTTGCCAAATATGCAAAAAATTGACCGCCACGACTTCATCATCCACCAGGTAAATCTGCATAACAAAGTTTTGCTGAACGACCTTACCGAGCAGTTGCATGTGAGCAATGATACCATTCGCAGAGATTTACAAGAGTTGTCGGACACAGGAAAAGTTATCAAAATCCATGGCGGAGCCATTTCGCTTTCTTTTCAAAATGGCAGCAGATCCGGCAAAGATGTTTACGCATATACGCAGAAGAAATTAATTGCAAAGAAGGCGGTTGGCCTCGTGCAGGAGAACATGTTTGTAATATCCGGTGGAGGGACAACGGTTATAGAGATGGCAAAAGAATTGCCGGAAGGCTTGACCGCCACTTTTATTTCAGGGAGCCTTCCGGTACTGATTGAATATTGCAAACATCCATTGCTCGATGTAATAGCCATCGGAGACAAGGTGAATAAAACATCAAGAATCACTGTAGGCCCGGAAGCCATTTCCAAAATAAAGGAATTGAAAGCGGATATATGTTTTATGGGAATTAATGCCATCAGTGTAGAAGATGGAATTTCAGAACTGGATTGGGAAATAGTTCAGGTGAAGAAAGCCATGATAGAGGCTTCGCGGAAACTGGTTTGCCTGACGATATCAGAAAAGATAAATTCAAGGCAACCCATTACCATTTGCGGAGTGGATAAGATTGATGTACTGATTACCGAGTTGTCACCGGATGACCCTTTACTTCAACCTTATGTGAGAGCTGGCATCACAGTATTATAAACAAAACTTTTTATGCAAAAGCAGCGAATGAACAGAAAACTGTTGTCTTTAAGAAAATCAAAATCGACTTTATAATAAATATCCATTCACTTTTAAAAAATCAAAATGAGAAAATTTGTTACAGCTTTATTTGTATTGTTTTTAATACAGGTGAGCTACGGCACTTTTGCCCAACAAAGAACCGTTACAGGAACGGTATTGTCTTCCGACGGAACCCCTGTGGACGGAGCATCAATCCTTATTAAAGGGAAGACCACAGGGACGAAATCCTCACCCGATGGCAGGTTTACCATTAGTGCAAGCCCTGGTGATGTATTGCTGATCAGTTCCGTAGGTTACCTGACAAGGGAGTTCAAAGTCGGGAATTCAACTTCTGTTACAATCACTGTTCAAAAAGGAAGTGGCCAGGAATTAACAGGAGTTGTGGTGACAGCCCTGGGTATCAAAAAAGAACAAAGATCACTCGGTTATTCTGTCACGGAATTGAATTCTAATGAACTGATGAAAAATAAAAATGTGAATGTTATTAATTCTCTGGCCGGTAAAGTACCCGGAGTTAATATCACTCAGTTTAGTGGTGCTGCCGGTGCAGGAGCTTCCATTACGATCCGTGGTGGAACCTCAACATCAGAAACCAGGCAAAACCAGCCTTTAATCGTAGTTGATGGGATTATTTATGATAATTCAACAACAGTTACAGGCAATACGGGTACTGATGGTTTGTCGCGCAGTAACACAACTTATTCAGATCGTATCATGGATATCAATCCCGAGGATATTGAATCGCTGACTGTTTTGAAAGGTGCCGCTGCCGCAGCTTTGTATGGTTCCCGTGCTGCTGACGGTGTAGTTCTTATTACCACTAAGAAGGGTGAAGAGGGTAGAGTGCGCGTGGATTTCAATAGCAAGATAAGCACCTCATGGGCAAATAAATTGCCTGAGGTGCAAACTGAGTTTGGCCCTGGTGTATATTCAACCAACGGAGTATTAAGCACAGACGGTGTTTATAGTTCATGGGGGCCAAAAATTCCTGCTGACAGTACGATCTATGATAATATTGGAAATTTCTTCCGCCACGGGGTTATTTATGATAATAATGTGAATGTATCCGGCGGTTCAAAAAATGGTTCTTTTTATTTGTCAGGTTCTAATTTTAAACAAACAGGTATTGTTCCTGGTACGGATTATGACAAGACAACTTTTCGTTTTAACGGAGAACAGAAATACGGAAACCTCACAATTAACGCAAATACAGCTTATTCAGTTGCCAATACCAATAGAACATTGACGACTGCTGGTTTATGGGCAGGACTTGGATATAGCGGGGTTGGAAGTATGCAGGCATTGTATGGCTGGCCTACCACATACAATATCAAAAATTACATAAATCCTGACGGATCCCAGCATCGTATCTATGCAGGCACACTTCTTTTGGAAGACGATAGAGACAATCCTTACTGGATCATCAATGAGGATAATTTAACATCCAAAACCGATCGGTTTACCGGCGGCGTCAATGCCAATTATAAAGTCACAAATTGGTGGGACGTTACTGCGCGCTTAGGTTATGATCAATATACAACTAACGATTATACCTATATTGCTCCGGGATCTGCCCTGGCTCCTTTATTTCAGAATGGACGCCTTAGCAAGGATATGGTGAATTATACGTATATCACAACCACTGTGATGACCAATTTTCATAAAACCATTGGCGATTTTGATGCCCATCTGTTGTTAGGAACTACCTCTGAAGACTTTAATACAAAAAATCAAAACCTTTGGGGATACGCATTTAGTACACCAGGTACGATCAGCTTTAACAATATGGAAAATACCAATAAATTCTTTACCGATGCAACTACGAGGAGACGACTCGTAGGGGCTTATGGTGAAGTGGGGGCGTCATATAAAAGCATGGTATATTTGACTGCAACCGGTCGTAACGACTGGTCATCAACATTGCCTCAGCAAAACTGGTCTTATTTTTATCCTTCGGTCAGCGGTTCTTTCATCTTTACCCAATTGCTGCCTGCAAGCAATATCCTTACATTCGGGAAGTTGCGTGCAAGCTGGGCAAGAGTTGGAAAGGATGCTAATCCTTATGCAACCAACACATACGAAAATCCTCCGATTACCATTGGTAATTTTATGGGGGTTGGTAATCAGTACTATTCAGGTAATCCAAATTTGATTCCTGAAATTCAAACTTCATGGGAAGTGGGTGGAACATTCAGATTTTTAAATGATCGTTTGGGTTTGGATTATACGTACTATCACAATGAAACCAAAAATCAAATTGCACAACCACGTTTGGCGCAATCCGGCGGGTTCATTTTCAGTGCACTTAATTCAGGTTCTGTTATTAATAATGGAATGGAAGTGGCTATTAATGGTAAAATAGTTTCTCAAAAAGATTTCACATGGGATGCAACGCTGAATTTTTCATACAACAGAGGCAGGTTAGGTGCTTTCCTCCCTGGCGTAGCTTATTTTTACCCGACCGATGCTCAGTTTGGTACCATCAAATCAGCATCTATTCCAAACGGCGGCTATTTCCTGGGGATGACGGGCCAGTCTTATCTGCATGCTAACGATGCCAACGGGAAAGAAATACCCAACGGGCCTTACCAGATTGACCCAACTACCGGATTATACAAAATGAATACCGCAGTTCTGGTTGTAGGTAACCGTGAACCCGATTATATCGGTGGTTTTGTAAATACCTTGAGATATAAAAATTTAACCCTGAACTTCCTTCTGGATATAAGAATTGGGGGGGATGTATTCAACGGTACTGAATATGCAATGGTGATAAATGGCCTGAGCAAACAAACACTTTTGAACGACCGCCAATCGGTAACTATAACCGGGGTTAACAGTGGATCAGGTACTGATACCACGATCACTTACAATGCGAATCAATCTTATACCATTGGCAGTACTACCTATTCCGGTACAAATATGATTCAAAGATATTGGTCAAATTATGCAGCCAATTCATATAACTTCATTACCTCAGTCAACTGGCTGAAACTTCGCTCGGTATCTTTAACTTATGACTTCTCCAATGTATTGAAGAATCAGAAAGTTATTAAGGGGCTTACTGCAACAGTAGTGGGAACCAATTTATTGACCTTGACTAATTATAAAGGAATGGATCCCGAAGTAAGTGCCGCCGGAGGAACAGGAGGTTCCGGTTCTACAGGTATTGACTATCTCGGTGTACCGGCAGTGGCCAGTTTCTCATTCGGAGTAAATGTTAAGTTTTAAACGCTAAAACCAAAATCATGAAAGAAACAAAATATATTCTTATAGGGTGCATTCTCCTGGTGAGTTTCGCCTCATGTAAAAAGTGGTTGGATGTCAACACCGACCCTGATAATCCAAACAATCAAAGTGTTTTATTAGAAAACCGGGTCCCGTGGATCCAACACTTTTACCAGTACACGGCTGGGGTAACCAATTATCGAACCGCACTTCAGGCAGGGGTTTATTATAGCAATACCGGTGCCGGTAATAGCTTCAGTACCACATGGCAATGTTCAAGTGCCAATTCAACTACACCATATCAAACCTGGTTTGTGGAAGTTTCTTCCAACGTGGTTGATTTGTATAATTCTGCCGAAAAGAAGGGAGCCTATCACTATATGGCAGTTGCAGATGTTTTTAATGCATTGGGTTATATGGAAATGCTGGACCTATATGGTGAAATGCCTTACACAGAGGCAGGAACGGGAAATCCCAGTCCTAAACCTGATGATGGCAAGACCATTTATAACGGTTGTATGGCTCACTTAAATGAGGCCATCAGCCTGTTCAATAAACCACAGGAAGCAGGGGCTCCATCACTGGCCTCCGGCGATTTGTGGAATGGCGGAGACGTAAGCAAATGGATCAAATTATGCTGGGGGTTGAAAGCTCGTTATATGCTTAAACTCTCAAAAAAAGCAGATTTGTTTAATGCTGATTCTGTTCTGTATTGTTTATCACAAGGTCCACAATCCAATGCGGATAATACAGTTGGGCCGGGTTTTAACAACAGTACTGTTACAGACTACCTTTATGGTGATCCTGTGGTAACAAATGGCAACTTTGATTATGCGGCTTATGGAAATTCGATCCGAATTTCTCAATACTATTACAACCTGCTGACCGATATGAACGGCTCAGGTGTGGTTGATCCTCGTATGTCTAAAATTGTACCTGCTTCTATGGTCAATGTCCGGTTAAATGGTTCAGGTCAGGTAGATTCTTATGACTGGAAGCGGTCTGTCGGTGTAGATTCTTACGGCGCAGCAACGCGGTTGCTAAAGGGGGGAGGTACTTCCATTCAGACGGCAAGTTATGCTGCTACACCGCAGAAGATTGTATATAATATTACAGATGCTACCGATCATGCAAATTTTGTGGATTCCCTGGTAAAAATGGGTAAGATTCCCGGCCAGGATTATGCAGATAGTGGTACTTATGTAAGAGTAATTTACCCTGCCGGATCAATCTTTATCAATAGTTCAAACTATATATATGCCGGAGATACTGCTTACGTTAACATGCGGAGTAGTGCAATTGCTACATCAGGCAATCCTGCTCAGCCTGCCAATGATGTAAACTGGTACCCTACCAAAGATGCTTATTCTGCAGGAGTGATTGGTTCTACAGGATCTTTCCAGGTTCGTCCCGTTTCCGACCAGGAAATACTCACCTATCATGAAATGTGTTTTATCAAAGCAGAAGTGGAACTGAGAAAAGGGGATGCTGCAGATGCTTATACCGCCTATCTCGCAGGCATCAGGGCACATTTTGATTTAATGCAAGCCAAGCTTGCAGAATGGCAGGGGGCCGGGTTTGACAAAAATGCTGCGGGTGTTGTTGTTCCGGATATGCAACCTATGAATCCTGCTGATATTACCGCTTATCTTGCCAGTGGTGCAGTTGCGCAAAGCGCTGGCTCTTTGACGATGGCAGATATCATGCTGCAAAAATATATTGCAATGGGGTGTAGTCTCGAAAACTGGAATGATATGCGCCGGTTCGATTTCAGTGCCGGTGATATTGGTGGTTTTGGTGTTGTTTATCCCGGGTATCAGAGAGGTCCGTTATTTACCGGTTCAGCCCAGCTTACCGGTGGCGCCCCCAATGATCCCAGGTACTGGATGCGCCGTTGGATGTTACCTCCAACTTATGAACTCAATTACAACTCGATCCATACTCTCGCATTAAACCCTCATGCCGCAGATCCAAATATCTGGAGTATGCCGGTTTGGTGGGATTGTGCAACGGATGATCAATATTATGGTTATCTGAAGTAAAATAAGCCATTGAAAGTTTTCAGTTTTAAAAATTTTCAATCAGTGGTTTATTAATTTGATGATTTTAATTACGTGTCATTATTTTAAAAAGCCCGGGTATTTTGCCCGGGTTTTTTTCATTTATTCTTCTTTTGCATGAGATCAATACCTTTGCCCGAGAATTGATTTGAAACCGCTTTTCCTTTTAAATTATTGAAAAAGTAAACCACAATCCGGTTAATTAATGGGAAGAGATTAAATTTCCTTCCCTGCAATTTCTGCCGGTGCCTGAACAAATCATATTTTAGAAAGAGGCTGGTTTCAATTGATTTCAAACCTCTGAATTAAAGAAAAAACAAATAATATGTCAAACACAATGACTGGAAACCTGGATGGTACAACGACTATGATTACCCTGAAAGGGAAACCTGTGCATACAGTGGGAAAATTGCCCGCGACAGGAACACAATTAAAAGATTTTACCCTGACAACCCTTTCACTGGAAGAAAAAACACTGAATGATTTCAAAGGAACTTTTCTGGTACTTAATATTTTTCCGAGTATCAATACACCGGTGTGTGCTGCTTCGGTCAGGGAATTCAACAAGGCTGCCGCCGGGATGAAGAATACAAAAGTGCTTTGCATATCAAAAGACCTTCCCTTCGCCCAGAAGCAATTTTGTGGCGCTGAAGGAATTGAGAATGTAGAGATGCTCTCAGACTTCAGAAATGATTTCGGACATGAGTTTGGAGTGCAAATGGCGGATGGCCCGTTGAAAGGATTGCTGAGCCGTGCGGTCATCGTAACCGATCCTCAGAGAAAAATTATTTATGAACAACAGGTTCCTGAAATTGGCCAGGAGCCTGATTATGCAGCCGCTTTAGCAGCGCTGAAAAACTGAAAAAGATAATCATCGTTTCTTTTAGAAGCCTCCCTTTGACTTTTAAACCGGAAGGGGGAGAAACAGGTTTGTTTAGTATCATTATAAACAAAATGCATAAGAAAAAATAATTGCGTCTGAAGGCGGTAAATTTTTATTCTTCAAATTTCGTCAGCTAAGGCAAACGATAATGTGAGGAAGATCTGTTGCCATTGGAGTTTCTCATCTCCCGGCTAAAATTGAAAAGAGAAATTGTGATGTGATGTAAGCTGTTCATTCATGCTCACTTCAGCTATCTGTTAGCATTTGCTTGAAATATCCATTGCCATTGGCTTCAGCCAACGGACCAAAAATTATTTGTTTTATCTGCTTCAGCTTCATTATCTCTTTTGAATGACTGACTTTTATTATGCCGCATTCCCGAAAAACAAATACGCAAGAAATATGGCCGTAACGATGGCCACCAAATCGGCCATCAACATGGCTCCGATCGAATAACGAATATTCTTGACTGATACAGCTCCGTAATAAACCGCCACTACATAGAACGTAGTATCTGATGATCCCTGAAGAACAGATGACAAACTTCCCGCAAAAGAATTACTTCCATAGGTTGTCATGGTATCTATCATCATCCCGCGGGCAGCACTGCCACTGAGCGGACGTATAAGCGCCGTTGGCAACCCCGGAACAAAGCGGGTATCAACCCCGATCATGACAAAGAAGTTTCTCATGCCGTCAATGATAAATTCAAAAACGCCGCTTGTGCGAAGCAGGCTGATGGCCACCAACATGCCGACCAGATAAGGAATTATTTTTACAGCAATTTCAAATCCGCCTTTGGCGCCTTCAATAAACGAACCGAAAATATCTATTTTCTTATAGACTCCTCCGAGGATAATGATGAAGAAAATAAACAGAATAAGTCCGTTACTCAGGATGCCTGAAAATGTCTGCACTCCTTCAGTAGAAAGATGTTTCAGATAAACGACAAGCAATGCAATGGCTGAAGAAATACCCAGCAGCCAAAGTAAAATGGCAGGTTGAAGGATATTGATCCGTTGTTTGAAAGAAACGATCAACAGCGCTGCAAGCGTGGAAGCAAAGGTGGCTATCATGCACGGAATAAAAATATCGGTCGGGTCAGTAGCATGCAGGGAAGCGCGGATGGCAATAATGCTCACAGGTATTAATGTCAGCCCGGATGCATGCAGGCACAGAAACATGATTTGAGAATTGCTCGCAGTTTCTTTATGCGGGTTCAGTTCCTGAAGGCTTTCCATCGCTTTCAATCCAAAAGGCGTGGCCGCATTATCAAGCCCCAGCAAATTGGCCGAAAAGTTCATCACCATGTGGCCCATGGCAGGATGGCCTTTGGGCAGTTCCGGAAAAAGTTTTGAAAAGAAAGGTGCAATTATTCGCGAGAGCAGATTAATACCCCCGGCTTTTTCTGCAATACTCATAAAGCCCATAAACAGAGCCATGATTCCAATCAGATTAATAGATATATCGACAGCAGTTTTTGAAGTACCGATCACACCGTCTGCCGATTGTTTGTAATAGGCAATGTATTGGCCTGAGCTGTCTTTGGTATAAACCGTTGTGCCATCCACATATTGCTTATTGCTTTGAATCGTTTTGAGAATAATGGGTTCAAGGCTTGCCGTATCCAAAGTCCGTGTTTGTGAAGTATCACCGGCACTTCCTGATACCATTCTGCTGAAAATATTGGTGTTGTTTTTGGTAAAAACTGCCTGAAAAGTGGCAGCGAGGATAGCAACGATAAAAAAAGCTGCCCAGATTCTGCTTAACGCCATAAACTGATTTAAAAGAAACTAAGGTAGCTAAAAACAGTTTTGAATTTTTGTTTAAAGTGATTTATTCATTTTTCTTATAGAATTCCTTTGGATAACTTATTGTAATTTGTGCGCTATTTGAGAAATAAAATTTCGTGTATGGGGAAGAAGACCCGTGAAAAGATGGGGAGATATGTAAATGGCGTTGTTGATATTACAAAATCAGGTATGGGATATGTAATCGTGGAAGGCAGGAGTGAAGATGTCCTGATCCGCCCCAATGACCTGAATAAAGCAATGAACGGAGATACTGTAAGGGTGAGGCTGAAAGATAAAAATGGAAGCAAGCGTACAGAAGGTGTGGTCACTGAAATACTGACCAGAAAGCAAAGTGAATTTATCGGCAAAATAGAATTGAGCGATCATTTTGCATTCTTTGTTCCGGCTTCAAACCAGACGATTCCTGATTTTTATATCAGTGGAGAAAATCTGAATGGCGCCAAAGACAATGATCAGGTTATTGTTCAATTAATCGGGTGGGGAAAAGGTGAAAGAAAACCCGAAGGCAAAGTGCTGTCCGTTCTCGACATAAAAAATTTGAATGATCTCGCCATGAAAGAGATCATTGTTCAAAATGGTTTCAGTATCAATTTTCCCAAAGAAGTCCTGGATTCGGCAGATGTCCTCGATCCTGCGATAACTTCAGCAGAACTTTCAAGGAGGCGTGATTTCAGAGATGTGCTGACCATTACCATTGATCCGGTGGATGCCAAAGATTTTGACGATGCCCTTTCTTTTAAAAAATTAGACAACGGGGATTTTGAAATAGGTGTTCATATTGCCGATGTAAGTCATTTTCTGAAAGAAGGTTCTGCTCTCGATGCGGAAGCTTATAAAAGAGCTACCAGCGTTTATCTTCCCGACCGGGTGGTGCCGATGTTGCCCGAAAAGATTTCAAACGAACTTTGCAGTCTGAGGCCATTTGAAGAGAAATATTGTTTCTCCGCGGTATTCGTCATTTCTGAAAAATATAAAATTAAAGACTCCTGGTTTGGCAAAACCGTTATCAAAAGCGATCACCGGTTTAATTATGATGAAGTCCAGAAAACGATTGAAACCGGTGAAGGGATTTATAAGGATGAAATTATCCAGTTAAATACGATTGCTAAAAATTTCAGAAGGGAAAGATTTAGAAAAGGGGCGATTAATTTCTCAAGTATCGAGGTCAGGTTTTTGTTGGATGCAGAAGGGAGGCCGCGTGGAATTATTTTGAAAGAAAGTAAGGAAGCTCATCAGTTAATCGAAGAATTTATGCTGGTAGCCAACAGGGAAGTTGCCGGTTATGTCAGTAACCAAAAGGTAAAGGACCCCATCCCTTTTCCATACCGGGTGCATGATATACCGGATGAAGAAAAACTGAAACCATTTGTTGCTTTTGCAAAAAAATTCGGTTACCATTTTGATATGCGCGACGAGAGAGCAGTGGCCCGGTCGTTCAATCAGATGTTGGAAGATGTAAAAGGGAAACCCGAACAGCATGTACTTGAACAATTGGGGATCCGCACAATGGCAAAGGCAGAATACAGAACTAAAAATATAGGTCACTATGGACTTGGGTTCAGGAATTATTGTCATTTTACTTCTCCGATTCGCCGGTATCCGGATGTGATGGTACACCGGATTCTGGAACAGGTATTGAGTAATAAAATATCGCCGGATGAAAAAATGGACGACAAATGTAAACATTGCAGTGAGCAGGAGAGGGCAGCGATGGAGGCCGAGCGTGCAGCAAATAAGTATGAACAGGTTTTGTATATGAGCGATAAACTCGGACAGGAACTGGAAGGCGTAATCAGCGGAGTGGCATCTTTTGGTTTTTGGGTGGAAACAGTAAATGAAAAATGTGAAGGGCTGGTTAGTGTAAAAGATCTTTCCGATTATGATGATTTCCGCCATGATGAAACCGATTATTCATTGGTGGGTATCCGTACAGGAAGAAAGTTCCGGATGGGAGATTCAGTAAAAGTGATTCTCACTGCGGCCAATATCGAAAAAAGGCAGTTGGATTTTGAATGGGTTCCGGTAAACCAGTCTATAAAAAAGCGTGTTGCTTATCACCCGAAAAAAGTAAAGAAATAATTAAGAAGAAGAAATGAATAACGTTTTAACGGAGTTTGCAGGGCTTTATGAAAAGTTTGAATCTCAATTTAACAACAGGCATTTTCCCGAAAAACCAGAAAAGCTTTATGATGCAGCAGAACATTATCTTTCACTGAGAGGCAAACGCATCCGCCCGGTTTTGTGCCTGATGGGCAATGAACTTTTTGCTCCTTTGAAACAAGATGCTTTTTTTGCCGCCAATGCCATAGAACTCTTCCACAACTTTACACTCGTGCATGATGATATTATGGATCATGCTGTTTTGCGCAGGGGCCATCAAACCGTGCACAAGCTTTATGGAGAATCGACTGCACTCCTGGCAGGAGATGTCATGTTGATTCAGGCATATGATTATTTAAGTAAAATCAATACAACTCATCTTCCGAAAGTGTTGTCATTATTTGCGGATGCAGCAAAGAAAGTTTGCGAAGGGCAGCAACTCGATATGGAATTTGAAAACCGCGACCATGTCTCCCTGGATGATTATGTAAATATGATCAGTTTGAAAACTTCGGTATTGCTTGCTGCAAGCCTGAGGATCGGAAGTGTATTGGGAGGAGCTGGCCCTGCCAACCAGGAAAATCTATATTCATTCGGGAAAAATCTTGGAATTGCATTTCAGATTCAGGATGATTATCTGGATGCATTTGGCAATGCCGAAAAATTCGGAAAGAAGCATGGCGGAGATATCATGTCCAATAAAAAAACATTTCTGCACCTGCGTGCGATGAATGTATTGGAAGACGGGAAAAAAGTGGAATATGCAAAACTTTTGCAGGGAAATGATGAGACCAAAATCGAACCCATTATCCGTATTTACAGATCGTGTGGTGTGGATGAATGGGCGAAAAAACTGAAACAAAAATATTTTGATCTTGCACTAAAGCACCTCGAAGAAGTGGCGGTGGTAAGTGTAAGAAAAAACAGCCTCATACATCTTGCAGAATCCCTGATGGAAAGGCAATCCTGATTGTTGTTCTTTAAAAATAACTTCCATGAAATACGTATTTAAATTCTTTGTGGCAGTCTTTTTTATCCTGAACTTTAGTAATTCACATGCCCAAAGAAAGAAGTTGCGGGTTATAGCTTATTATGCCGGGCCAGCGCAAAGAATCGATAGTTTTGAAATCGGAAAACTCACAGATCTTATTTATTGTTTTGGCCATTTGAAAGGAGATAGTTTTAATATTCTCAGGCCATTGGGCTACGAAACTATTCAAAAGATGGTGGGCTGGAAACAGAAAAATCCCGGATTGAAAGTGATTTTGAGTTTAGGAGGTTGGGGAGGATGCCAGACCTGTTCCGAAGTATTTTCAACACAGGACGGAAGGTCAGGTTTTGCACATTCTGTAAAGGATGTTTTGACCGAAACCAGCGCAGATGGAATCGATTTGGATTGGGAATATCCTGTCATAGAAGGTTTCCCGGGACATAGCCACAAACCTGAAGACAAAGAAAATTTCACGTCACTTCTGAAAACACTTAGAGATTCACTCGGAAAAAAACATTTGATCACCTTTGCAGCCGGCGGTTTTCAGAAATATCTCGATTCGGCCATCGATTGGAAACATGTGGTGAAGTATGTGAACTATATCAACCTGATGACCTATGATTTGGTGAGCGGGTATTCTACTATAACCGGCCACCACACAGCATTGTACTCTGCCAATCCTCAAATGGAAAGTACTGACAGAGCTGTTGAATTTTTACTGAAGGCCGGTGTGCCTTCCCGTAAAATCGTTATCGGCGCTGCCTTTTATGGAAGGATATGGGCAAACGTGCCGGATACCAATCATGGTTTGTATCAACCGGGTACTTTTCAACGTATGATTGGCTTTTCGCAAATAGATTCTTTATTCAAAACAAATTCCGGATACACACAATATTGGGATCCTGTTGTGAAAGCACCCTATGCCTACAACCCCGCAGAAAAATTATTTATGACTTATGATGACAGAAGGTCTATGGAGATCAAGACAGAATATGCTATCAAAAAGAAGTTGGCTGGTATCATGTTCTGGCAATTGGGCAATGATGACGAACGGGGCGGATTGCTCGATGCAATTTGGAAAGTGAAGGAAGGAATGGTGAAACCAAAATAAATTTCGAAGCAGAATAAAATCAATCATACTTTTTTAAAGAGCTATTCAGGAATATAGTAGCTGAAATCAGAACTGGTAATAGAAGTCCCTGGTAAGGTTGATCTTTTGAGAATCAAAATAATTGTCAGGATTCCCTAACATCAGGAATCGAAATCCCGGATGGAGATTGCAATTCTTTATAGACGAAACAGGGACTACTATTTCAGAATTTTTTGTTATTCCCAATCATAGGAAATATTCAATTTGATATCCGGATGGATGCTTTTTGCTACCGGGCAATTGGTGCCGGTTCTTTCGAGGATAATCTGTGTTTTTTCTTCCTTTTGTTTTGGAAGTTTGACAGCCACATCAATGCCTGAAACCCTTCTTGGATCCGAAGCCATGTGCTTGGTGACACCGGCTTTGGCGCCATCGATATTTACTCCCATATCATTTGCTTTGATTCCCATGGTGGTCAGCATGCAGGTAGCCAATGCCACACATAAAGAATCGGTGGGAGAGAAGCGTTCTCCTTTTCCGTGATTGTCTGTTGGGGCATCAGTTTCAAATTTGCTTCCGCTCTGTAAATGGATTGCATCACATCTTAAGTTTCCTTTGTATTCTATTTGTGCTGTCATTATGTAATTTTTGTAAATTTACATTTACAATATCAAATCTCAATAATGCGCAACCTCGTACCTCTCATTCTTTTTCTGATAGTACCTTATTTTTCTTTTGCCCAAAATTCCCGAAAGGAAAGGCAGGAAAAAAGACGTGAACATATTAACCAGTTAATCCGGCAGGATGAAGAAGGTGTCATTGCCTATAGAAAAAGTTTTGCTTTCGGGATCCGGCTTACCAACGACGGTTATGGAATTTCATTTGAAAAAGGAGTTGCGAGTTCTGTGAAAAGAACTACCCTTTATCAGTTGACCCTTACGGAACGAAAAGATCATAAAGAACAAAAACTGGGAAGCAAATATCCCTATTCAACTCCTCTCGTATATGGAAAAATCAACTTTTTCTATCCGGTCAGGCTGGGTGTGCAGGAGCAGTTTTTACTGGGCAATAAATCGAATAAAAATGGAGTGTCTGTAACGGGAAATGTGGGCGGAGGCTTTGTGGCCGGCCTTTTGCGGCCTTATTATGTGCAGGTGGAAAGCGGGAACAGCATACAATATGTAAAGTATAATTCTGCGGACAGTTTTGATTTCATCAACAATCCAATTGGCGGGCCGTCACTCGGCAAGGGATGGAGCGATATGAAAGTTACACCAGGAATATATACGAAGGCAGCCATGAGATTTGATTACGGAAGGTTCAATGAAGTGATTGCTGCACTCGAAGTAGGAATTACCGCGGAATATTATACAAAGGGTATCCCGATTATGCTTTATAACAAGGAACGAAAATTTTTCTTCGGCTCCTATGTTTCTATTTTATTTGGCAAAAGAAAATAGAGCAGCCAGATGAAAATGATAAAACTGATTTTTCTTTTCCTGATTATTTCCGGGTATTCTTATTCTCAAAGTGCACCTGCATTCTGGAATGATATTGCCTCCTTTAAGGAAAGCGATTCCTCTCATTTTCCACCCAAAGATGCTGTTCTTTTTGTCGGAAGTTCTTCCATTCGTTTCTGGACAACCATTCAACAGGATTTTTCAAATGATTCCATCATCAACCGGGGATTTGGTGGTTCCACTCTTCCGGATGTGACAAGGTATTTTTATGACATTATATTTCCCTATTCGCCCCAAAAAATATTTGTGTATTGCGGTGAAAATGATTTGGCCGCCCCTTATTATGCTTCTGCAAAAGAGGTTTTAAAGCGTTTTGAAACCTTGTTTTGCATGATGAGAACAAATTTTCCGAAGGCAACCATTAGTTTCATCAGCATCAAGCCAAGCCCTTCCAGAAAATCCATTCAACCTGAAATTATAAAAGCCAATTTCCTCGTGCGCCAATTTTTAAAAGATAAAAAGAATACCCATTTTATCGATGTGTATAAATTTATGGCAGATAAAAATGGCAATATCAGGGGTGATATTTTCAGGCCTGATGAACTGCACATGAACAGGAAAGGTTATGAAATCTGGATCAGAGAAGTAAAACCTTATCTAAACAATTGAATTAAGCAATAACTTATGAGGATTCTTTTATTATCCTTTCTTTTTTTCAGCGCTAACAGTCATGCACAAACGAATTGGAAAAATATTGATTCGCATTACGGTGAATTGCCTTCATCATTCCATGTGTATGAATCAAAAGATTCGGTCAATGGCAAACCCAACATCATGTATTATGCCATTGCAAGCCTAAACAGCCCTGATCTTATTTTTACATCGGATACTACCCTGAACCGAAGACTGACACCCGCACAATATTTAAAAAAAAATGACAGTGCTTTGCTGGTAGTCAATGCAGGTTTTTTTTCGTTTGCTACAAATCGCAATTTAAATACTGTGGTTCTGGATGGAAAACTGGTGGCAATAAACGAGCAAAGCATCAGAGAACATGGCGCTGACAGCAATAAATATTTTCACTCCTTTTTCGGTACATTCGGAATTATGAAAAATAACCGTCCGGATATTGCATGGACTTTTTCGGATTCTTCTGCCGGCATTTTGTATGCTGCACAGAAACCGGTTCCCTTTATTGTTTCTGACCGGGCTGCGTTCACAAGAAAAGATTTGATGAAGATCCATCACGCACGTTTTAAAAAGTGGAAAGTTGAAACAGCAGTAGGTGGCGGGCCGGTACTGGTTCAAAACGGCGAGGTTAGGGTAACAAACAATGAGGAAAGAAAATTTTATGGTAAGGCAATTTATGACCGGCATCCGAGAACGGCTATCGGGTACACGAAAAATAATGAGATTGTGATTTTTGTTTGTGAAGGGCGAAGCGATTCCGCAGCGGGGTTGACATTGCCTCAGATGGCTAAGATTTTAAAAGATATCGGTTGCGTGGAAGCGTTGAACCTGGATGGCGGAGGAAGTACCTGCATGCTTGTTAACGGATTGCCCGTGAATACACCATCTTCAAAAGGAATTGAAAGAGCGGTTCCATCTGTTTTTATGATTAAGCAAAAATGAAATTGGGATCTGGTGATAAATGAGAAATTGGCAGATTGAAATGTAATCTGATCTTCCGTATTTTCTAATGAGCCTTATTATTAAGAAGTTTTTCAAATTATTGATATCTGCAAAAAAACTTCCATCCTGGCCGGGATGGAAGTTTAGCTTGTTGAGGCACGTTGAATCAGTAGGGTTTTTCAAGGGATCAACAACGGAAGATTCTGGTTTGGTATTTCAAAGCGGATGATCATTTCACCCAATCAGCAATAAATATGTTGATGTCGTGGGTGTTTTTATTATTTCTTGTGCTGCTGAATATAATTTGTTTTCCATCCTGACTGAACATCGGAAACGCATCAAATACATTATCCTGGCTTATTTTTTCCAGCCCGTTTCCCTTAAGGTCTGTCAGATACATATTGAACGGGAATCCCTTGGGATATTCAAAGTCGCTGCAGAAAATAATATGTTTGCCATCCGGTGTGAAGTTGGGAGCCCAGTTAGCTTTATCGAGAAAGGTAACCTGATGGGCATTGCTTCCGTCGGCATTGGCAATCCAAACTTCCATATTTGTTGGCGCTACCAAACCCTTTGAAAGGAGATCTTTATAATCGGTAATTTCTTCTTTTGTTTTGGGACGGCTTGTTCGCCAAACGATTTTCTTGCCATCGGGACTGAACCAGGCGCCACCGTCATATCCGAGTGTATTGGTAATTTGCTTTACATCACTTCCATCCAGATTCATTGTGTAGAGATCTAAGTCACCGTTACGTATAGACGTAAATACGATTTTGTCTCCTTTGGGTGAAATGGTGGCTTCGGCATCATAACCCGGAGTGTTTGTAAGTTGCCTGATGATATGGCCGCTGGTATCTGCTTCAAAAATATCGTAGCTATCGTAAATAGGCCACAGATAACGTTTGCTTTTATCGGGTACCGGAGGACAATCTGTTGAACCCAGATGTGTACTTGCGTACAAAATATGTTTTCCATCCGGATAAAAATATGCGCATGTGGTTCTTCCTGTTCCGGTGCTTACCAGTTTAGGTTGAAACTCTTCACCTGGTGCAGGAATTTTACCCATCCAGATCTGGTCACACATAATCCCGTCTTTGGTATTATTTTTCTGAAAAACAATATATTTTCCATCATAGCTGAAATAAGCTTCTGCATTGGTTCCGTCAAAAGTCAGTTGCCGTACATTTTTAAAATGTTTTTCACCGGGATAGTGAATGGTATCTGAAGCTGCCAAACTCTGTCCTTTGACATTTAAACCGGGCAAAATGGTAAATAAGAAAAAAATTGGGAATAGAAATTTTATACTTCTCATCATGTTAACTTTAGAAGGTCACAAATTTAAACCAAGACTCAGGTGTAGTTTCTTTCTTAGTGTCAGTATTCTGTCATAAAATATTTCGTTCTTTGTTGTTTAAATTTGCTGCATGGGTAATCCAAAAGTTATTTTGAGCTTTTTGGTTGTGTGTCTTGCGCTATCCTGCACAAGTAATGACAAGAATAAAAAACAAACCTCATTGAAAGGAAGCAGAATTGAAATTTTGAGTAACGAAGTGGCCCAATATCCTGATTCTGCAATCCTTGTTCAGAAATTAATTGAGGCCTATCGTGAACAGGGAAATTATGACAGTGCAATTGCTGTGGCAAAACGGAGTATAGTCACAGATACATCCAATGCTTATCTGTTTAATATTTTAGCGACATTGTATTTTGAAAATACGGACACCGTCAATGCTATTCACGCTTTGCAAAAGGCGATTGAAATTTACCCTTTGCCTGAATATTATGTCGCGCTGGGCACAGTGTATGCAGAAATGAAAAATAAAGATGCACTGATGATTGCTGATTTATTATTGAAAAATCCAGGTGAAAAAAATCACGATGATGCCTATTTTATCAAGGGAATGTTTTATAACTATGCCGGCTCACCGCAAAATGCCATTAAGGAATTGGATAGTTGCCTGGATCTGAATTATACCTACATGTATGCCTATCGCGAAAAAGCCATCGCTCTTTCAGCCTTGAATAAAAATGATTTGGCTTTGAAAGCATTAAAACGCGCAGTGACACTTCAGAACAATTATGATGAAGGTTATTATTACATGGGTAAAATTTATGAGAAACTTCATCAAAATGACAGCGCAATGCAGAGTTATCAGAATGCACTTTTGTATGACAATAATTACAGTGAAGCAAAGGAAGCGCTGGATAGTTTGCAAAATATTAAATCAAAACAATAAAAATGCCCTTAGTTGCACCTTCTCTGCTTGCTTCCGATTTCCTTCATCTGGACCGCGAGTGTAAAATGCTGGATCAAAGTGAAGCTGATTATTTTCATCTTGATGTCATGGATGGCAGGTTTGTTCCGAATATCAGTTATGGATTGCCGGTTATCAAACAATTGCGGAAAACCACTAAAAAGTTTTTCGACGTACACCTCATGATTGTAGAGCCTGAAAAATATGCAGAAGCATTTAAAGACGCTGGAGCCGATGGGCTTACCGTGCATTATGAAGCCTGTGCCCACCTTCACAGAAATATCCAGCAAATACACCAATTGGGAATGAGGGCGGGCGTGGCCATCAATCCGCATACCACAGTGGATCTTCTGAAAGATGTAATTAATGATATTGATCTGGTTTTGCTGATGAGTGTGAATCCGGGTTTTGGCGGACAAAAATTTATTCCTCACAGCATTGAAAAAATCAAGGATTTGAAAGCGTTGATTCAGCGGTACAATTCAAAAGCATTGATCGAAGTCGATGGCGGGGTATCAACTGAAAATGCAAATGAAATTGTCCGGGCAGGAGCCGATGTGCTGGTAGCCGGTAGTTCGGTGTTCAATGCCCCGGATCCGGCGGACGTGATTCGTCAGTTAAAAAATGCGGGGAAATAATCTTCTTTCTTTTCTTTAAAGACTGTCTCTCATTTGTTTTAAAACAGCAGCGCTCTGCTTAACCCAATCGTTTTCTTTGGGATCCCATTTATACTTTTTCAAAATCATGTGAAGTACCATTGCATAGGCTTTTTCAGCCTGGTCGTTATTGTAGAATACATCCTTCCATTTCGGGTTCAGGCTTTCATCTTTTTGAAGACCGATTCCGCCGGTGTACCAATTAAAGGCATTGGGTAATCCAACAAACGATACCCTGTCAGCGCCGCCTCTCTTGTATCCTTCCAGATAATATTGATAAAACCTGACGAAGTCCCTGCACCTTTCTCTGATCTGATCGTCACTTTCAGGTTGTTTGGCTTTAATGGTCCATGCAAAATTTTGTTTGCTGAACGGATTGGTATTGATATCCGGCCACCAGGTGTTGGTAGCTGAATAAAAGAGATCGGAAGTCTGATCTTTTAATTTTCTTTCCAGCAGCAGGGTGTCCTTATTCAAAACTTTGATGATGTAGTTTCCTTTATCACCATTTTCGTATTGGGTAGAAATATTAACTCCGTCTCTGGTAAAAGTTGCGCGATAAGTTTCTCCTCCCGGATTTTCGAGCAATTCGCCGTTATTCATAAATACGATTCCGGGCAATATATCTTTCCCATCTTGTTTGTCAATGATGTCGCGCCCCATCGGATGATCGGCATCGCTGAGAGTCCAGTATTGATACAAAAGGGAAGCCGTGTCTTTGCGGTCGGCAGCCGTCATCATATCTGCATCTTTTTTCTTGTTTGAAGTCGTGCATTGAATCAGGAAGATCAATAGCAATAACGGTAATTTTCTCATGGGTTAAATGTAAAGTTTTTTGGTAAAGTATTTTTTATTAATTGAATTTATTGAAAAAGCGATTCTCTTATTATCATTTATTTTGAGATCATAATTCCTTAAGCCACTACAATTTTCCGTTCTTTGCAAAAATTATCAATTTCAGTCATGGGATATACAGTGGCAATTACCGGGAGGCCAAATGTGGGGAAGAGTACATTCTTCAACAGAATGATTGGGGAGAGAAAAGCCATTGTGGACAACATCAGTGGCGTGACACGCGACCGCCAATACGGAACAGCGGATTGGGCCGGTAAAACATTTGACCTCATTGATACCGGCGGATTTGTGTCCAATAGTGAGGACATATTTGAAAAGGAAATCCGCAAGCAGGTCCATACGGCTATTGAAGAAGCAAATGCCATCGTGTTTATGACAGATGTCACTACAGGGATCACGGGTCTTGACGATGAGATGGCCGATATGTTGAGAAGGACAAAAAAACCTGTCTATCTGGTAGTGAACAAAGTGGATAATTATCAACGCCAGTTGGATGCAGCAGAATTTTATGGATTGGGATTTGAAAAGCTTTTCCAACTGTCGAGTATCTCAGGAAGCGGTACAGGTGAGTTATTGGATGAAATTGTAAAGGATATTCCCGAGGAAGAAAAAAAGGAGGAAACAGCGTTGCCGAAATTTGCAATTATCGGCCAACCCAACGTAGGAAAATCATCTTTGCTCAATGCGCTGATTGGGACAGAAAGAACCATTGTCAGCAATGTTGCCGGTACGACACGCGACTCCGTGCATACACTTTATAATTTGTATGGTAAAGAATTTATACTGATAGATACTGCTGGTATCAGAAAGAAAACAAAAGTGGACGAAGATCTGGAATTTTATTCGGTAATACGCGCTATCAAAGCCGTTGATGAAGCGGATGTGTGCCTTTTACTTTTGGATGCCGAAAAGGGAATTACTGCACAGGATTTGAATATTTTTGCGACCGCAGTGAAAAAAGGGAAGGGGATAGTGGTGCTGGTGAATAAATGGGATACGGTAAAAAAGGAAACCAATACCCCAAGAGATTACGAAAAACAATTGAAACAAAAACTGGCACCGTTTACAGACGTACCCATTTTGTTTATTTCAGCCCTGGAAAAAACCAGGATTTTTCAGGCCATTGAAACCGCGTTGGAGGTTTATGAAAACCGGAAGATTAAAATACCCACCTCAAAGTTGAACGATGTCATTCAGAAGTCAATGGAATCGTATCATCCGCCGATGGTTCGGGGCCATGCACTCAAAATCAAATATGCTACCCAGATTCCGCATGTGGTTCCTTCGTTTGCCTTTTTCTGCAATTTTCCCGAAGCTGTCAAGAAGCCTTACCGGAATTATCTGGAAAACCAACTGAGGGCAAATTTCAAGTTGACCGGTGTGCCAATACGGTTATTTTTCAGGAAGAAATAGGGGAGTTTGATTTCTTTGAAAGTTATTTCTGAATTATTTTTTGGAAAAGTAAAACCTTTACAAACCTGGTAATAGAGTACCAGATTGGTAAAGAATGTTTAAATCAGGGTGAATAATTTCTTGTTCCAAAAAAATTACCTAATTCGACACCCAACTTGTTTATACTATTTTGTGTAAACAGCAAAAGGAAATATATTTGCTAATCAATTTTAAATCAAATTTTTGAATGAGTGAAGGTATAGAGTTGCTCGAAGAACGGGCTAACAGAGAGTACAAATATGGTTTCACCACAAACATCGAAACGGATACCGTACAAAAGGGATTAAGTGATGAAATAATACGCCTCATATCTGCAAAGAAAAATGAACCGGAATGGCTGCTTGAATTCCGTTTAAAAGCTTTCCATCACTGGCAAACCCTCGAAATGCCAAGGTGGGCACATGTCAAGTTCCCGGAAATCGATTTTCAGGACATTATTTATTATGCCGCCCCTAAAACCAAGAAAGCAAAGCCGGGCAGCCTGGATGAAGTGGATCCGGAATTGCTCAAGACCCTGGATAAATTGGGTATCAGCCTTAAAGAACAAAAACGCTTGTCAGGCGTAGCAGTGGATGTCGTAATGGACAGTACTTCCGTTGCGACCACTTTTCAATCGCAGCTTGCCGAAAAAGGTATCATCTTCAGTTCTATCAGTGAGGCTATTCAAAAGCACCCTGACCTGGTGAGGAAATACCTGGGATCTGTGGTTCCCATGACAGATAACTTTTTTGCAGCTTTAAATTCTGCTGTATTTACCGATGGCTCCTTCTGCTATATTCCAAAAGGTGTGCGTTGCCCGATGGAACTTTCTACCTACTTCCGTATCAACCAGGAAAATTCCGGACAGTTTGAGCGGACCCTGATTGTTTGCGAAGATGGTGCGTATGTCAGTTATCTGGAAGGCTGTACCGCTCCCCGCAGGGATGATAACCAGTTGCATGCAGCCATTGTGGAAATGATTGCAGGGGATAACGCTGAAATAAAATATAGTACCGTTCAGAACTGGTATCCCGGAGATGCCAATGGAGTTGGAGGTGTTTTCAACTTCGTTACCAAACGCGGAATGTGCAGAGGACACCATTCTAAAATATCCTGGACACAGGTTGAAACGGGATCCGCCATCACCTGGAAATATCCAAGTGTGATTTTGAAAGGCGATTACAGCATTGGTGAATTTTATTCTGTGGCGCTTACTACCGGATTTCAACAAGCCGATACCGGCACCAAGATGCAGCATATCGGAAAAAATACCCGTAGCCGGATTGTTTCAAAAGGAATCAGCGCAGGCAAGAGCCAGAACAGCTATCGCGGTTTGGTAAGAGCAGCAAAAACGGCTGATAATGCAAGAAATTATTCTCAGTGCGATTCATTATTACTCGGTGATAAATGTGGCGCTCATACATTCCCTTATATTGAATCCAAGAATAATACAGCTATTATTGAACACGAAGCCACTACTTCAAAAATCGGAGAAGACCAGTTATTTTATTGCCAGCAGCGCGGTATAGACCCTGAAAAAGCCGTTGCCCTGATTGTAACCGGATTTGCCAAAGAAGTTATGAACAACCTTCCGATGGAATTTGCCATTGAGGCTCAGAAATTACTTGCTGTAAGCCTTGAAGGAAGTGTCGGATAATAAATCATTAAACAAAAAATCTAAAAGTAAACTACACAAATGTTATCGATAAAGAACATCCATGCTTCCATAGATGGCAAGCAGATTTTGAAAGGTTTGAACCTGGAAGTAAAAGCCGGGGAAGTTCATGCCATCATGGGTCCGAATGGAGGTGGAAAAAGTACGCTGGCTTCTGTCCTCGCAGGAAGACCCGAATTTGAAGTTACTGATGGTACCGCTGAATTTGAAGGAAAAGATCTGCTGGAAATGTCGCCCGAGGACAGGGCAAAAGAAGGCCTGTTTCTCGCTTTTCAATATCCCGTTGAAATTCCCGGTGTGAATACCACCAATTTTATCAAAACAGCTTTAAATGAAAAAAGAAAATATCAGGGGTTGCAACCACTTGATTCAGCTTCATTCCTGAAATTATTGAGAGAAAAAGCTGCATTGCTTGAACTCGATAAATCGTTGCTCAGCCGTTCATTGAATGAAGGATTTTCAGGTGGTGAAAAAAAGAGAAATGAAATTTTCCAAATGGCAGTCCTTGACCCGAAACTCACTATTTTGGATGAAACTGATAGTGGACTTGACATTGATGCGCTGCGCATTGTGGCAAAAGGCGTAAACACATTGAGAAATGAAAGCCACGCCATCGTTGCCATTACACACTATCAAAGATTGCTGAATTATCTGAAACCGGACTTTGTCCATGTATTGATGAATGGAAGAATAGTGAAATCGGGTGGTAAAGAACTTGCACTTGAACTTGAAGAGAAAGGCTATGACTTTATCAAAGAAGAATTAAAGGAAGGCCTGTTGCTTAATTAAAGAAAACCATGAATACGATACATACAGATTATTTGAAAGATGATTTTGAGTCGTTGTTGTCTGCCCAGCCGGATAGCGCTTTGAACGGATGGAGAAAGGAAGGATTCGACAATTTTACGAAACTCGGATTGCCGACTTTAAAGAATGAATTCTGGAAATATACAGGGGTAGCAAGACTATTTGTGAAAGATTACGGGGTGCCTGGCGGTGAATGCACAATAGATGAAAGCATAATAAAAAAAGCAGCTATCCCGGGATCCGAAGATTTTAATCAGCTTGTTATCATCAATGGCAAATACATCCCTCAATATTCGAATATTCAGGAAACAGAAGGAATAGAAATCTGTTCGCTGGATGAAGCTGCCAAAGGTAAATATCATGATGTGGTGCAGGAATATTTTGGCAAGAGCGGCCTGTTTTTGAAAGATGGTATTTATGCTTTAAATACTTCTTTTTTTGATGGCGCTGTATTTATTCTGATTAAGAAAAATCATACCATTTCAAACCCAGTTTACTTCAATCATATTTTTGATACCACTCAAAACCACCTGCTGGCAAGCCCCAGGAGCCTTGTCATTGTTGAAGAAAATGCGAATGTAAGCCTCATTGAGAGCTATTGCACAAATGGGAGTATGGACAGTCTGAGCAATGAAGTGATGGAAGTGGTGGCAAAGGATAACAGCCATGTGGAAGTTTACAGGATCCAGAATGACCAGCCCACAGGGAGCCATGTCGGTACAACACACATTCGCCAGGTAGGAAAATGTTTTGTAAATACCGTAGTTGTTTCAATGGATGGCGGAATGATCAGAAACAATACCAATGTGATAATGGAAAAAGAAGGAAATGAAGCTCATCTTTACGGGCTTTATTTTCTGAAAGGCCATACGCATGTAGATAATCATACTCTTGTTGATAATTCAAAGCCGCGCGGTTTAAGTAATGAATTGTACAAAGGAATTATGGATGAATATTCTACGGGTATTTTCAGCGGAAGAATTCTGGTAAGGCCTGATGCGCAGAAGATTGATGCCTATCAGACAAATAATAACATCCTCATTTCCGACAAGGCAACGGTGAATACAAAACCGCAATTGGAAATCTATGCTGATGATGTGAAATGTTCACACGGTTGTACAGTTGGACGTTTGGATGAAGAAGCTTTGTATTACCTGAGGACGCGTGGTATTGACAAAGATTTGGCACAGGCCATGCTTTTAAAGGCATTTGCAGAAGATATTGTTAACCATATTAAAGTGGCCAGTGTGAAGGATTATGTGAATAAACTGATAGCAACACGGCTGAACATGGAAGATTAATTTTGAAAAAATAAATGAAATAAAGAAAATGGAAGCCACGGTGGAAGTAACCAAGGAATTTGATGTTCATGAAATCAGGCAAAGGTTTCCTGTGCTGACCCGCATTGTCAATAAAAAACCGCTTATCTATTTTGATAATGCTGCCACTGCCCAAAAGCCTGATGTGGTAATAGATGCATTGGATTATTACTATAAAAAGTATAATGCAAATATTCACCGCGGAATTCATGCACTTGCAGAAGAAGCAACATCGGCATACGAAGCAACACGTACGGCGGTCCATAAATTTTTGAATTCAAAGTTTCGCGAAGAAATTATTTTCACCAGCGGCACTACCGAATCCATCAATCTGGTCGCCTATACCTGGGCAAGAAAAAATATTAAAAAAGGTGATGAGATCATCGTTAGTACGATGGAACACCACAGTAACATTGTGCCCTGGCAACTTGTATGTGAAGAAAAAGGCGCCAGACTGAAAGTGATCCCGGTGAATGATCGTGGCGAACTGGATATGGAGGCTTACAAATCTTTGTTGTCTGAAAAGACAAAGATTGTTTCGGTGGCACACGTTTCCAATGTGCTGGGCACCATTAACCCGGTGAAAGAAATTGTAAAGTATGCGCATGAAGCAGGTGCAATAACGCTGATTGATGGAGCACAATCAACCGTGCATCTGAATATTGATGTGCAGGATATCGATTGCGATTTCTTTGCTTTCTCTGCTCATAAAGTATATGGGCCGGGTGGAGTAGGGGTATTGTATGGAAAGAAAAAAATACTTGAAGAAATGCCTGTTTTCAAAGGCGGCGGAGAAATGATCAGTGAAGTGACTTTTGAAAAAACCACGTATAATGAACTGCCTTACAAATTTGAGGCAGGAACGCCTAATGTGGGAGATGTAATTGTGTTTAAAAGATCACTGGAATTTCTTGAAAAAACCGGAAGGAAAAATATTCATAAGTACGAACAAGAATTATTAAAATATGCTACCGGCGCTTTTAAAGAAATAGAAGGATTGAGAATTATCGGCACCGCGAAAAATAAAACGGGAGTGATTTCTTTCCTGTTGGATAAAATCCACCCACAGGATATCGGTGTCCTTTTGGATCAGCAGGGAATTGCAGTGAGAACCGGACACCATTGTGCCCAGCCTCTGATGGATCGTTTCGGAATAAAGGGTACGGCAAGGGCTTCTTTTGCAATGTATAATACCCGTGAAGAAGTTGACCGGTTTGTGGTGGCATTGAGGAAAGCAAAAAAAATGTTGCAGTAAAATGCAGTTTACAAGTATAAGTGAAAGGGAGAAAGAGATTGTAGATAATTTCTCTCTGTTTGATGATTGGGAAGGGAAGTATGAATACCTGATTGATTTGGGAAAAAAACTGGAACCTCTGGATGATAAATACCGCAAGGAGGAAAATATCATCAAAGGGTGCCAGAGCACGGTCTGGCTGGTTGCCGATTACAGAGATGGCAGGATTTTTTTTAAAGCAGACAGTGATGCGATTATTGTCCGGGGATTAGTGAGTATGCTTATTGAAGTTTTGTCTGGACAAACACCTGAAGATGTGCTGAGTGCAAAGATGGAATTCATCAAAGAAATCGGGATGATGCAGCACCTGGCGCAAACGAGAAGCAATGGGTTGGTGAGTATGATAAAACAAATGAAAAATTATGCTATTGCATTTCATTCAATTCATTCATAAAAAGAAAGATTATGGATTCAAATGAATTAAGAAATAAAGTTATCGAGGTCATCAAAACGATTTATGATCCTGAAATCCCGGTTGATATCTGGGAACTTGGGCTTATCTATTCCATAGATATTTTGCCAATCAACAATGTTCAGATTACAATGACATTGACCGCACCGAGTTGTCCTTCGGCACAGGATATTCCGGCTGAAGTGGAACAGAAGGTGAAAGCTATGGAAGAAGTAGGAGAAGTAAGTGTGGAAGTAGTTTGGGATCCCGCATGGGATAGAAGTATGATGAGTGAAACCGCCATGGTAGAACTCGGATTTATGTAAAGAAAAAATTTGTGTTGATATGAAAATCTCATCACAGGAAGAATACGGAATCCGGATTTTATTAAGAATTGCACGGAATGGCGGTACTATGAATATGAGTATCCCGGTGTTAAGCCAGTTGGAAGGCCTCAGCCCCGCTTATGTCGGGAAGTTGACGGGTTTATTGAGGAAAGCCGGTTTCATCAACAGCAATCCGGGAAACGTTGGAGGTTACATCCTCTCAAGGCCGGCTTCTGAAATCAATATCAACCAGGTGTTGAAATCGTTGGGCGGATCTCTCTACAATGCAAAATTTTGTAAAGGTTTTACGGGAGCCAACGGTTCCTGTGTCAATGCAATGGATTGTTCCATACGTTCACTTTGGAGGACTATTCAAACTGCAGTTGACAAGGTTTTAAACCAGGTGTCTTTGGAAGATCTGATCAAAGGCGAAAAAGAATCCGTGAAAACATTGATGAGCTATTTGTGATATTGTAAATTTTTACAGAAAAGCCCTTACTACTGCATAGCTGATAAAAATCAGAACAAGGATGATAATAATATAAATGTAAAGCCAGGGGAGGTCTTTGATTTCCCTTTTTTGTTTTTTCTCCTTTTTGATTTTAAGTTGTTTACTCAACCTGCTTTCAATCTCACTTTTGATTTTGGGTAATTTTTTTCTGCTTTCCAAAAGCTGAAGGCCTTCTGAAGCATCATTCAGAAGGTCGGAATCCAATAAAGCTTTTTCCACCTCATAACTTTCGTTATGGTCCAGCTCTCCATTAAGGTATTTCAACAACATCTCATCGCTGACGTTGCCCTCGCTGAATAACGGATTATTTAATTCTTCTTCCATGGAAGGTTCTTTTATTTGTTATTTTCATGCATCAGAAGTTCAAGGTTTCTTTTTCCATTTTGCAGATAACTTTTTACCTGTGAAATAGTGAAACCCGTCAGTTGACTTATTTCAGCGTAACTTTTTTTCTGCAAATAAAAATAATCGAGGCATTGGCGTTGTCCGGGTTTCAGTTTGGAAAGATTTTCATGAAGTTCATTTAATAATCTTTCTTTGTTTTTGCGGGATTCCCTGTCATCCGCATCCTCTGCAATCTGAATATTGTCATTCCATTCGGCAGGGACATTTTTATGATTCCGGATTTGCATCAGGCAATAATTTTTTGCCACCATATAAATCCAGCTTTTAAAATAAGTCACCTCGTATTTTTTTAATTCGTCAATGACCTTTACAAAGATCTGTTGTACACTATCGCGTGCATCTTCCTCATTTTTCAAATACTTCATACAAACCCCGAAAAGCAACAGCGAATAACGTGGCAACAAAATACCCAGCCATTTATTGTTCCCGTCATTCCGAAAGTTTTTCAACAATTCCTCATCACTCATATTTGAATCCCCGTATTGCTGCAATTTTCTTATTGTTTTAGATTACTATCTCTTCCACATGATCCGTGCCTAAAGTGTAGATGGGAAATTAAGTAAATTCCATACTACATTTGCTAAAACTAAGCAATCTAAGGAATGGAATACAGAGTGACCTGTGTGCCGGTGTGCCCGGTTAGAAAAGATCCGGCCCACAGAAGTGAAATGATTTCCCAATTGTTATTTGGCGAAAAATGCATCTTGATGGAATCCGTTGATGGATGGGAAAAAGTTCAGGCAAAATACGATGGTTATGAAGGTTGGGTGCAAAGTGGACAGGTGACAGTCATTGATGAACATAAATTCAATAAAAAAGACAACCTGTTGACAGAAGGGCTGGTTAATGAAATCGATTTCAATGGCTACAATATGATGATCCCGATTGGATGTTCGCTGAGTGCTTTCAATAGCGGACTTACACCCTGGAATAAAAACAGCGTTAAATACAAAGGAGAATTTTGGGATATTGAAAATGTAAAATTTTCAGGAAAGGCTATCAGACAATTTTCTTTCAGGTTTCTTAACACCTCTTATTTGTGGGGAGGAAAGTCTGTTTATGGGATTGATTGCAGCGGTTTTGTACAGACTGTTTATAAATTTTTTGACAAGTATATTCCACGCGACTCTTCCCAGCAAGCCGAAGAAGGAGAAACCATCGATTTTCTTCAATCTGCAAAATGCGGTGATCTTGCTTTTTTTGACAATGAAGACGGGAAAATTGTTCATGTGGGAATGTTGTTGAATTCTGATGAAATTATCCATTCATCTACCAAAGTCAGGATTGATAAAATTGATAACCACGGAATCGTAAACAGAGATACCAACAAAAGGACACATCATTTAAGGATCATCAAAAGATTTTTTTTAGAATAATAAAAAAGGCTGCCTCAAAACGAAACAGCCTATTATCCAAATTCAAAAACTGATAGTCCAAAAAGAGTTAATCGGAGAGCAAGGCCTTCGTAATGAAGTCGGTACCATTGCTTATCCTTAAATAATATATTCCTCTGACAGGCAGTACAACCTGATCAGTTATAAAATTTTCACCGGTGATTATATTTTGCTGATGACGGTAAAATACCCTTCCCGTTGCATCGGTGATGAAAATCTGTGCAGTATTATTGGTAGCGCTGTTTATATCGAGGTTCAGTTTCCCCGCAGTTCCATTGAGGGAGGCTGATTTAATAGAAAAATCAGGAGCATTTTTCATCTCAACAGTAACAGTTTTGCTGAATGTATAAGCTCCGTCAAGGTCAGCCATTTTTAATCTGTAGTAATTTATTCCTCTCAGCGGGTTTACATCTCTGTAATAATATTGTTTTATTGTAGCTGAGTTTCCGGCTGCATTGGTAGTTCCGATTTTGGTAAAATTTTGTCCATCGGTACTTCTCTGAATTTCAAAATAACTGCTGTTTGACTCTGATGCAGTTCCCCAATCGAGCAATACGTCGTTTTTATCCGGCTTCGCCGTAAAGTGATCCATGGTGATTGGTAAAGCCGACCTGGTTCCTATTGAATTCTGTGCAATCCATTCATAAATATTCATAGAAGTTCCCTCTATATTAAATTTAGTTGGGGTAGTTCCTCCGCCACCATAAAACGAACTCCAGCAACAATGTCCGCCATTTCCGAAATCGGTTTGAATGTAAATCCCGGATCCGGGTACTGCTGAATTCATTCCGGCGACTACCATATCGTTTTGCCGGTAATCGTTCACCTGTTCAAAGATTAAATAGTTTTCCCCGGCCAGCGCCACGGGACCATAGGTATCGTTGTAAGACTGCTGTAATTTTTCATCACCATTTACAGGTACTACGGATTCAACTCCAACCAACGCTTTCACATCATTGGGATAGGAATAAGAATATTTCAATGAAGCCCATCCTCCCATGCTCAGGCCTGTCATATAGACCTCGCCAATCCGGTACATGGTTTTCAAAAGATCAATCCTTTGTTTCACATCGCCAACGCCCGGCCATGCCCATGCGGGTTGCAGGCTGATGACAATAAATTTGACGCCCAACGATTCTCCGTTCCATCCCTGGGTAATGTATGCCCCGGGGCCATTAAGAATTGCAAGTGATGGATCAGTACCAACTTCGCCCAATCCCGGGATGAAAATGATTGTTCTGTATTTCGTTTGTGGGTTCAGGTTATAGTCTGATGGCAAATACACATAAGCATTCCAACCGTTGACGATGGTCAGCTTTTGTTGAGCGGTAGAATGATATGAATTGAAAAGGAGAAAACAAAACATCAGGAATATTCCATAATGTTTCAGTACAGGTTGGTTATTCATATTTCTTTTCTTTAGATTCAAAAAATTAAATCTTTCTCACCTAAATTGGTTAGCTCTCGGGTTTGGTCAGAACCCTTGATATCGGATTTTCCAAAATAGAAACGGGATACTACCGTCTTTATTTTAAAGAATGCAAAAATAGAGTATTAGTGCTTTTCAATATCGAAAAACTCACAATGTGGCTGTGTAAAAACCAGTTGATTTTTAATAACCGGATGTAGAAATTACTAATATCGTAAATCGGTAATATGTCATAGATCAGAATAATATTATTTAATGAGCATCGCTATTCCATAAGCGCAGGCCGCAGCTACAGCCCCGGTCAACATGACCTTGACAGCTCCTTTGAACAAAGGGACACCTGTCATTTTGCTCTTGAATGTGCCGAATATAAAAAGGCTGATCAATGCGAGTACCGCTGAATAGGTAATGGCTTCGCGTGAGTTTTCAATAAAGAAATAAGGAAGTAATGGAATGATCCCTCCTACGGCGTAGGACAGGCCGATATTGGCTGCGCTCTTTCGGGCACGTTTGGGATCGGGCATGTCGAGTCCCAATTCAAACTTCATCATAAAGTTGACCCAATGCTTTTTGTCTTTGATTATTTCGTGGGTAGCCTGGGATTGAACTTCTTCACTTAATCCAAGTTCTCTGAAAAAAGTTCTCACTTCCTCAGTTTCCACTTCCGGAAGTTTTTCAACTTCATCTTCCTCGCGTTTTAGTTCATTGTAATAATGTTCCTGTTCGGTCTGGCCCGCAAGATATCCTCCCAATCCCATAGCTATACTGCCCGCCGCTATTTCTGCCAAACCGGCAACAATAACTATGGAACTATCGCTAACTGCACCTGTCAGCCCGGCTGCCAATGCAAACGGAACAGTCAGCCCGTCGCTCATACCAATCACTACATCTTTCAGGAAATCTGAACTTAACAGATGTTGCTCTTTGTGTCCCTCCATATTTTTAAGATTGTAGGCCACAAAGGTAGCGGCCTCGATTTTCATTTTCAGAAACAGAAGTAGAAAAAGAGAATAATTATTAAAACAAAAGATTCACCCCTGAAGCCAGTTTCTGCTCGTGTTCGAGCAGCCACTCTTTTCTTTCAATTCCGCCCCCATAACCCGTTAGCGATCCATTGCTTCCAATAACCCTGTGGCAGGGAATGATGATGGAAACAGGATTTTTTCCGTTAGCCGCTCCTACAGCTCTGACGCTTAGCGGATTGCCGATTTGAATGGCCAGCTCTTTATAACTGATGGTTTTGCCAAATGGAATTTTCTCAAGCTGTTTCCAGACACTTTTCTGGAATTCGGTTCCCCTTAATTCAACAGGCAAATCGAATGAAGTTCTTTTCCCATTGAAATATTCGATAAGCTGTTGCTGACACAATTCAAATATTTCTCTGTCTGCCGTATTGCAATTTGATGGGGTCTTGTGTTTTTTTGGGCGAAATTCAACTTCTGTAACTTTTTGATTTTCCACCTGGATCTGAAGATTGCCAATCGGCGAATCCATATTAAAAAAAGGCATCTTGTATTTATTCTGCCAAAATCTTGGCAATGGTAATCAAATCATTTTTCATCTGGCTCTGTTCCGGTTTTTCAAAGCATTTCGCAAGTTCTTCCAGAAGGTACCTGATCACCTGTTTGTTGTTTAACGGCCTGTAATAGGAAGCCACTGAAGGAACCGAAATACGCTGAAAATAATTCTTTACATCTTTTTGGCTGTAAACCTGGCCATTGAGTGGATCGATAAAGAAACTGATTTTTTCTTCCTGTTGCTGAATCGGATGGGCATAACGATAACCTGAATCAAAATAGGCGAGAATAAATTGCCGTGGAATCTGAATGGCTTTGACCGGAACATCCAGCATCTGGCAAAGTGAGAGGTACAGGATGCCATTGGAAAGTGCATTGCCACGTTTGTTCTCAACAAGTTTTGTCACCAGAAAATCTTCCGGCAAATCATAACTTATTTCATTGCCCCGCAATTTGTAATAGCTAAATAAGATACCCGAAATAACGCCCGCCTGTTCCAGTGAAGTGAGATAACTATTAAGTTCAAGCCAGATATTCCTTCTGATTTTTTCCACTTCATGCAGCGTCTGGTTGGGTTGTTGATCGGGATTAATAAATTTTGAAACAAGCAGCGCCCCCTGCATGAGGTCACGGTCATCATTTTTCCAGTTAATAAATTCCTCCTGAAGATCCCTGAAATTCAACTTGTGAATTATCAGTGCTATGCGTGCCTGCAATGCTTCGTCGGGAGTATTTTCCCACAGATTTTCGAGATTGGGTAAAATTCCACGTCCGAGTGAAACGATTTTGTCAGATACGGAGTGAAAAACTTCCTCATCAGGGTCATCAATAAGATGAAAAAGGGCTGATATTTCTTTGTTTTCAATCATGCTATCATATTTTGGTAGCCGCACATGAGTAAAGATAGAAAAAGAATTTTTCTGATAAAAGCGATCTGTAAATCATTTTTTTCTGATATTTTAATGGACTGCATTGCTCTTGATCCGGTATTGCAAAAGAAAATCTTTAAAGTTTACTTTTGCGTTTCTATGACGAGATTATCTGTAAACATAAATAAAATTGCCTGGTTAAGAAATGCCAGGGGTGGAAATGTGCCTGATGTGGTACAATGCGCTATTGATATTCAAAAGTTTGGAGCAGAAGGCATCACTGTTCATCCGCGGCCCGATGAAAGGCATATTCGGTACAAAGATGTGTTTGATCTGAAAAAAATAATTAACACTGAATTTAATATCGAAGGAAATCCGAAAGAGAAAAAGTTTGTCGATCTGGTACTTGCCAATAAGCCGGATCAGGTAACATTGGTTCCGGACGCACAGGCACAAATCACCTCGGATCACGGGTGGGACATAAAAAATAACATGGATTTTCTAAAAGAAATCATTTCTGTTTTTAAAAATGCAGGGATCCGCACCAGCATTTTTATAGATCCCGATCCACACATACCTGCACTTGCGAAAGAAACGGGAACAGACAGGGTTGAACTTTATACGGAAAGTTACGCAAGCGCTTTTGAAAGAGGAGAGAGGCAAACCGCCATTGATCCGTTTATTGCAACTGCAAAAGCAGCAACAGATGCAGGACTCGGGATGAATGCCGGGCACGATTTAAATTTACAGAATCTGCAGTTTTTTATTCAACACATTCCGCAGATTGCCGAAGTATCTATTGGTCATGCTTTGATTTCAGATGCACTGTATTTCGGTCTGGAAAATACAGTGCAGTTATACAAACGAAAGTTGCTGAGATAAGTTTTACATTTTTGTCAGGGTAATTCAATCACTTTACAATCCCTGATGTCTTTGCCATCAATTACAATGGTGACAAGCGTTTTCACTTTGTGCCAGCCTTGTCTTCCTGCCGCTCCGGGGTTGATGTATAAAAGCCTGAGGTTTTGATCGTACATGATTCTAAGTATGTGTGAGTGTCCGGAAATAAATAAATCCGGATGGTGAATGGCAAGCTGTTCCTTTGTTTCTTTGTTGTATCTGGGAGGATAACCACCGATATGGCGGACCATCACTTTTACTTTTTCGCAATAAAAAATATTTTGTTCGGGATAAAGCTGATGAATATTCCGGTCATCAATATTTCCATAAACACCTTTCAGCGGTTTTATGTTTTCAAGCATTTCCGCAACTCCGCTTCCAAAATCTCCGCCATGCCATATCTCATCACAATCTTTGAAATAATTCTGCACCTCTTCATGCAGGAATCCGTGTGTATCAGAAATAATACCGATCTTTTTCACGTGAGAAACTTTTTGAGTTCAAAGTAAATTGAAACTTTCAACTTTGACATAAAATTTAAAATATTCAATCATCATGAAAGCATTTGTCAATGCTGTAATTTTTTCTGGTAACCATTTTATAAAAGACAAAGCGCTTGTTGTAGAGGATGGGATGATTCGGGGCGTTTGTGAAATGAACCAACTCTCTGCTGATACACCCAGAGTTGATTGTGACGGAGGATATCTTGTTCCGGGTTTTATTGATCTTCAGATTTATGGGGCTGGGAAGATTCTTTTTTCTCAATATACCGATTCCGAATCGCTCCAATCGGTGGCATCTCAATTGGTAAAATCGGGGACAACTTCTTTTTTCATTACGCTTGCTACAAACAGCTTTGAAGTTTTCAATAAAGCCGTGGATGTTGTAAAACAAAACAGGCATCAGGCAGTAAAAGGGATTCAATTGGAAGGACCGTTTTTGAATCCCTTGAAGAAAGGCGCACACATCACAAAATATATTTGCAAACCTGATTACCAAAAGCTGAATTTATTTTTGAAAAGAGCAGATGGCGTTATCAAAATGATGACACTCGCTCCCGAAGTCTGTGATAAAAGAACGATCGGATTGCTGAATAACAATGGAGTGCTTGTTTCTGCCGGGCACAGCAATGCCACATTTGAAGAGGCACAAAAAGGATTTGACCGGGGAATTAAGACGGTGACTCATTTATACAATGCCATGTCACCTTTGCACCACCGGGCTCCGGGTTTGCCGGGTGCGGTTTTCCTGAATGAAAATGCAATGGCGAGCATCATTGCAGATGGGATTCACGTAAGTTTTGAAATGGTAAAAATCGCAAAGAGAATAATGGGTAAAAGGCTTTTTTATATTACGGATGCAGTAGCAGAATGTAAGGAAGGGCCTTACCGCCATATAAAAAAGAAAGACAGGTATGTTTTACCAAACGGCATATTGTCCGGTTCAAAACTGACGATGGTGAAGGCTGTCAGGAATGGAGTAACTCAAGTGGGTATTGATCTGGCAGAATCAATTAGAATGGCTTCTGAATACCCGGCAGATTTGGCGGGCTTCAAAAAAGAAGGAAAAATTATGAAAGGGTACAAAGCAAATCTGAATTGCCTGACCAAAGATTTAAAACTAAAGTTTACGGTTTTTAACGGAGAAATGGTTTTATGAAAAAACAAATGAAATATTTTTTCGGGTTTCTTTTGCTTTATTCTAACGTGTATGGACAAACGAATATCAGTTGGTCTCATGGAGGAATCATACGTGGTGATACCACTCAAAAATCCATCGCACTTATTTTTAGCGCCGACGCGGATGGGGAAGGTGTTCCTTTTATTGACAGCGTACTGCATTCGGAAAATATAAAAGGTTCATTTTTCTTTACAGGTAATTATTTGACAAACCCAGAAAACAAAATGTGGATTGAAAGCCTGATCAATCATGGAAATTATATCAGCACTCACTCTTACGGGCATTTGCTTTATTGCGACTGGGCCAACAGGGACAGCTTGCTTGTAACGCAGGAGACTTTTAATTCGGATATGGACAAATCGTTTGCAATATTGAAGCAGTTTGACATCTTGAAATCAAAGGCATCTTATTTTTTACCTCCTTATGAATGGTATAATGATACCATCTCTACCTGGGCCAGGCAAGCCGGCCTTCAGGTTATTGAATTTACACCGGGCACTTACAGCAATGCAGATTACACCACTCCTGATATGGGAAAGAAATACCTTTCATCAAATACAATTTTCAATCGGATACTTCATTTTGAATCTGCGCATAAGTCAGGACTTAATGGTTTCTTTCTTTTGGTTCATGCCGGATCTTCGCCTCTCAGAACAGATAAATTTTATTGGAAATTACCAGCACTTTTAAAAGTATTGAAATCGAAGGGGTACCGGTTTTTCAGGGTAGATGAATTGATTGAGGGAAAAAGAATTGGTAATGAATATTGAGGATGCCGCATTACTCATTTTACAAAAAAACCCAAGACAGGTTTTAGATTTTATTTAGCATGGTTGTTTCATATCCGAAAGTCAAAGGATATTTAAGAGGTATTTGAACTTTATAAAAATATTATATAAGGATTGCCAAACCGGAGGTATAAGCTTGTGTTACCTTTGGGTACTATATTTTGTATGAAGGTTTTTCTGATCCTTTTTATTACATCAGTTTGTGCCGGTCATCTGGTACTTCAGTCCAGGGCACATCACGAAGGTTTATGGAAACCCATAGAAGATAGTTTACAACATGTAGAAAGCTTTTTCAGGCCACGTTCCAAAATGCATAAAAAAATTTGCAAGGTTCAAAATTATCCGGGGAGAACTTCCCTGCCGGTATATGAGAATATGCATTTTAAATACAGCATACAATCCTGCTTCGGAAACAGGCAGATTCCATCAGAATTTCTGATTAACCACAGTTATGGTATAACTTCTGAAAAAAAGTTAACCTCCATTTCACCGGATATTTTTAGCCCCCCACCGGAATCATATATTTAAATGGATTTTTAGTTTATCCAATTTTCTATTCTGTTTTTTAATTACTCATTCGATAACTCGAATACGATTTTGTATCCGGTTATATCCCTCATGAATTTGAATTAGATGAAATGAAGCAGTTTATTTTATTCATTTACCTCTTATTGATGGTAAAAATTTCTCCTGCACAAAACGATATTTCAGAGAAAGGAAGAGATACATTGAGGCTGACAATCAGCGAAGCGGAAACTATGTTTCTAAATAAAAATCTCGATTTGATTGCACAAAGATTCAGCATTGATTCTGCCAAGGCAACTGTCATTACTGCCAGGTTGTTTGATAATCCGGAATTAGATTTTTCAAATGCATTTTATAATCCGGATTCACACAATTTTTTTGGCCCTGAAGTTTCTGCACAGATTTCCCAATTGATCAGGCTTGCCGGAAAGAGAAAGAAGGCGGTAAACTTTGCAAAGTCTGGTGTTGATGTGGCACAGTTTCAGTTTTATGATCTGATGCGTACGCTGAGGTTCATTTTGCGAAATGATTTTTATAATATTTATTTTCTGCAACAATCGGCAGGAGTTTATGAGACGGAAATTGCTTCACTCAAAGATATTGTTTCTGCCTATCGCGAACAGGTAAATAAAGGCAATATTGCTCCTGCAGATTTACTTAGGATCCAATCGCAGCTTTATACCCTGGAGGCTGAATACAACAACCTGCAAACAAATATTAATCAGATTCAGATCGAATTCAAAGGAATGATCAGGGCGAATCCGCTACAATATTTCCTGCCGGAACCCGATTTGAATGACCTGAATGAAAACGCAGTTTCTGCGACAAGTTATCAGGCGTTGATCGACTCAGCAATGATAAACCGGCCTGATCTGAAAGCATTAAATGCAGGTATTGATCAAAGTAAATATAACCTGGTATTGCAAAAATCTTATGCAACTCCGGACATTACGGTTAATGCAAACTATGACAGACTGGGAAGTTACATCAGGAACTACAATGCCATCGGAATTTCAGTTCCGCTTCCTTTATTCAACAGAAACCAGGGAAATATCCAGAATGCCAGAGTTCAATTGGATGTGAGTAAAACAATTTATGAAGCCGAGATGGATAAAGTTAAAAATGAGGTTACGGCTAATTACATTACCGCCTTGCAATCGCAAAAACTTTTGCAAAGCATCGATCCCCGATTCCAGGATAATATGAAGAAATTAATTGAGCAGGTAACCCTCAATTTTCAAAAGAGAAATATATCCATTCTCGAATTTTTAGATCATTATGATGCCTATAAACAAAATGTTCTTCAGATTAATGAATTGCGCTTTAATGAAATGAGCGCACTTGAACAATTGAATCTTTCCATAGGCAAAACCCTATTCAACAAGTAATTCTAAACAAATAATGAGATGAACAGATTGAATTATTTTTCATTGTTATTCTTAGCAGGATCATTTATTTTTTCAAGTTGCAAAACCACCACACAGGTTCCTGATCCTAAAAAAAAGTTTGTCATTTCGGATTCTCTGTTCAAAACAATTCAGATTGACAGTGTCACACAATCTGCGATGGTGGATGCGCTTAACCTCACTGGCCAGGTTGCCTTCAATGAAGATAAGGTTGCCAGAATTTACCCGATGGTCAGCGGGAATATTGGCGGAATCTCTGTTGAACCCGGAGATTATGTCAGAAAAGGGCAGGTGCTCGGCGTAATCCAAAGTGCTGAAATGGCCGGTTATGGAAATGATGTGGTTACCTCTAAAACTAATTTATTAATTGCCGGGAAAAACCTGGATGCTGCCGAGGATATGTTCAAAAGCGGATTGGTTTCTCAAAAAGATTTGGCAACAACCCGTGAACTGTATAAGCAGGCTCAGGCGCAGTTGATCCGGTCGACTGAAGTTCTCCGGATCAATGGCGGAAATACTGCCGCAAAATTTGTCGTGCGTTCACCTATTGATGGTTTTGTTGTCGAGAAGCAGGTGAATAATAACATGAGTATTCGTCCGGATAATGCCAATGACTTATTTACCATTTCAGATTTAAAAGATGTATGGGTATATGCAAACGTGTATGAATCAAATATCAGCAAAGTGCATTTGGGAGATGCCGTTCAGATCACCACACTTTCATATCCAAACAAAATATTTTACGGAAAGATTGATAAAATTTTAAATGTTCTCGATCCCACAAATAAGGTGATGAAGGTGAGAGTGGTATTACCCAATCCGGGCTATCTTTTAAAACCTCAGATGTTTACCAGTGTAAGTGTAGTTAACAAAACCAATCAGGAATCTCTTAGTGTTCCATCGGGCGCCATCATTTTTGAAAACAGCCAGTATTTTATTTTGATTTATAAAAGTAATTCCGATGTGACAATTACTCCTGTTCAGTTGATCGGCAGCAATGGCGGCCGTAGTTACATCACAGGCCCCGTCAGAGCCGGCGATAAAATCATTGGTTCCAATGCTGTTCTGATTTATAGTGCATTAAATTCTTAAACCGGAAAAAACTATCTCATGTTAAAGTTTCTGAGATCGATCATTTCATTTTCATTAAAGTATAAATATTTCACCCTTTTTGCGACACTTGTATTGTTGGTCGGAGGGATTATCACATTCAGAAATATGCCGATTGAAGCCTTTCCGGATGTCACGAATACCGAGGTTTCTATCGTTACCCAATGGCCGGGCCGCAGTGCAGAGGAAGTTGAAAAGTTTATCACCATCCCCATTGAAACATCTCTGAATCCTGTGCAGAAAAAAACAAGCCTCCGGTCAACGAGTATTTTCGGTTTGTCGTTTGTAAAATTAATTTTTGAGGATAATGTCACCTATGAACAGGCGCGGGTTCAGATCAATAATCTTTTGTCCAATGCAGTTCTTCCTCCGGGGATTACACCACAAGTGCAACCACCTACAGGCCCTACCGGAGAAATTTACCGCTATTCACTAAGGAGCAAAATCCGTGATGTCAGAGAATTAAAAACCCTTCAGGACTGGGTTATTGACCGCCAACTGCGTTCTGTGCCCGGAGTAGGGGATGTGGTAAGTTTTGGTGGAGAAACAAAAGCTTACGAGGTACAAGTTGATCCCGGAAAGATGGCATCTCTTGGGCTGACTCCTCTCGATGTATTCAATGCCGTTACAAAAAGTAACATCAACATTGGAGGAGATATCATTAATCAGAATGATCAGGCCTATGTTGTGCGTGGTATTGGCTTGCTGAATGATATCAATGAAATTAAAAACATCATTATCCAAAATATCAATGGTGTTCCTGTTTTGGTCAAAGACATTGCAAACGTTAAGATATCGAACCTGCCACGGCTGGGCCATGTAGGCAGGACAGAAGCCGTTGAAGATTCCACAGGGAAGCGCACAATCCGGGATGAAAATGATGTGGTGGAAGCCATCGTACTGATGCGAAAAGGTGCTAATCCAAGTGAAGTGATAGCGGCATTAAAATCGAAAGTGGATAAAATCAACAACCAGATATTGCCCGCAGATACGAAGATTGTGCCCTATTACAATCGTGAAAATCTGATCGACTTTGCGACAGGTACCGTACTGCATAACCTGATTGAGGGAATATTACTGGTGACGCTGGTGGTTTCTTTATTCATGTTTAACTGGCGCACCACATTGATTGTTTCCATTATTATTCCTCTTTCCCTGCTTTTCGCTTTCATCTGCCTTCGATTGATGAATATGTCAGCAAATCTTTTGTCTTTGGGAGCTGTGGATTTTGGGATCATCATTGATGGTTCGGTTGTGATGGTGGAGGGAATGTTCGTCATTCTCGATAGAAAAGCCCGAGAGGTCGGAATGTCAAGATTCAACAGGCTGGCGAAACTTGGCCTGATAAAGAAAAACGGCGCTGATTTGGGGAAAGCCATTTTTTTCGCCAAGCTGATTATCATCGCGGCATTGGTCCCTGTTTTTTCTTTCCAGAAAGTGGAAGGAAAATTGTTTTCACCACTGGCCTACACGTTGGGTTTTGCTTTGCTGGGTGGTTTGATTTTAACTCTGACACTTGTCCCGGTTTTAATCAGTTTGTTGCTAACAAAAAATGTAAAGGAAAAACACAATCCTGTTGTCCATAATTTGAGCAATTGGATGCTGAATGGATTCGATTTCAGTGTGAAATACAAAAAAGCGGCATTGGTTTCTTCTGTATTCCTGATAGCTGTGGGGCTGTATTCATTTAAGTTTCTTGGCTCTGAATTTTTACCCGAATTGGATGAAGGTTCTATTTATATTAGGGTTCAGTTGCCCTATAGCGTTTCATTGGAAAAATCTGTTGAAGTAGCCAGGTTTGTACGTGAAAAAGTAGCTTCTTTTCCTCAGGTAAAAACCGTGGTTTCACAGACGGGCCGTCCTGACGATGGAACGGATGTAACCGGATTTTACAATAATGAATTTATGGTCATTTTGTATCCCGAAAACTCCTGGAAGCCAAAGATTTCCAAAGAGAAATTAATTTCTGAAATGAACAAATCACTTTCGGTCATTCCTGGCGCCGATCTTAATTTCTCCCAGCCCATTTCGGATAATATTGAAGAAGCTGTTTCCGGAGTTAAAGGTTCTATCGTTGTAAAAATATTTGGGGATTCTCTGAACTATATGGAAAGCAAAGCGGAAGAAGTACGGGATGTACTCGCTAAAGTACACGGGATAACGGATCTTGGAGTTATTTATAATATCGGGCAGCCTGAATTGGACATCGATCTTGATCAGCAAAAAATGGCATTGTATGGTGTGTCAACCGCCGATGCAAGCGCAGTTATTGAAATGGCTATCGGTGGTAAAGCGGCTTCACAGTTGTTCGAAGGAATTGAAAAGTTTGACATCCGGGTTCGCATTCCGGAACAGTACAGAGAAAATGCAAATGAAATCGGAAATCTGCTGGTGCCCACTGAAAGCGGATCGAAGGTGCCGGTAAAGGAAATTGCAACCATTACCACCAAGACAGGGCCTTGCCTTATTTTCAGGGATGACAATCAAAGATACTCGGCAGTGAAATTCTCTGTGCGAAACCGGGATATGGGAAGTGCAATTAAAGAAGCACAACAAAAGATGAAAAATGTGGTAACACTCAAAAATGGTTATTCAATGATCTGGCAGGGCGATTTTGAGAATGCGCAACGGGCCACGCACAGATTGCAACAGGTGGTGCCCATCAGTTTGTTGCTCATTTTTATTCTCCTTTATAGCATGTTTGGCAATTTTAAAGACGCACTTCTTGTTTTTTTGAATGTGCCTTTTGCCATTGTCGGGGGGATCGCTGCTTTGTTTGTTACGGGTACTAATTTCAGCATCTCTGCCGGAATAGGATTTATAGCGTTGTTTGGTATTTGTATTTTGTTTGGTGTTTTGATTATTACAGAGGTCAAGCATAACCTGGAGCCTTCTCAAAGAACAAAACACAAAACATTGATAAATGCAATCAGAGAAGGAGTACGCACACGAATAAGACCGGTGATGATGACTGCATTTATGGATGCAGTGGGGCTTTTTCCCGCAGCTATATCTTCAGGTATCGGTTCCGAAAGTTCAAAACCTCTTGCACGTGTTATTATCGGTGGTGTATTGTGTGCCATGTTTTTTTCCATTTGGATATTCCCTTTATTCATAGAAAAAGCTTACGGAAAACTTGAATACAAACGGAGCCGGAAGAATAGTACTTTATAAAGATGTTACAGAAAATATTGTGGCTATCGACTGCTTATCTTTGGAAACGAAAGGAGAACATTTTGCCAACAAAACTGTTCCGGGAATGTTGACCTGTAAATCTAAAACAGAAATTATCATGGATGACAAAGTAAAAATCAGACCACTGGATATTAAAAAGGAATGGGAGATTTTGGATGAATTATTATGGGATTTGCACAAATCGGAAAAGGAAATGAATCCGCGAACTGCCACCTGGCCGGTGATAAGGGATCGGTATTTTGAGTATTTGGATGATTGCATTAAGGACAATGAAGGAGTTGTTTTGGTGGCTGAAGTCGAAGGAAAAGTAGCAGGATTTATTTTCGGGTATCTTGACGAGCCGGACGGCGGCGATTTTGGAGGAGGGAATGGAGATGATTTATATGTCTCAGATGGATTTGTGAAACCGGAATTCGAAAACATGAATGTTTATGGAATGCTTAATGAAGCCTTTGAAAACCATTTCAAAAAATTTGCTGTCCGCCGGATTTATCGTTATACGCTGGTTGAGAATGAGAATATGAATAAATGGTTGAAAAAACAGGGATACGATCCAATCAGGATTGTTTACGAAAAATGGTTGAGATAGGCGGGTCAGGATTATTTCAAAACTAAAAGGAAAGAGAAGGTTGAGATCATACCGGAATTCTTACGCACCGCCAATGAAACTTCACGCCTGCTTCACATGTAAGTAAATCGAACAGCTTTTTTTCTGCTAAACATTTTCCGCTTTGGCAGCCTTGTTGGCAAGTTGGCCGCAGGCAGCATCAATATCTTTGCCACGGCTCAATCTCAGGCGGGTATTTACTTTGTGAGCTGCCAGATAATCCATAAAACGATGAATTACGTTTAGCTCAGGTTTTTCGAAATGAGCATTTTCAATTGGATTGTATTCTATCACATTGATCAGCTTTACCGGTATTTTTCTGTATAGTTTTATTAACTGATCGGCATCTTTCAATGAATCATTGAAATCCTTGAAGAGGATATATTCGAAGGTGATTTCGTTCTGGGTTTTTTCATAAAAATAATTGAGCGCTTCCACGAGGGATGCGATGTTATTTTTGTCATTGATCGGCATAATCCGGCTTCTTTTTTCATCAAAGGCTGCGTGAAGCGAAACAGCGAGATTAAATTTTACCCCATCATCTCCCAGTTGTTTAATCATTTTTGAAACCCCGGATGTGGAAACCGTTATCCTGCGCGGGCTCATGCCCAATCCATCTTCCGCTGTTACACGTTCAATAGATTTCATAACATTCCTGTAATTGAGCATGGGTTCACCCATTCCCATATAAACCACATTGCTCAGTTTTTTCCCGCTTGTCTGCAATGCCAGGTCATTCAGAAAAACCACCTGGTCATATATTTCATCAAAACTCAGATTGCGGATCCTGCCCAGATATCCGGTTGCACAAAATTTACAGTTCAGGCTGCATCCCACCTGGCAACTCACACAGGCCGTTTGCCTTCCTTCGGCAGGAATAAGAACCCCTTCCATAATATTGCCATCAGAAGTTTTAAAACCGGCTTTGATGGTTCCATCGTGGCTGTGCTGTGAGGTGTACATTGAAATAGCGGGCAATGAAAATTCTTTTTTCATCTCCTCTCTCAATTCATGGCTCAGGTTGGTCATGTCATCAATTGACAGCGCATGTTTTTTCCAAATCCACTCCCAGACCTGCTTTGCCCGGTATTTCTTTTCTCCTTTTGAAAGGAACCATTCATTGATTTCATCAGGACTGAGTGTCCGGATGTTTTTTAAGAAAGCCATTTTGCAAAATTATATAGTATAGAAATGATTTGCAGGAAGCAGGAAAAAACTATTTTTAATTCAACTCTGATAACATAAAAAATGGCAAGTTACTTACATCGCACCGCTCAACCACATTACCCTTGCTACCTTCCGGTCCTGGGGGATTGAGCAGGAGCTGGTCGTATAAGACTTGCCGTTGCAAATATAAGATTATCCCTTACTAAAAGTCCAATCAATGCATGACACTCTGCAAAATTTTTTGTGAAATCCCAACTTAATTGTTTTCCAAGCCCGTTTTATTGTTTCAGGAAAGAAGCTGATTTGTCACCTGCTTTTACAAAGTAAATACCCGGAGTTAATTGAGATATGTTCAATTCCACTTTGGATGAATTTTGAATAGAAATAATAATTCTTCCTGTTACATCCTGTCCGGCAGAACTGAAAACTCTCAATCCCGTAAAGATTCCCGAACTACCTTCCAGGGTGAGTTTTGCGAAAGCGGGATTGGGGTAGGCAATCAATGTTATTTTGCTCTGATCTGATTTGACTGTGTTGACAGATGATATCAAAGTTTTTCCGTCAAGGTCGTATTCGACAAGGCGATAGTAGGATTGACCCGGGATAGGAAATTTATCTATGGTGGAATATTTTAAATTTTGATTAGAGTTTCCTGCTGCCTGCAACGTTTGAACTGTTTGCCACTGAGTACCATCTTTTGAACGCTGTAATTCAAACCGGCTGCTGTTCATTTCATTGGCAGTTTCCCATGAAGCAACCACTTCATTGTTGCGATTGACAACAGTGGAAAATGATATAAGTTTCAACGGTAATATTTGTGTACTCGTGAGTGACAGGTCGTCAAAATAAGCATCTACTGAAGATCCGTTAAATGGATAACTCTTCAGCGTGATCCTCACTTTTCTGGTTCCGGGAGGAGCTGTGATGGTTGAAGTATATTCTGTCCATACACCTTTGTCACTCTGCATACCAGTATTGTATGAAACCAGTAAATTATCGGATGCTCCCAAATATTCAACGAGCATGAGTGATCCGTCGGGTGGAGTCTGATTATAAACCTGCATGAATCCGGTAAACGTAAAATTTCTGTTACCGGCATCGATGTCAGTGGCCAGGCTTGATACATCTACCACCTGATAGATTTGTCCTTTGACTGAATTACATCCTGAAAAGAAGAAATAAGTTCCTCCATGAGCAGCGGGGAAACCGTTTTGATTTCCCGGGATTCTCCAATCGGAGGATCCAAAGCAGGATGTTCCCTGTGATACAATGGTCCAGCCTGTTGTAGTCGGCGATTCAGCGCCCGGATTTACAATTAAATTTTGAGCATCAGTTTGATATGTGGCGAGCATAATACACAGAACTGAGAAGTAAAGTTTCAGATTCATAAGAGATTATAAAATGGTATTGAGCACAAAGTAAAATAAATTAAGATAGAAATATCTTTTCGAGACTTATTTATTTTACTGATTTTGGCTATCTCAAATTTTTGAAATTGTCGCGGCTGTATGTACCGGGTACAGCATGATTTCCCGCTTTGAAGGCAAGGTTGACATATTTGATATTATTTAGCTCAGTCAGGTTATAAACGATAGTTGCCAAATAATTGTATGCGCCGGTTTCTCCGGATTCATCAGTCAATTTCTCACTGTTGGGAATTGAGATATAAATGGTATCATTTGAAATAGCTTTGAGTTCGAGTTGTATTTCAGGATAACTTGTGTTCAGCGCACCAACCAGTTGTTGAGCAGATAACTGACCTAAAGTATTATTCTCGGGTTTTACCAGTTTTTCGACAGTCTTGTTTTTCAGAGTTTCTACTTTCCAAAGCGAAGGAATGTTTATAATCTGGTTGTGCAATTCAGAAGTATCAATCTCTTCTGTACCTGCATTTACGGTGTCTGTAGGTACTTCGTTTGGATTTGAATTTTCTGACGAATGGCAGGCAGAAATGATGAAAGTGAAAACGAAAAGAACAGGAGTGATACGTTTCATATAGGATTCCTTTAATACAAACTTATTCTATAATTGGAAAGATGACAGACAAATTTATTACAATGTTTCCCGACCGGAAAATTTATTGCATTGAACTTTTGGGAAAAATATTTTGGCCTTAAATTCTCTTTCAAAGTGAATCAAAGAATTTATCGGTAGCAGCCGCAAATAAATTAATCCCTATTTTTATTGCTTAAAAACTCATTTCTTATGAAAAAAATTTCCCTGCTTTCTTGTTTCTTTTTGATCTCTTTTTTTTCTTTCGCCCAGAACCAGGACAGCATTTGGTTTGTAAATAATTATACAAAAGTGGAGGAATACATTCCGATGCGCGATGGCGTCAGGCTTTTTACGGCAGTGTATATCCCAAAAGATACAACTTCGCAACACCCCTTTCTGATGACGAGGACGCCTTATAGTTGCCGCCCCTACGGTGCAAATAATTATACTCCGATGTGGAACAGCTACAAAATGAAACTGGCAAAGTCTGGTTACATTTTTGTATTTCAGGATGTGCGTGGCCGTTATATGAGCGAGGGTGTTTTTGAAGATGTAAGGCCATTCAATAAAGACAAAAAGGGAAAAGAAACGGATGAGGCGAGTGATACCTACGATGCCATCGACTGGCTGATACACAATACAAAAAATAACAACGGTAAGGTTGCTGTAACAGGTACTTCCTATCCCGGGTTCTATTCCACGGAAGCAGCGCTCAGCGGGCATCCGGCCCTGGTGGCAGTGAGTCCGCAGGCGCCGGTAACGGATTGGTTTATGGGAGATGATTTCCATCACAAAGGAGCTTTTTTTATCATGGATGCTTTTTCTTTTTATCCGTTTTTCGGTACACCTCATCCAAAACCTTCTACCACATACACCCGTGGATTTTCTTTCAAATCGGATGATAACTACAATACATACCTGAAAACAGGGGCGCTTAAAAATTTTGCAAAACTGATGGGCGACAGCATTCCTTTCTGGAAAGATCTTTATGATCATCCCAATTATGATGCATGGTGGCAGGCAAGAAATGCGCGTACCGGGTTGTACAATGTAAAGCCGGCCATGCTTTGGGTGGGAGGGTTGTTCGATGCAGAAGACTGCTTTGGCGCATGGAATTGTTTCAAAGCGACAGAGGTGCAAAGCCCGGAAACAAACAACAAAATCGTGATGGGGCCATGGTATCACGGGCAATGGAGCAGGGAGGGCAGCTTCATGGGCAATGTGAGATTCGGTCAGAATACTTCTGAATTTTTTCAGGACAGTATTGAAATCCCATTCTTCAATCATTACCTTTTAAATACTCCTGATCCGGGTTTGGATAAAGCCAACATTTTCTTTTCCGGAGAAAATCAATGGCATCGTTTTGATCAATGGCCTCCAAAAAATGTCAGTGAAGAAAATCTTTACCTGATGGACAATGCCAAGTTGTCTCTCGGAAAAGCGCCCACCGGAAAAAACAGTTATGATCAATACGTGAGCGATCCTGCACATCCGGTTCCCTACACGGCAGGAATCCATTTTCGCCGTACACGTGAGTACATGACCGACGACCAGCGTTTTGCTTCACGCCGTACCGATGTACTTTCTTATGAAACGGATATTTTGCCAAAAGACATTACACTGGCAGGTCCGGTTATTGCAGATTTGATGGCTTCCATTTCTACTACTGATGCAGATTTTGTTGTGAAACTCATTGATGTTTTTCCTGATGATTTCGATTATCCTGCCGATTGGAAAGGGAATGGGGAAAATTATCCGATGGGCGGATATGAAATGCTGGTCAGGGCAGAGATTATGAGAGGAAAATTCAGGAATAGTTTTGAGAAACCTGAACCTTTTGTTCCCGGCAAGATTTCTGAAGTGAAATGGGAATTGCCCGATGTGGCTCACACTTTCAAAAAAGGGCACCGGATTATGATTCAGATTCAAAGCAGTTGGTTCCCGCTGGCTGATAGCAATCCGCAAAAGTTTGAAGATATCTACCAGGCCAATGATAGTGATTTTCAAAAATCCACTATTCGCATTTATCACGATGCGGCTCATCCATCAAGAATTATTTTACCTGTATTACAATAAAAAATGTTCAAAAAATTCCTGTTCTTCCTTTGTCTGGCGCCGCTTGTTTCGTGTGCCCAGCGCGAAGGAAATTATGTAAGAGACAATTACATCAAGATTGATACAACCATTATTATGCGCGATGGTGTAAAGCTATACACGATTATTTATGTACCCAAAGACAATACCCGGACATATCCGATTCTGATGGAGCGAACGCCTTATTCTGCCGGGCCTTACGGAGAAAATAATTATAAAATGCGCATCGGACCAAACAGCAATCTGATGCATGATAAATACATTTTTGTTTATCAGGATGTGCGCGGCAGGTACATGAGTGAAGGGCACAACAAAGAAGTAACACCTTATATCTCCGATAAAAAATCCAATAAAGATGTTGATGAAAGCAGCGATACGTATGACACCGTTGACTGGCTCGTAAAAAATATTAAAGGCAATGATGGCAAAGTTGGAATTTACGGAATTTCTTATCCGGGCTTTTATTCCACTGCATCTCTGCCTGGCGCACATCCGGCAATTAAAGCCGTCAGCCCGCAGGCGCCGGTTACGGATGAATTTATCGGAGATGATGCCAATCATAACGGCGCTTTCTTTTTACTCGATAATTTTTCCTTCATGAATTATTTCGGGAAGGAGAGGAGCGGCCCGGTAAAAGATTATGGAGGAGTAATGTTTCCACTTAAAACAAATGACGTGTATGATTTCTTTATGAAACTTGGCCCTGTAAAAAATTCGCAGAGCGAAGAATATTTCAATCACCGTTCTTACATCTGGAATCAGTACCTGGAACACGATACTTATGATCATTACTGGCAAAGCAGAAATATCAGGCCCTATTTGAAGGACATAAAAATTCCAACACTTGTTGTGGGAGGATGGTTTGATGCGGAAGATTTATTCGGTTCTTTGCACACTTTTCAGGCTATTGACAGGCAGGGAGGCTCAAATGATTTTCTCGTGATGGGGCCGTGGACACATGGTGCATGGGCGTCCGGATCATGGACTAAATTTGGCAGTTATGATTTTGGAAACAATACATCAAAATATTTTCAGGATTCCATTGAGACACGTTTTTTTAATTATTACCTGAAGGGTGAGGGCAGTTTTGATAACAGCAAAGCCACTGTATTTGAAACCGGAAAAAACGAGTGGCATCAATTTAAAACATGGCCGCCTGCAAATGCCCATCCGGTCAATTTCTATCTGACATCTTCCAAAAGTTTATCGCCCGTAAAAGAGAAAAAGCAAAAAGCGTTTTTGTCTTATGTCAGCGATCCGTCTAACCCTGTCCCTTATACGGGAAAAGTGATGGGCCGCCGGAACAATGAATACATGGCAGAAGATCAGTCTTTTGCTTCATCGCGAAAAGATGTATTGTCTTTCTCTTCTGCTGAATTAAAAAATGATTTGACAATTGCTGGTCCGTTGCAGGCTGAGTTGTATGTAAGCCTGAATACCACAGATGCAGATTTTATTGTGAAAATTATCGACGAAGTTCCGTTGCCTTCGGACGATGTAGCAGATAAGAATGCAGCTAATTCTGGTTTCTATCAAAGGCTTGTCAGGGCTGAGGTATTCCGTGGAAAATTCAGGAATGATTATACAAAGCCTGAACCATTTATTCCCGGAAAAATCGATAAAGTTCATATCAATCTCAACGATGTTTTTCATGAATTTAAAAAGGGGCATCGCATCATGGTTCAGGTGCAAAGCAGTTGGTTCCCGTTGGTGGATATGAATCCCCAAAAGTTTATGAAGATCCCGGAAGCCAATGCAAGTGATTTTCAGAAAGCAGAAATTAAGATTTATACCGATAAGTCACATCCGTCTTCGATAACATTGCCGGTAATGAAATAGATCAAAGAGAGTTTCAAATTCTTTTGTAACACCATTTGTATTCCTCTTCCCACAGGCGGATGGGGATACATGCCTGTAGCATTCATTACCGGCCAACAGATTTATTTGGATCAATAATTTGAAATCCTCCGGTCAAATTTTAATTGATGTATTGCAAAATGTTTTTACGATAAGAGGCTCTGGAAATTTATTCTTTGGGGTTATTTTCTAACCATTGAGTTATCTCCGGAAGAGGAGGAGTCATTGCTTCATAAACTGCATCTTCAATAGCGCCTCTGATATTGTATCTGTAAAGCTCATTGCTTCTTGTTGGATTGACGCGATTGCTCAAAAAAACATAAACCAGATTGTATTCCGGATCAACCCAGACGGCTGTTCCTGTATAACCCGTATGACCGAAGGTGAGGGGAGATGCAAACCTCGATGGATACGGCCGCCTGTCTGTGGTCGTATAATTGTCTTTTTGCGGTTTGTCAAAACCAATTCCTCTTCTGCTGATGGAACTGTTGTAAGCGGTAAATAGTTTGACAGTCTCTGGTTTGATATATTGCCTGCCATTAAAATTTCCATCGTTTAACAGCATTTGAAAAATAGCACCAATGTCCCCGGCGTTACTGAATAATCCTGCATGTCCCGAAACACCTCCAAACATTGCGGCACCTTCGTCATGTACATCTCCATGCAAATGCTGATGGCGGAAATAAGTGTCCCATTCTGTGGGGGCAATTAAGGATGTGTCAAAGTGGTTTCGCGGATTAAACCCAATCGAAGTAAGTCCCATGGGTTTGTAAAAATTTTCATAGACAAACTTATCAATACGCAATCCTGAAATGGCTTGTACTATATCTCCCATCAAAATAAAATCGTTGTCGCTGTAGAGATATTTTGCCGGCAGAATGAGCTTGCTGTCGACGATGCTCTGGTCCATTGTTTTCCAGTAATCGCTGCGCAAATAAAGATGTTGTGCCACTCTTACACCAAACTCAGCCGAAGAATCCGAACGGTAGAATTCCGGTAAGGGTGTTTTGGTTGCGGTATCAATGGTTTTAAGATAAAAGACAACATCCGGAACCAGTCCGGCCTGATGAAGCATGATATCTCTGATATTCAAATCAGATTTGTCGCTGTGCCTTACCCACGGCAAGTACGTTCCCAAAGTTTTATCCAGCCTGAGTTTGCCTTCGTCATACAACTTCATTGTGCTGATGGTGGTGGCTGCCACTTTAGTAACTGATGCCATATCAAAAATACTGTTGACCGTCATCGGCGTAGGATCGTCGTAACTGTAGGTGCCATAAGCTTTTTCAAATACGATTTTTCCATTGCGCATGATTAAGACCACGCAACCGGGATAGGCTTTTTTATCTATCCCGAGAATGGCGATGGAATCAATCGCAGAGGCCATTTTTTTCCCGTTTAAACCTTCAGACTCGGGTGTAGCAAATGGCAAAATCTCCCGGGAAAGAATTTTGCCGGATTGTTGTTCCGAAAATAATTTGTTCACCTGTGTAGCATTTTTATTGGATGTCTGGGAAAATACGACAACTGCCGGAGCCAGGAGCAGAAAGAGAATGAAGGAAATTTTTTGCATTGCCAATCAGAAATTTTTTAGAAATGAAGGTAAGTGAAAGTGATAAAAAACAGAAACGGGATTGGGAAACAATGAATCGAACTAATGATTTGCTCCCGGTCTGATTTTCTATGACAGCTTTCCTATATTCAATGCTACTGTAACTATCTTTTTATGATTTTAAACAGGAGAATACTACTCCCTTTAATTAATTCGCATGGTTCATTTCCCTGTTACTTTCCGGAGTAGCAGCCATCCTTTTCATGTTTTGTTCAGCAGTTCTTGTGAAAGAATTTTATCCCGTACGGAAATAAAATAACAGCCTCTTCAGGAGCGGGGTATAATTTTTGTGAACAATGTAGGTTGCTGTTTATAAAAAGGATAAATAATAATCTTAATTAAAAGACAATGGAAACCAGTCAAATCAAATCCCTCAACGCTAAATTGAATAACTCTATAGATGCGCTGCTTCCCGAACTGGAAACCATCTATAAAGACATTCATCAGAATCCCGAATTATCCATGCAGGAAGTTCGCACTTCAAAAATAGCTGCCGATTATTTGACCAAATATCATTTTGAAGTAACCACCAATGTGGGCGCTCATGGCGTGGTCGGGTTGATGAAAAATGGCGATGGTCCCGTGGTGATGCTGCGTGCTGATATGGACGCGCTTCCTGTCACGGAGACAACAGGGTTGCCGTATGCGAGCACAAAAGTAGCCAGGGATGAAGAAGGAAAAGAGGTGGGCGTATCTCATGTATGCGGGCACGATATACACGTGACATGGCTGATGGGCGCTTCAAGATTATTTTCGGAAAATAAAGCGCTGTGGAAGGGAACATTGATGGTTGTTTTTCAGCCGGGCGAAGAAGTGGGCAGGGGAGCGCAAAGCATGATTGATGCCGGTATGATGAATCGTTTTCCCAAACCGGACATTATTTTAGGACAGCATGTGATGGTGGGCGAAGCGGGCACTGTGGGTTACAGAAGCGGAGCCATTCTTTCTGCCGGAAATAGTATCAAGGTGAAACTTTTCGGACGGGGCGCACACGGCTCCTATCCGCAAACATCCATTGACCCGGTTATCATGGCGTCTGCTACTGCAATGCGATTGCAAACCATTGTTTCGCGCGAAGTAGCTCCTAAGGAAACCGCTGTGTTAACCATAGGTTCTTTGCAGGCCGGAACAAAGGAAAATATTATCCCGGAAGATGCTACGCTAAAATTGAATATCCGAACTTTTAACGATGGTGTGAAAGAACATATCCTTTCTGCTGTAAAACGTATATGCGATGCAGAAAGTGCGGCCTCCAATGCGCCGCAGATGCCTGAATACACAAATTTAGACAGCTACCCCCTGACCGAAAATGATGCCGAAGCAACGGCGAAAGTGGCGGCTGCTTTTAAGGCTCAGTTTGGCGAAAATGTTCACGAAACGCAGCCTGCAGCAGCGAGTGAAGATTTCAGCATATTCGGCAGAAACTGGAAGGTGCCTTATGTTTTTTGGTTTGTCGGAGGAACGGATCCGAAAACATACAGAGACGCCATTAAAAATAATCAGTTAAATTCCATTCCGAGCAATCACTCACCTAAGTTTGCACCTGTTATTCATCCTACTTTAAAAACAGGATTGCAGGCAATGATGACAGCGGCAGCAGCCTGGCTTTAGCAAATTTTCAACAATCATTAGAAAATGGAAAAGCTACATACCTTTTATTATTTCCTTGATCTGGCGGGGACTTTTGCTTTCGCTATCAGCGGTGCAACGGCAGCAAGAGAACGCGGTCTTGATTTATTCGGTATTTGTGCCATTGCCTTTACAGTTGCCTGTGGCGGTGGAATCATCCGCGACCTTTGCATTGGGGCGGTTCCTCCCGCCGGGTTAACAACCTGGTATTATCTTGCCACATCTCTCGTGGCTGCTGTCATGACCATAAGTTTATTTCCATTGGTGCAAAAAATAAACCGGCCTGTTATTTTATTTGATGCTGCGGGGCTTTCATTGTTTGCCGTTACAGGCGCACGAAAGGTGTTATTTTTTGGTCACAATGCTGAAGTAGCTGTATTGCTTGGCGTTGTTACAGCCGTTGGCGGTGGAATCATCCGCGACATTTTGCTAAACAGGATTCCGGTGGTATTGGAAAAAGAAATTTATGCTTCCGCAGCCTTTTTAGGTGCATTGATTGTGGTGGCGGGAAATTATTTTCATTGGCTGACGATGGATTGGTTGTCTGTAATCGGTTTGGTGGTTTGTTTCCTGTTGCGTATGCTGGCGCTGCGCTATCATTGGAACCTGCCGGTTTTTTCAAATGAGAAAACCGGTACGGAAGATAAAAGTTGATTTTATCTTTCAAAAAACATTGGATAAAAAAGATTAGAAAAATAATGCAATAAGAAACAGCTTTACGTTATGAAAAAAATAGGATTTTTATCTTTCGGGCATTGGGGCGATCATCCTTCATACAAAACCCGTTCGGCAGGTGATGCGTTGCTGCAGTCTGTTGACCTGGCTGTAGCCGCTGAAGAAATGGGTTTGGATGGCGCATATTTTCGCGTCCATCATTTTGCACAACAATTGGGTTCGCCCTTTCCGTTGCTGGCTGCCATTGGCGCTAAAACTAAGAAAATAGAAATAGGGACGGCTGTAATTGACATGCGCTATGAAAATCCTTTGTATATGGCTGAAGATGCCGGCGCTGCCGATTTAATTTCCGGCGGACGGTTGCAGTTGGGCATCAGCAGGGGTTCACCGGAACAGGTCATTGACGGCTGGCGTTATTTCGGTTATGAGCCAAAGGATGGCGAAGATGATGCCGCTATGGCGCGTCGCAAGGCGATGGTGTTTCTGGAAAAACTAAAAGGCATTGGTTTTGCCCGGCCCAATCCCAGGCCTATGTTTCCGAATCCCTCCGGCTTATTGCGATTAGAGCCTTATTCTGAAGGCTTGCGCGAACGCATCTGGTGGGGTGCAGGCTCCAATGCCACAGCTATATGGGCTGCTGAAAATGGTATGAATCTTCAAAGCTCTACTTTAAAGGAAAATGAAAGTGGAAAACCCTTTCATGTGCAACAGGCAGAACAAATCAGGTTTTACAAAGAGGCATGGAAAAAAGCAGGCCACAAACGTGAACCGCGGGTTTCGGTAAGCCGATCAATATTTGCTCTGGTGAATGACATGGATCATTATTACTTTGGCAACGAGGCGGAGCGAACCGACGAGATTGGATTTATAGAAAAAAACAAACAGGCCATTTTTGGAAGAAGTTATGCCGCCGAACCCGATCAGCTCATTAAAGAACTGGCTAAAGATGAAGCCATCCGGGAAGCAGATACCCTGCTGCTAACCGTACCCAGTACGCTGGGCGTTGATTATAATGTGCATGTGCTGTCAGCCATATTGGAACATGTGGCGCCGGAATTAGGCTGGCGTTGAGCATCAGGTGAGACAGGGGTTTAGGCATAGTGAAAGATTTGATAACCGGCATTTTTTTACACACTTATTTTCACTTTCTAAAATATAAAAAATGAAAGTCTTTAGCAGTCCCCTTATTGCCAGGGAGTTACTTTAAAAGTATCTAATTTTACTGGTAATTAATCCATCAGAAAAGAATGATAACCATAGACAATTACTTAGACAGCCATTATATACACCGTAGCAATTGGTTAAGAGCAGCGGTTTTGGGGGCAAATGACGGTATTATTTCTATTTCAAGTCTTGCCATTGGTGTGGCAACAGCGGGTACGGCGAGGGACCCTGTTTTATTGGCGACGATTGCAGGACTCGTTGCCGGGGCATTATCTATGGCTGCAGGAGAATATGTTTCTGTTAGTTCACAATCGGACCTTGAAAAATCTGATATTGAAAGAGAAAGAAAAGAACTGGAGGAAATGCCTGAAACAGAACTGAAAATTCTGGGAGAGATTTATGAAAGAAGGGGATTAAAAAAAGAAACGGCATTGCAGGTAGCCAAAGAGCTGACTGAGTTTGATGCGCTTGGTGCCCACACCAGGGACGAATTGGGTATTAATGAAGTTAGCAAGGCAAACCCATTACAGGCAGCTTTTGCTTCAGCCGCGGCATTTATCGGAGGTGGCATTTTACCTCTTATTGTTACCATTTTTGCACCCGTAAAAAATATGGAATATTCCCTTTATGGAGTTACTATTATTTCCTTGATAATACTGGGTGGCCTATCAGGAAGATCCGGAGGAACTGGTATCGCGAAACCGATTATCAGAATTGTGATTTGGGGAATTATTGCAATGGCATTATCTACCCTTGTAGGATATCTCTTTAGTGTTAATGTTTAATTTTAAAATTTAATATTATGGAATTCAAAACACCCGCCAGTCTCCACGAAGAACATGAAGCATTACACAAAGCGCTAAAAACGGCAACAGGATATTCCGGTAAAACCGGTGAAGCCGCAAAAGTGGTTGCTAAAGTGCTGCATCCGCATTTTATAAAGGAAGAAGAATATGCATTGCCACCTTTGGGTTTATTGCCTTTGCTCGCAAAAGGGAAAATTTTACCGGAGATGAAACCGGTCATATCAATGACCGATAAACTTAAATTGGAGTTACCCGAAATGCTTGAAGAGCATAAAGAAATAGAGTCTGCCTTGAAAGAATTGATAAAAGCATCAAAGGCAGAGAATCACCCTGATGCAACTACTTTTGCGGAACAGTTAATGGAACATGCTAAAACGGAGGAGACGATATCGTATCCGACAGCCATATTAATCGGGGAATATTTGAAGTTGAAACTGAAATAAACTTTTAGTAACCGGCTAAGCGAAATTCAAAACACAAATTATGAAGGTTGTTCCATTAGCCGAAGGAAAATCATTTATTGCAAAGCAGGTGCCGGCCAATGCCATTGGCAATGGTTGGTTTTATTTGCTGCAGGTTGCAACGTGAAATACATTATTTCCCAAATCCCGAAGGGATTAAATGTTTATAGCATAGGATTGGTGAGACGTGGTGCGACCCCAACGGGGTCGTATATTCGTTACTCCATTTGTTTCTATAAACATTTGACCCTTTCAGGGTCCTGGTCGTGAAATACATTATTTCCCCAAATCCCGAAGGGATTAAATGTTTATAGCATAGGATTGGTGAGACGAGGTGCGACCCCGACGGGGTCGTATATTCATTGCTCCATTTGTTTCTATAAACATTTGACCCTTTCAGTGTCGTATTATCTTTCTCCCATTTTGTTTCTATAAACATTTGACCCTTTCAGGGTCTTGGTCCCGGAATACATTATTTCTTCAAATCCCGAAGGGATTAAATGTTTATAGCACAGGATTGATGAAACGAGGTGCGACCCCGACGGGGTCGTATATTCATTACTCCATTTGTTTCTATAAACATTTGACCCTTTCAGGGTCTTGATCCCCGAATACATTATTTCTTCAAATCCCGAAGGGATTAAATGTTTATAGCATAGGATTGGTGAGACGAGGTGCGACCCGACGGGGTCGTATATTAATTATTGCATTTGTTTCTATAAACATTTGACCCTTTCAGGGTCGTATTATCTTTCTCCCATTTTGTTTCTATAAATATTTGACCACTTTCAGGGTCTTGACCCCCGAATACATTATTTCCCCAAATCCCGAAGGGATTAAATGTTTATAGCATAGGATTGGTGAGACGTGGTGCGACCCCAACGAGGTCGTATATTCGTTACTCCATTTGTTTCTATAAACATTTGACCCTTTCAGGGTCTTGATCCCCGAATACATTATTTCTTCAAATCCCGAAGGGATTGAATGTTTATAGCATAGGATTGGTGAGACGTGGTGCGACCCCGACGGGGTCGTATATTAATTATTGCATTTGTTTTTATAAACATTTGACCCCTTCAGGGGCGTATTATCTTTCTCCCATTTGTTTCTATAAACATTTGACCCCTTTCAGGGTCTTGGTCCCGGAATACATTATTTCCCCAAATCCCGAAGGGATTAAATGTTTATAGCATAGGATTGGTGAGACGTGGTGCGACCCCGACGGGGTCGTATATTAATTATTGCATTTGTTTTTATAAACATTTGACCCCTTCAGGGGCGTATTATCTTTCTCCCATTTGTTTCTATAAACATTTGACCCTTTCAGGGTCCTGGTCGTGAAATACATTATTTCCCCAAATCCCGAAGGGATTAAATGTTTATAGCATAGGATTGGTGAGACGTGGTGCGACCCCGACGGGGTCGTATTATTCTCCATTTGTTTCTATAAATATTTGACCCTTTCAGGGTCTTGATCCCCGAATACATTATTTCTTCAAATCCCGAAGGGATTAAATGTTTATAGCATAGGATTGGTGAGGCGAGGTGCGACTCCATTTGTTTCTATAAACATTTGACCCCTTTCAGGGTCTTGATCCCCGAATACATTATTTCTTCAAATCCCGAAGGGATTAAATGTTTATAGCATAGGATTGGTGAGACGTGGTGCGACCCCGACGGGGTCGTATATTCATTACTCCATTTTGTTTTTATAAACATTTGACCCTTTCAGGGTCGTATTATCTTTCTCCCATTTTGTTTCTATAAATATTTGACCCTTTCAGGGTCTTGGTCCCGGAATACATTATTTCTTCAAATCCCGAAGGGATTAAATGTTTATAGCATAGGATTGGTGAGACGTGGTGCGACCCCATGGGGGTCGTATATTCATTACTCCATTTTGTTTTTATAAACATTTGACCCTTTCAGGGTCGTATTATCTTTCTCCCATTTTGTTTCTATAAATATTTGACCCTTTCAGGGTCTTGGTCCCGGAATACATTATTTCTTCAAATCCCGAAGGGATTAAATGTTTATAGCATAGGATTGGTGAGACGTGGTGCGACCCCATGGGGGTCGTATATTCATTACTCCATTTTGTTTTTATAAACATTTGACCCTTTCAGGGTCGTATTATCTTTCTCCCATTTTGTTTCTATAAATATTTGACCCTTTCAGGGTCTTGGTCCCGGAATACATTATTTCCCCAAATCCCGAAGGGATTAAATGTTTATAGCATAGGATTGGTGAGACGTGGTGCGACCCCGACGGGGTCGTATATTAATTATTGCATTTGTTTCTATAAACATTTGACACTTTCAGGGTCGTATTATCTTTCTCCCATTTTGTTTCTATAAATATTTGACCTCTTTCAGGGTCCTGATCGTGAAATACATTCAAATAAATATTCTGATTGGCTCACCATCAAATTGCGGGTCTGCAAACAGGTCTGTTGCATTTCTGAGATCTAAAATGGTAAAATATAGTTTACCGTATTCTTCATTGATTCGTGTTCCTCTGCCAATGATTTGTTTGAATTTGGTCATTGAATTGATGTTGCTGTCCAACACAATTACCTTACAGGTTTGAGCATCAACACCAGTGGTCATCAATTCGGAAGTATTGGCAATGACAGGATATTTTTCTTCGGGATTGATGAAATTGACCGGTTCCCGTTTGCCTTCATCATCATCACCTGTGATCTGCATTACATATTTGTGATTATCAGCTACCAGGTCGGCATTGTGTTTTGCCAATGCAGTTCTCATTCTTTCCGCGTGATCTATGTCCACACAAAACACAATGGTTTTGGCAAACCGGTCACTCTTTCAAAAATCCGTATTCATACACTTTCGGCTCTATTTTATCAGCAAGCTGGCTGAGTTTTTCTCTCAGTTCGCCAATTAAATGCATGTAAGTTTCGTCTGAACTTTTGTTGTTCATTTTTCCGGCTTCGTTTCTGCCTTGAAAATGTTCTCTTATGTCGTAAAGGGAAGCGTTAACATTACAGTTAGGTTGTGCATGATAATATTTCCAAAGTTCACGGCCTGCGTCTAAAACTGCTGTTGCTTCGGTGGAAAATTTTAGAGCTGAATGACCATAGGATTGTTCCGGTTCAAATAGTAAGGATAGCGTATAACCGGACTTTGTGGGAGGTTTGGGTTTTCCTTTTATGAAATCTGTCATAAAATTACTTTCAAATTTCTCTCTGGCGTTTACTTCTTGTTCGGTAAACGGAATCCAGTGATTCGTCCCATATTTACTTTGAATATCATTGCTGAAAAGGGTAAAAGCAAGGCAATCATTTTGAAACTCTTTATCAGATTTCCATCCATCATTCGGATAAGTAAACTGATCCCGGTCATTCAGCCATGTAGCCTCTATGCAATGGCGAACAGCATAATATATGCCCACTTCAATAATATTGCCGTCAGTTACCCATGTGCCTCTTGGATGTGGAAGCTGGTTCTTATCGTTGATAATAAAAACAAAATTTGTATTTTGAAAATCGTTTCCCTTGGCAGAAATAAATCCGATATTCATTTGATGTGGTTTCTTACGCGTGGTAATGAGCCAATCATTGATTGATTTTTTTTCTTTATCAATAAAAAAAGATTTAGTTGAAACCAGTTCACCGTTTTCATCATAAACATCTGCATCAATAGTATCAAAAGGTTCATTTTCGTTAGTATCCCAGATAAAAAAACCGATTGGAAATTTCCCCTTTACATTATCAAACGTGTTTGCGGGTACAACAAAAAGGCTTTCAAGTTTTGCTTTAAACAAATTTCTAAACTCCTCAAAATTGGGTGCTTGAAGCGTTTTTAATGTGGAAAACTGAGCAATAGTTGCACCTGGAATTTCACAATAAATTCTGGTTAAAAACTGAACGAAAAGTTCTCTTCCTGCAATACCAATTTTATTAAGATATCGCTTATACACTTCATTTAATACAGCTACATTTTTTTTGTTCTCCTTATGACCTGTTATGGTTGCTGTACTTGCAGCTTCTGCATAGGGCGGGTTGATATACACCACCAACTTTTTTCGTTTTTCCGGATTGTTGATGATTTTCTGTAGTGGCTCAGGCAATTTGCTGAACTCATCATTCAGAAAGTCAAACTGAAAAACATGATCGTGCAAAAGGTTTGCTCCATTATTTATCCGGTCATGCATTACTTCCACATCCTGATTATCCAGTGTAGATGCCCAGATATTATACTTATTAGTAAGGCCGGCAAGCAAATTACCTGTGCCTGCGGCACAATCCCAAACATAATATTCATCCTGCCAGTCGTCGCCCAAAACATCTGTTAGATATTTTTGGGAAAGTTCCACCCAAATTTGAGGTGTAAAGAAACTTCCCTTCCGTTCCCTTACATCCTGAGGAACGAGTAAATCACGGCGTTCTACAATGTAATCCCAATATTCTTCTTTGGGTGGCCGGTCGTATTTATTCCAGAACTGTGTATGCCCCGTTTGATTGTCGGTAAAGTCTGTTCGCTTGCTGCTGAACATGCCCGCTTCATCAATTTTGCGGTCAAGTTCATAGTGGTCATGTCTGAGTAATACAAACAGTTTTTCTTTCAGCGTATTGTTATCCTCTGAGAGCAGGTCCGCAAGATAGAAGTCGCCATCAATAATTCCGTTTTTCTTGGCGGCATCCCAATTTACAGCAATGGTTGGTTTCACATTCTGCAGCCATTTGTTGTAAATAACCATAAAATTGTTTTTGTCAATTTTGGTTTTTGTCAAACCGAATTTGCCAACTATAAAGTTCTTTTTGATAAATTTCTTCAGATCGCGGTCATCACTCAAAAAGTTAAAGAGCAGTGCCTTGCTGTCAATGATTGTTTTTACTTTTTCGTGAATGATCGTAAACTCTTTTGTATCGCGGTTTGAAGGAGTTACGTTCCAGTTGAAATCGTTTATGTAAAATACCTCGTGAATATCGTTGTAGGGCACAAAAGCTATTTTTTCGCCATCAATAGCGCCTAACATGGCTGGCGGCAGATATTTGTCAAAAGTTCTCGCTTTGCCTATTGTAAGTATTAATTGCACAATAGAATTATAAACATCTGATGAACCTCTCTTTGCTTCTGCCCATAAAAGCGATTCTTGTTCAAACAGTTCTTTTTGGGATTGATGCATGCATACACAAAAATCAACGTTGCCAATGATTTTGGTGCAGTCGTATATCCAAAAATAGTCCTGAGCTACTTTGTTTTTTAATTCTTCTTCTCTTATGTTTTGATACTTCATGAGTGGTCTGTGTTCGTCAGTTACGGTATCGTTTTAAAATTGTTTCTTGTGTATAAGGCCTTTCAGCAGTTGGGGAAATAGTATTCTGTTCTGAAGGAACTCTTACCAAATTTATAATTTTCTTCCGGAATCCTGGTGACTGTGCTAATTTATATTTTGATGTACTTAAGAGATAATTTTCTTTGGTAATCAGGTTTTTTGAATTTATCTGCTTGAAAACGCTTCAGGGTTTTGCTATGCTTCAGTGCCATCGCTCCAAACGCCTGAAGGTTTTACAAGGCCCCCGGATGGCTTTCGAAAACCTTCAAGCGTTTCGCAGGGGTTTTGCGGGATGGGAAAACCTTGAAGTGTTTTGAAAGCCTAAAGAAATAACCTTAGTAGAAAAATTATCTCAATGATTCAGATTCAACATTATTAACCATGACAGCCTTCTGAGAAAACAAAATCAAAATAAGGTAATAGGGTGGATGTAGCATAGACTTACCTCTCTACTAAGGTTTTAGGTCTTCCTGCACATTAAAATACTTTTTTCTGCCTGGAAACGCTTCAGGGTTTTGCTATGCTTCAGTGCCATCGCTCCAAACGCCTGAAGGTTTTACAAGGCCCCCGGATGGCTTTCGAAAACCTTCAAGCGTTTCGCAGGGGTTTTGCGGGATGGGAAAACCTTGAAGTGTTTTGAAAGCCTAAAGAAATAACCTTAGTATAAAAATTATCTCAATGATTCAGATTCAACATTATTAATCATTGCTTGAAAACGCTTCAGGGTTTTGCTATGCTTCAGTGCCATCGCTCCAAACGCCTGAAGGTTTTACAAGGCCCCCGGATGGCTTTCGAAAACCTTCAAGCGTTTCGCAGGGGTTTTGCAGGATGGGAAAACCTTGAAGTGTTTTGAAAGCCTAAAGAAATAACCTTAGTAGAAAAATTATCTCAACAATTCAGACTTAACCTTATTAACCATGACAGCCTTCTGAGAAAGCAAAATCAAAATAAGGTAATAAGGTGGATGTAGCATAAACTTACTTTTCTACTAAATCTTTAGGTCTTTCGGCACTCAACACTATTTTGAAGAACTCATCATAGGAACTGAAGGCCAATTGGAACATTTTATTGACTTCAAGACTACCATTACTGATGCGCCGTTGGTTAGTTTTGTAACAAAAGGAAAAATCCATCGCGCTATTCCGAGAGTAAAAGATGGAAAATGTGATATGTGGGTTCTCCGGTTCAAAAGTGAACTTATTCCCGATACCATTTTTCAGCTTTATGCGTCCTATCACGACCACGCAACAATCCGATTACAGAGGGGTACGTTTTTCAACCGCCTGACGACTACCTGTGAGCTGATAAACTTGGAAATGCAGCAGGAAAATTCCGACCTCGGTATGGTGCGGCATCTGCTCAGCGCATTGTTGATGATGATCAGAACGGAAAGAAACAAAATGTCATCGTCCCAAAACTCAATATCAAACCACCAAAGTACCACCATCCATAACTTTCTCCGAATATTAGAAGAGAATTATCCCCGGTCCGTCGGTGTAGATTATTATGCTGAAAAATTATTCATGTCGGCCCGAAATCTGAATTTGATTTGCAAAAATATAATCAATCAAACGGTGAGCGAAATCATTGAAACCCGGAAACTGATTGAAGCAAAGAACCAACTGACTCATTCTGATAAAAACATTTCTGAAATCGGTTTTGATCTGGGGTTTAACGAAAAAGCCTATTTCACCAATGTGTTCAAAAAGCGAACAGGGCAAACCCCTACCGTATTCCGGGCAGAAATGAAAAAACTGCTTTCCTGATTTTACAACTCTTCTTCCTGATACCATTACGTACTGTCCGGAAAATGGTTGCAACTTTACATTATTAAATTATTTATCGTTTCATAATAATGAAATATAGTAGCAGTAATAAAAAATGAGACAGGTAAAAAAAGTAAACTGCTATTATGAAATAAAAAAAATCAAAAATATGGAAGCACTTAATAAAATAGCCGACTCTCTTGCCAGCACTCCCAAAATGCCCGTGCTGTTTTTGGGACATGGAAGCCCGATGAATGCTATTGAGGAAAATGAATTCGTGCAGGGGTTCAGAAAAGTGAGTAGTGAAATTCCCAAACCACAGGCCATTCTGTGTGTCAGCGCCCACTGGGAAACACGCGGCACACAAATTACAGCCATGGAAAAACCTGTTACCATTCACGATTTTGGAGGTTTTCCCAAAGAACTTTTTGAAGTGCAATACCCTGCTCCCGGAAGTCCTGAATTAGCGAAAGAGACAAAATCCATCATCAAAAAAACGGATGTTGAATTGGACGATAAATGGGGATTGGATCATGGCGCATGGTCGGTTATCAAACATCTTTATCCAAAGGCAGATGTTCCGGTAATAGAATTGAGTTTAGATTATTATCAAACGCCACAATTCCATTACGAACTGGCGCAGGAGTTGAAACCGCTAAGAGAAAAAGGTGTATTGATTATAGGCAGTGGAAATATAGTTCACAATCTTCGGATGGTAGCCTGGCACAAACTGAATGAGGATTTTGGTTATGACTGGGCTTTGGAGGCAAATGAAAGAATGAAGAAATTTATTTTGGATGACGACCATAAGTCACTGATCAATTTCTCCCGGCAGGGTAAAGAATTTCAGATGGCTATTCCCACACCGGAACATTACCTGCCGTTGTTGTATGCACTGGCATTAAAAGAAAACAATGAAAGTCTTTCCTTATTCAATGACAAACCGGTGGGAGGCTCACTGTCTATGACCAGTGTGAAGATTGGTATTTCGTAAAAAGCATTTTATCAACTAAAAAATAAACATTATGAAAACTTCAATCGGAATTTCAGACGAAAACAGAAAGTCAGTGGCTATTGAGCTAAGCAAGCTCCTTGCCGACGAGGTAGTACTTTACATCAAAACACGCAATGCCCACTGGAACGTTGAAAGCAGCGACTTTCATGCCATGCACAAATTTTTTGAGGAGCAGTATGAACAGTTGGATGAAATAATGGATAACGTGGCAGAACGGATCCGTTCCATTGGCCACTATGCACCGGCCACTTTACAGAGTTTTTTGGAACTTACCCATCTTACCGAAAAAAGTGAAGAAAAAAACAACAGCCAGGGTTTTATTGAGTTGTTATTGGCAGATCACGAAAGCATCATTGAGTTTCTGAGGGGGAACATCAATCGTTTTGCAAACGACTTCAACGACCTCGGTACAAGTGATTTCATTACCGGGTTGATGGAAGATCATGAAAAAATGGCCTGGATGCTGAGGGCACATCTTTGAAATCAGGCTGCCTCGCAGCAGGGAGATAAATAATTGGTTGCAATAAACAGGCGTATGTCAGAACTACCAAATGAATACGCCGGTCGGCGGAGCACCGGCCGGTAATGCAAGGTGTGAAGCAAAAATGTTTGGCTCAGCCAGTACTATTTATGGCATACTCAAAAACTAAATTGTACATTTAAAGAAAATATAAATTATGAAAAAGAATGTTTTAAAACTCGTTCTGCCGATAGCAGTATTTTTCATTTTTATCCTGGCCCAGGGATGCAACCAGTCGGGAAAAAACCAGGAGCAGGCGCCGTCCGATTCAACTGAACATGCAAAAAGCGAAAGCCATGAACATGAAAGCATGTCATCAGACAGTCTTACACTAAACAATGGCGCCAAATGGAAAGCAGATGAACCTACCAATAAGAACGCCGGACTTCTTATCGCAACGGGTGATCAGTTTTCTAAAAATTCAAAAAGGACACTGGAAGATTATCATGCCTTTGGGAATGATATCACTTCGGGGATCAACAAAATGATAAAAGAATGCACGATGGAAGGCAAAGAAGATGCGGCACTTCATCTCTGGTTTCTTCCTTTGCTGCAGCAAACCGGCACTTTAAAAGACGCGAAAGACACAACAGGGTTGGGTAGTGTAACATCCGAAATGATTCATCGCTTAGAGATGTATAAAAACTATTTTGAATAGAATTTTAAAAAAAACAACCAACTGAATATTTGCGCTTTGACTGATATTATAAATGCACTTATAGAATGATTAAGACAGATTTCGCCGATTCTAAACAATTTAAAATTTAAAATTATGGAAACGAAAAATCTTGAAGCTTTAAGCAGATCAGCAAAACAGTGGTATTTATTACTAATACTGGGACTTATTTTTATAGCCATGGGAATATGGGTATTTTTTACTCCCGTAAGTTCTTTTGTTGCCCTGTCCATGTTCTTCGCGTTCACTTTTCTTATTTCCGGCATATTTGAAATCTCTTATGCCATCTCAAACAGAAAAACCATAGATAATTGGGGATGGAATCTGGTAGGGGGTATCATTGACTTAATTATTGGAATTATACTGATATCACATACCGGCGCCTCTATGGTATTCCTCATATTTTATGTGGGTTTTGCTTTAATCTTCAGATCTATCATGACCATCGGCTGGTCGGTTCAGTTAAATCGAATGGGCATCAAAAACTGGGGCTGGATATTGGTATGGGGTATTTTGGGATTGATCTTTTGTTTTATACTTCTTTGGAACCCATTGATCACCGGAATGGTCATTGTCATCTATCTTGGTGTTGCTTTCATAATGATTGGAATAGCACAAATTTTCCTGTCGTTACGGCTTAGAAAATTGAAAAAAGAGGGAATTTGATTTTTCGGGCGTTTGTAACTTAAAGTTGGTATTTATCTATTTACTACAGCAGATAAATTGCTGAGTAACGGTGGAACGCATTCAACTTTTTGTTGTGAACGCCTTCAAAAATTTAAATTACACCTTAATAAGTTTTTTATTCAACTTCACTTTTTATGAGCGGGCAGTTTCTTTTTGAGATTGGTTACAAAACAAATCTACATCAGAATTGCAATGAATAAAAATTTGCAGATGAAAGAAAATTACCAGCTCAGCAGAGAAGAAGCGGTCAACCGGCTTCAGACATCGTTTTCCGGTTTAAAGAGTGATGATATTCCTGTATTGCAAAAGAAATATGGAGAAAATCTTCTCCGGGAGGCCAAACAAAAAAGCAAATTTTCTATTTTTTTAGGGCAGTTTAATGATGTAATGATTGTCATACTGATCATTGCTGCTGTCATCTCATTTATCGTAGGTGAACATACCGACGCGATTGTTATCATGGCCATCATTATAGGAAATGCATGGATGGGTTATTCGCAGGAAAGCAAGGCGGAGGCATCTATCAAAATGCTTAAAAAAATGGCTGCTCAATTTGCACTGGTATTGCGCGATGGCAAACCTGTAAAATTGGATGCCGCCAAATTATATCCCGGCGATGTGATTTTACTGGAAGCCGGCAGTATTGTACCCGCCGATGCAAGACTAATTGAAATAAGTTCTTTTAAAACGGATGAAGCATCGCTGACCGGGGAAAGTCATTCCATTGAAAAAATAACAGATGCAATAGCAGCGGATAACCTCGTTCCCGGCGATCAGCGCAATATGGTTTTTAAAGGAACGATAGTAAGCAACGGTTCTGCAAAAGCAGTAGTAACGGCTACCGGTATGGACACCGAGATAGGGAAGATTGCGGAGCTGATGGATACCGGTTTTCAGAAAACACCCTTGCAAAAAAGGCTTGCCGTATTCAGTAAACAATTAGCGGTAATTGTCATCATTATTTGCGTTTTGGTTTTTGTATTAGGTCTTCAGAGAGGTACGCCTGCATTTCAAATGTTCCTGACCGCACTTTCGCTGGCAGTGGCCGCATTGCCCGAAGCGTTGCCTGCCGTTATAACCATTGCGCTTGCCCGAAGTGCCGGCCGTATGGTGAAGCAAAAAGCGCTGATAAGAAAACTTCCTGCAGTGGAAACATTGGGATCGGTTACTTACATCTGCACGGATAAAACCGGTACGCTTACCAAAAATATTATGACGGTTGAAAAATTGCAGTCAGCAGATAATAAAGATGAGTTGTTGAATTATGCAATGCTCTTAAATAATGAAGTAAAATTTTCGGACAAAGATGAATTGTTGGGTGATTCTACAGAAACTGCATTGGTGAAATATGCCACCAAACAAGGATATACCAAAGAGGATGCGGATGAAAAATATCCGTTGGTGGCGACGCTGCCATTTGATTCGGAACGGATGAGGATGAGCACTCTGCACAACAGTGAAGGCAAATGGATCATGTTCACCAAAGGCGCTCCGGCAAAAGTGGCCGAAACACTCTCTGCAAAAGATAAAAGCAGTGCGAAAGGTTGGTTAGATACCAATAAAGAATGGGCCGCCAACGGACTGAGAGTTTTATTTTTTGCCTACAGGATTTTTGAACAAGAACCCACAAAAGCAGAACCGAGTTTAGAAAACGACATGGATTTTTTAGGAATGGCGGGCATGATTGACCCGCCGCGTGAAGAAGTTGCCGACGCGATTCAGCAATGTAAAACAACAGGAATAAAAACAGTGATGATAACCGGCGACCAGGCGCTTACGGCCAAAGCCATCGGGCAAAGACTGGGGATAACGGATAATAACGGAACTGCAATGACAGGAACAGAACTGCAAAAATTATCCCAAGAAGAATTACAACGTGAAGTGGAAAAAGTTTTCGTGTATGCACGGGTGTCGCCGGAACAAAAATTGAATATCGTGAAAGCGCTGCAACTTAACGGAGAGTTTGTAGCCATGACCGGCGACGGAGTGAATGATGCTCCTTCATTAAAGCAGGCAGATATCGGGTTGGCGATGGGCATCACCGGAACAGATGTGGCCAAAGAAGCGTCCGACATGATTTTGATGGATGATAATTTTACCACGATCGTCAAAGCCGTTAAGGAAGGAAGAAGAATCTATGAGAACATCCGGAAATTTATCCTGTATGTGCTTTCCTGCAACCTGAGCGAAATACTGACTCTGCTTTTTGCACCGTTGCTCGGTTTTGCCATTCCGTTGCTCCCCATTCATATTCTATGGATAAATTTGGTAACAGACGGCTTGCCCGGCATTGCGCTGGTAGCCGAACCTGCTGAAAAAGGGATTATGCAACAACCACCCAGGCCACCGAAAGAAAATTTATTTGCCGGCGGACTGGCTAAGAAAATAATATTATCTGGTATCGTCCTGACGCTGGCTGCAATATTTATTCAATGGTGGGCTGTGGGGCAAGGATATGATGTAAACACGCAACAAACCATGGTGTTCACCACATTGTGTTTTGTTCAATTGGCCAATGCACTTTCCAGCCGTTCATTTCATCATTCGCTGTTTGCCAAAGGGATATTTTCCAACAAAACCATGTGGATGGCCATCATTATTACAATCATTCTTCAATTATTGCTTGTGTATGTTCCTTTCCTTCATCCGGTATTTAGAACTACAAGTTTAGGTCTGGAAGCCATGAACATGATTCTGTTGGTTACGATTGTTTCTTTATTGTTGCTGGAGGTAATCAAATACATCAGTAATAAAGTAAAATGGAGGTAATGGATACAGAATAAAGATTACTGTTTTTTATTTTTCAGGTAACAACCTTTTCAGTACAGTTTGGGAGTCATTAACCATTCTGGCCTGGGTAGCGTTATGGAGACCGGCTGAGTTGTTACTCTATGAATGGTATCCTTTTCTTCGCAAAGAAAAATTATTTCACAGGCTTGAACAAAGCAAAATAGAGGTAATAAATAAATAAGTTCATCTGCTCAATAAAAAGAAATTTATGGAACATCAACATCACATCGAACATTCATCACATCCGAGCAATCATGGAAGTGAGCATCAAATGGACCACGCAGGGCACGATAACCACGCAGGGCACGATAAACATGCCGGCCATCATGTAGCTGATTTTTGGAAACGCTTTGTCATCAGCACGATCGTAACTATTCCGGTACTGTTATTATCACCGATGATTCAGCGATGGTTTGGATTTCAGATTTCATTTCCCGGCGATAAATATGTTTTGGCCATTCTTTCCACCTTCATTTTTATTTATGGCGGCTATCCGTTTCTAAAAGGGTTATATGATGAAGTGAAAGACAATGCCATTGGCATGATGACACTCATTGGTGTGGCTATTACCGTAGCGTGGGCTTACAGCGTAGCTGTAACGTTTGGATTGAAAGGAATGGATTTCTATTGGGAAATGGCAACGTTGATAGACATTATGCTGATCGGGCACTATTTTGAAATGAAATCGGTGATGGGCGCTTCGCGATCGCTTGAGTTATTGGTAAAAATGATGCCGGCGACCGCACATCATATCATGGGCGACCAAATTCACGAAATGCCTGTTGAACAATTAAAAATTGGCGATAAAGTTTTGGTCAAACCCGGCGAGAAAATTCCGGTGGATGGAATTGTTTTGGAAGGCGAAAGTTACCTGGATGAAAGCATGTTGACCGGAGAAAGCAAACCGGTGAAAAAAGAGAAAGACAGCAAGGTTATCGGAGGTTCTGTCAACAGTAACGGTTCGCTGACAGTGCAGGTAACAAGCACCGGAAAAGACAGTTATCTGAACAAGATTGTGAAGCTGGTAGAGGATGCACAAAAAGTAAAATCAAAAACCCAAAACTTCGCCGATCGTGCTGCAAAGATTTTGACAATTGTGGCCCTGGGTGGGGGTGTCCTTACATTGGTGGTGTGGTTGATTTTGGGATACTCTTTTGTATTTGCATTGGAAAGAATGGTAACGGTAATGGTTATTTCATGTCCACACGCATTGGGATTGGCCGTGCCATTGGTGGTAGCCATTTCAACCTCCGTTTCTGCACAAAAAGGATTGCTAATTCGTAACCGGACCGCTTTTGAAAATGCAAGGCTTATCACTACCATCATCTTTGATAAAACAGGGACGCTTACCAAAGGAACACATGAATTGCAGAAAGCGGTAAGTATTAATCCTCAGTTTGATGAAAAGGAATTGCTGCGGCTTGCATCGGGTGTTGAACAACATTCAGAACATTACATCGCACAGGGATTTCTCAGAAAAGCAAAGGAGATGGATATTAGCGTTCCAAAATCTGAAAAATTCAACTATCTCCCCGGACAAGGTTTGGAAGGAATCGTAGAAGGCAAAGCAATAAAAGTAGTGGGCCCGAATTATTTGAAGGGAAAAAATATTCCGGTTGATACCATACAAGATGAATCGGCAGCAACGATTGTTTATATTTTGATTGGTGATTCCGTAGCCGGATATTTTTCTTTTGCCGACCAAATTCGTGAAGATTCTTTTGAGGCCATTCAGGTTTTAAAAGACGCAGGAATCAAAAACCTCTTGCTGACGGGCGATAATGAGCGCGTGGCAAAAAAAGTAAATGACGAATTAAAAATGGACGGCTATTTCGCCAACGTATTGCCACACGAAAAATTAGAGAAGGTGAAAGAATTACAAAGCAGGGGTGAGTTTGTGGCTATGACAGGCGATGGAGTGAATGACGCACCGGCACTTGCGCAGGCAGATGTGGGCATTGCGGTGGGTTCAGGAACGGATGTGGCAGCCGAAACCGCGGATATTATTCTGGTCAATTCTAACCCGAAAGACATCGCCAGCTTAATCCTTTTCGGTAAGGCTACCTACCGCAAGATGATTCAAAATCTTTGGTGGGCGGCTGGATATAATATTATTGCCATACCGTTAGCTGCAGGGGTTTTATACAAATGGGGTTTCTTGCTCAATCCCGCTATTGGCGCGGTGCTGATGAGTCTTAGTACCATTGTTGTAGCCTTTAACGCGCAACTTTTAAAAAGGCAGTTAAAATGACATTTGGTGAATGGGTCATTGATTTTATAAAAACGGATTTTGAATAACACTTTAGCGAAGTTTTCAACGACATAATAAAAATTCAGATTGGAGAATTGCCATCCGAATAAAATCTCAATTGTAAACATCTTTGTGTAATAAAAAGAGGCTGCTTTTTTAAGGCAACCTCTTCATTACATTTTAGTTTTCCAGAATTTATTTTCCTTGTTTTATCAACCTGACGGTTACCCTGTCATTTTCCTGAATGAATTGTGCAATATAGATTCCGGGGCGATAATGATTACCCAGTTGGATAGTTGAATTAGCAGTGATATTGGTCCGTTGCTCTAACACTTTTCCGGAAATATCAGTGATGATCAATTTTATATTTTGCTTACTGAGACTTCGTAATGCCACGGTGAAATAATATGAAGAAGGATTTGGCATTATTTGTACGGATAGCGGGCCTTCACCTGTTAATTCATCAGCCGGGTTACGCCGGTTTCCGGTTGTTTCAATACCTGTACCGATAGCGCCGGAGCCTGATTCTCTTGAATTTTTCCCATTAGCATTGTGGATCACTATGGAACCACCACCCAGAGCAGTTAACGGGACTCCATTTTCATCCTGGCCAATATTATTATCGTAAACAACAGTATTGCCATTGCTTCTATCCCAAATCTTGATCCGGAAAAGGTCAAATCCTCCTCCGCCATTGATTTGTCCATCCACTGCAGAAACCATAAACCCATAGTTACCGGTTCCATTCACTGTACCAACGCCTCTGTAGGTTGCTTTAGCGCCGGAAATTACTAATGTACCTGCATCCAAAGAACTGCTCTTGAAATTGAAATCACCTTGCTGGAACTGGAATTCAGTATTACCATCTACCTGGTTATTTCCTTTTTTGTATTTAGCGTTGAAGCCGAAATTGGCTTTTCCGGTAGCGGAAGGATTATTCACTAATGCTCCTTGTGGCGAAACAATCCAACCACCTCCGGTAATGAAGTTACCATTAGGATCGTAAATGGTCATGTAGGCCGTTGAATTAGCGCAATCACTTCCGGCAACAACTACGACTTTGTAAAGGCCAATCGGCAAGCTGGAAATATTAACGGATAAAGTTGCCGTTCCGGTAGCATCCGTAACAGAGGATCCGGAAACTAAAACATCATTTGTGCTGTTGGTAACTGTGAATGTTACAGAAACCGCGTTAACGGGATTGCTTGCAGCATTTGTAACAGTGGCTTTCAAACTGGCTGTTGACGTGTTGAGTTGGATAGCGACACTGCTTGCACTTGCATCAATGAATACTCCTTTAATCTCAAACGTGTTTGACCCGCCAAGAGATAATGTGTAATTGCTGCCTGCGCTTAGAGTTCCCAATGTGAATGAATATGATCCTACACCGGAATTTGCATCGCCTGTTCTGCCGAGAGCGCCGGAATAAGAATTACCGGTAATTAAGGATTCACTGGCTGTATATGTAAATGCAGGATCCACCTGGCCGCAGTATTTGCTCTGTCCGGCATCAGGTGTAATCGTAACCGGGCGTTTATTTACATTAATAGTCACTTCTTCAGAAGCAGCATTATAGTTATCGGTGGCTGCTGCATCCACATGCAAAGTCTGAGAAAGGCCTGCATTGAGCAATGTGCCTGCAGCAGGGGTGTAGGTCAAAGCGCCTGCTGGTGAACCGCCGGAAACACCTGCAACCGTTGCGTTGAGTTGTGTTGCATCCAGCAATGTTCCATAAACAATATCAGCCGGATTATTCCATGTAATGGTTTGATCAGCTTTGTTGATTACGATGGCTGCCGTTCCGCTTTGATCATTATAATTTGTGCCACCAGAGAAAGACCAGTTGGCTGTACCACCGGGAACGTCGGTAAAAGTGGAACCTAAATTCAAACCTGAACTCAGGTCAACACCACCTACACCGGTGGCAGTTCCTGTTGCGCCGTGAGGCTGGGCATCAT
>Ga0209941_1000295_pt1 | contig 74295 bp, 58 predicted proteins | sample ThiBiot_300_plan_FD_183945 | JGI IMG/M metagenome (GOLD analysis project Ga0209941, IMG submission 183945) | Wastewater bioreactor microbial communities from Cape Town, South Africa - Thiocy_solids_1 (SPAdes) | ecosystem: Engineered > Bioremediation > Thiocyanate > Unclassified | place: South...
TTCGATGACGCGGCGGAATGGCGGCAGCGCGCGAAGTATGACGCTGCCGTAGCGCCGGGTCACCACCCGCCGATCAAGCAGCACGATGCGCCCCTGGTCGCTTTCGTTGCGGATCAGGCGGCCGCAGTACTGGATCAGCAGGCGCGTGGCCTCGGGCACGCTGACCTCGAGAAGCGGGTTGCGGCCATGCGCCTCCAGCCACTCGGCATAGGTCGCGCCGACCGGGTCGGTGGGTACCGCAAACGGCAGTTGCGTGATCACCACGGTCTCGCAAAGTTTCCCTGGCAGATCCAGGCCCTCGCCAAACGAGGCCAGGCCGAAAACGGTGCTGCCCTTGCCGGCGGCGATATCTTCGCCGTGCGCGGCGAGCAGATCGGCCTTGGGCAGCGATCCCTGCGCACGCACCCTGCGCACCTGGGCGATGGGCAGGCGTTGCAGCACGCGCTGCAGCTTGGCGCGCGAGGTGAACAGCACCAGGTTGCCGGTGTCCCAGTCCAGGTGCTCGGCCAGCCAGTCGCCGATTTCGTCGGCGTGCGCCTCGCGTGCATCGGGCAGGTGACGCATGGCCGGTACTTCCAGCCGCGCCTGGCGGTCGAGGTCGAACGGCGAGGGCAGGCTCAGGGTCAGCGCCTCCCCGGGCAGCCCGACCGCGTCCGCGTAGCTGTGGAAATCGCCGCCCGCGCTCAGCGTGGCGGAGGTGAGCAGCACGCCGCCGGCGTGGCCCCACAGCACGCTGCGCAACAGTCCGGCCGCCGACACCGCCGAGGCATGACAGGTGAGTTGACGCTCGGCGTTCAGCGTCGCCCAGCGCGCCAGTGGCGGTTCGTCCTTGGCATCCGGGCCACCCCAGGCCTCCCAGCAGGCGGCATGGCGGGCGAGGCGTTCCATGGCCAGGCCCAGGTCGCCGGCCAGGGATTCCTGCAGCGGGCCACCTTCGGGTGCTTCCAGCACGCCGCGGCGTACGGCTGCCAGCCAGCGTTGCATCTCGGTCGTGACCATGCCCAGCGCGCGCGCTTGTTCCAGCCAGGGCTCCGGCAGGCAGCCCAGCGAGCCACGGTAGACGGCAGTGCCGTCGTCCGGGTCGGGGACCCAGTCGCGGCGGATGGCCGTATCCAGCAGCTCCAGGGCCTGGCCGAGCTGCTCCAGCTTCTCCGTTCCCTGGGCCACGTCCATGCCACCCAGCGAGGCCTTTCCGGCAAAGGCGTAGGCGGCCTGGGCCAGGCGGCCCAGGCGTTCGAGCTGGCGCGCCGCGGCGGCCAGCTGCACCTCGCTGGTGCCGCGTGCAATGGCCTTGCCGGGCAGGCGATGGGCCTCGTCAAACACGTACAAGGTGTCGCCGGGGGGTGGCAGGATCACGCCGCCCGGGCGGTCCGGCTCGCCGGACATGGTGAGGTCGGCCAGGACCAGGTCGTGGTTGGCGACGATGATTTCGGCATCGTCCAGGCTGCGCCTGGCGGTGAAGAACGGACATTGCGCGAAATACGCGCATTTGCGCCCGCTGCAGCCGCCGGCGCTGGTGGTCACCATTGGTCGCAGCAGGTCACTGACTGGTGCCGGGGCAGCGTCGAGATCGCCATACCAGCTGCGCTCGGCAAATGCCGTGGCCAACTGCTCCAGGGATTGCCGCTCGGCGGCGGATGGTGGTTTGGTCCACAGTGCGGTTTCCGCCTCGAAGCCGGTCAGGCCCAGCTGTTCGCCGGCATCCAGGCCACGCAGGGCCAGCGCAAGGTTGCGCGGGCACAGGTAGCGGCCCCGGCCCTTGGCCAGCGCTACCGCCGCAGTGTCATCGGTCAGCGCCAGGTATTGTGGGATGTCGTTGCGCAGCAGCTGCTCCTGCAAGGCCACCGTGGCCGTGGCGATCAGCAGGCGCTTGTGCTGTGCGCGGGACAAGGCGACACCGGCAAGCAGGTAAGCCATGGATTTGCCGGTGCCGGTCGGGGCTTCAATGACGGCCACTGCGCCGGCCTCACCGAAGATCTTGGCTACTTCGGCAATCATCCGCCGCTGCGCGGCGCGCGGGCGAAAGCCCGGCAGGCCGGCTTGGATCTGTGCGTAGGCGGCGCGAAGGGCGTCCTTGGCAGCCTGCTCAAGCATGCTGCGGTCGTTGCGTGATTCGCCTTGGGCGGCCGGTGTTTGCGGCAGTCCGGTACTGGGCGGGTTGGCCGGGTCCTTGCATAGGGTCTCTTGCGCGACGGGGGCGGTACGCCGCCAGTATCCGCCCCGGTCAGGGTGGGGGCGCGTTTTCCGATCAGGTTACCCACTTTGACATGAGCAAGCTCCCTGAAGTCGCTACGGTTGCGCTGGACAATCTGAGGCAAACCGCCTGGTTTGCGCGGCTCCAGGTGGCGACCACCCCGTCGCAGGCCGCAGCGTTGGTGATCGAGCTGGTCGACGCATCCGGTCTGGCGGTCGACGTCCTGCTGCGTTGGTCCACCGACTCCGGCACGGCAGCGGCGCCGGCCAATGTGACCGGCGCCGCGTGCAGCGCCGCTGGGGAACACCTCGCTCGCAGCGCGCTCGCTTCAGCCGACGGCACGGCGCACGCACAGGGTCTGGTCGCCGTGCGCCTGCAGGAATCCGGTCAGGTCGTCCTGCTTTGCCGGCTGCTTGAGGAAGTGTCGGTGCCGGCTTTGCTCGAGGCGCTTGGCGGCCGTCTGTCCCTGGCCCTGGTGCGGCTGTCGTGTGCCGTCCATGGCTCGGCCGTGCCGCCGGCACAGCGTCAGCTGGAACGGGCCGAGCACATGCGGCATGCACTGCTCGCCATCGCCGACGTCACCGGATCGGCGCTGGGCGTGCGCCATCTGCTGCCCGGCGTGCACCGCGTGTTGGCCACGCTGATGGCCGCACCCGGTCTGCTGGTGGTGCAATGCACGGATGCCGCGGGTGCCGTACAGCTGCTTTACGGCGGCCAGCCGGGCGATGGACGTCCCGGCTCGGAACCGGCCGACCATATCTTGCAGGCGTTGCCCGGGTCGCCGCTGTGGCAGGTGCTGGGCCAGGGACGGACCTTGGCCGGGCAGGGGCAGCCGTTGCTTCCCGTCGCCACCGCGCGCGGGGCCGGCACGGCAGCGCAACCAATCTGGTTGGGTACGCCGCTGCGCCGTGGTCCACGGGTCGAGGGTGCTTTGCTGGTGTACGACCCGATGGGTGGGGCATGGTATCGGGCCGAGGATCGCCAGCTCCTGGAGTTTGCCGCCAGCCACATCTTGTTGGCACTCGAGCAGCGGCGGGCCCAGGCCGATCCGGAACGGCGCGCGGGGACACGTGCCGGGCCCGCGGACGAACGCAATGGCCAGCTGCTGCAGCAGGTGCTGGAGCAGCAGCACGCGCGGAAGGTGCAGGGCGTGTTGTTGCAGCTGGCGCAACTGGCCAGCGCGGAAATCGACGACAGCGCGTTTTACGCGCGTGCCCATGTCGTCATCGGCAGTCTGCTCGATGCGCGGAGCTTTTCCATCGCGCTGCAGTCGGCAGACGCCTCCCGGCTCGAATTCCATTATTGCGTGAGCGCCGGCAAGCGCCTGTTGAAGACCCGGGTCAACGGCCATGGTCTCAACGAGTATGTGCTGCGCCGGGGTGAGCCCGTGTTGCTGCAACGGCTGCATATCGAGAGCCTGCGTGCGGCCGGCGAGATCGGTCCCGAAACCGCCAGGCACACGACTTCGTGGTTGGGCGTGCCGCTATGCCACGGCGGCGATGTCGTGGGCGTCATGGCGGTGGGGTCCCGCGATACGATGCGGAGCTATGGCACGGGGGACGAGGCGCTGCTGGCCGGTGTGGCCCAGCAGGTCGCCAATGCGATTTTCCTGCGCCGCGAGATGCGCGCCCTGCGCGAGGCGCGGACCAGGCTCGAGCACCAGATCGGCCTGCACCAGCGCGAACTGCGCCAGCAGCAGCTGCGCCGCACGCGCGTACAGCAGCAGTTGGAGCACCAGTTGCTGCACGACCAGCTTACCGGGCTGCCGAATCGTTGGGCCCTGCGCGTGCACATGGGCCGCGTGCTCGAGCACGTGCGGGCAACCCCCGGGCGCCGCTGCGCCCTGCTGTACATGGATATCGACCGTTTCAAGGTGGTCAATGGCAGCCTTGGCCACGCGCATGGCGATGCCGTGCTCAAGGAAGTGGCCTCGCGCCTGGTGGCCAGCGTCACGCCGCCGGCGATGGTGGCGCGCCTGTCCGGCGACGAGTTTGTCATCCTGCTTGACGCGGTCGACTCGCCAGATGCCGCGGTCGCGGTGGCGCACAGCACGCTGGATGCGGTAAACCGGAACTTGTCGGTGGCGGGTGAGGAAATCTCACCATCGGTCAGTGTCGGCATTGCCGTGGCCGAGGGCAGCGGCGCAGAGGCCGACGACCTGGTGCGCCACGCGGACATGGCCCTGAACCGGGCCAAGCGTCTGGGGCGCCGTCGGGTCGAGCTGTTCAGCCCAGCCTGGGCTCCCGAGGTCACCGGCATGCTGGGCATGGAGGCGCGCCTGCGCCATGCCTTGCAGCATGCGCAGTTCGAACCGCATTTCCAGCCGTTGCGGCGCCTCGCCGACGGCAAGCTGGTCGGCTTCGAGGCCTTGTTGCGTTGGCACCACCCCCAGCGTGGCCTGCTGCTGCCGCAGGAGTTCCTCAAGGTGGCCGAGGACAGCGGGCTGATCGAGGCCATCGACTGGCAAATCTTCGAGCAGAGCTGCCAGCGCCTGGCCGAGGATTGCCCGGCGGACACCTTCCTCACCATCAACGTATCCGGTCGCCATCTCGCCAATCCGGACTTTGCCGCCCGCCTGCTGGCCCTGCTGGAGCGCACTGGGGTGGCGCGCGAGCGCCTGATCATCGAGGTCACAGAAGGCACCCTGCTCGGCGATCCGGACCAGGTGCGCGCGGTGCTGCAAGGGTTGCGCGAGCAGGGCATCGGTGCGGCACTGGACGATTTCGGTACCGGCTATTCCTCGTTGAGCTACCTGCATTCGCTGCCATTGTGCCTGGTCAAGATCGACCAGGCCTTCGTGCATGCGTTGAGTGCCGACGACCATGGCAATTCCTCCACCATCATCGCCGCGATCATCGCGCTCGCCGCCGGTCTCAACATGCAGGTGATCGCCGAGGGCATCGAGACCCAGGAACAGTTGAACATCCTGGTGGCCATGGGCTGCGGCATTGGCCAGGGTTTCCTCCTCGGCCGGCCGGCAGCCAAGAAGCGCTGGCGCGATCTGTACCCGCGCGTATTGCAGCGCGCGGTGGGCAAGCGCCTGCAGATGCGCACCCGCACCGCCCGTGGCCGCGGCTGACCCGAGCCTTCGGCCACCCGCTTCCCGCCCTGCCTTTAGCTCTCGCTGGACTTCGCCAAATCAACAGCGTTTCGGGCGCCGCGGGCGCACGAAAGCTCTCGAAGCTGCCGGTCCAAGAAGCTCGGTGCAAGCTGGGACGAGGGCAGCGGGAGCGTCAACCGGATGGGCCGGCGCAGCGCCTATGGCGGTGTGGCCAGCAGGGCCTCGGCGACGCGGATGCCGTCGACGGCAGCCGACAGGATGCCGCCGGCATAGCCGGCGCCTTCGCCGGCCGGATACAGGCCGCGGGTGTTCGTGCTCTGCAGTCCGTCATCGCGCAGGATGCGCAGCGGCGAGGACGTGCGTGTCTCCACCCCGGTGAGGACGGCGTCAGCCATGGCGTAGCCGGCGAGTTGCCGCCCGAACGCCGGCAGCGCCTCGCGGATCGCTGCCAGTGCATAGTCCGGCAAGGCCGCGTCCAGGCTGCCCAGGCTCACACCGGGGCGGTAGGACGGCTGCACCGCGCCGAGCGCGTGCGAGGGGCGCCCAGCGAGGAAGTCGCCTACCAACTGCGCCGGCGCGTTGTAGTTTCCGCCGCCGAGGCGAAAGGCTTGCGCCTCCAACGCATGCTGCAGGGCGATCCCGGCCAGCGGGCTGCCGCTGGCGTCGAACGGCCGGAAATCGGCCGGGTCGATGCCGACCACCAGCGCCGCGTTGGCGTTGCGCTCATTGCGCGAGTACTGGCTCATGCCGTTGGTGACCACATGGCCGTCCACGCTGGTGGCCGCCACCACGGTGCCGCCGGGGCACATGCAGAAGCTGTACACCGTGCGTCCGGTCGCCGCGCCGGTGCAATGGTGCACCAGCTTGTAGTCGGCCGCGCCGAGCAGCGGGTGGCCGGCCTGCGGTCCCCACAGCGCCGCATCGATCACCGATTGCGGATGCTCGATACGCAAGCCGATGGAAAACGGCTTGGCCTGAATGGCCACACCGCGTGCATGCAGCATGGCGAAGGTGTCGCGCGCGCTGTGCCCCACCGCCAGCACCACCTGGTCGGCGCGCAGTTCCATGCCGTCGGCCAGACGCAGGCCGCGAATGCGCATCTGGCCATCCATACGGCCGTCCAGAAGCAGGTCGTCGACGCGGCTGCCGAACCGCACCTCACCGCCCAGGGCCTCGATCGTGGCGCGCATGTGCTCGACCATGCCCACCAGGCGAAAGGTGCCGATGTGCGGCTTGCTCAGGTAGAGGATTTCTTCCGGCGCGCCGGCCTTGACGAACTCCTCCAGCACCTTGCGTCCATGGTGCCTCGGATCGCGGATCTGGCTGTGCAGCTTGCCGTCGGAAAACGTGCCGGCGCCGCCCTCGCCGAACTGCACGTTGGACTCGGGGTGCAGCGCGCGTTTGCGCCAGAGATCCCAGGTGTCCCTGGTGCGCTCGCGTACCGCCTTGCCGCGCTCCAGCACCAGCGGGCGCAGCCCCGCCTGGGCGAGGATCAGTGCGGCAAACAGGCCGCAAGGGCCCGTGCCGATGACTATCGGGCGCGGGCCGGCGGCCGGCCCGGCATGGCGCACCGGGTGGTAGCTGGTGTCCGGCGTCGGGCGCACATGGGGGTCGTCGACAAGGCGCCGCAGCACCGCGGCCTCGTCCGGGGTCTCGACGTCCACGGCGTAGATCAGCATGATCGCGCCGTGCCGGCGCGCGTCGATGCCGCGCCTGGCCACCGTGCAGCGGGTCAGCGCCGCCGGGGCGAGGTGCAGCCGGCGCGCGACCGCCGCCGCCAGGGCCTCGGGCGGGTGCGTGAGCGGCAGGCGCAGGTCGGTCAGGCGCAGCATGCGGACTTTATGCGCCGAGGAAATCCTTCTTGCCAATGTCTGTGCCGATCTGGCGCAGGATGTCGTAGGCCGTCGTGCAATGGAAGAACACGTTCGGCAGCACGTAATCCAGCAGGTAGGGTTGGCCGAGGAATTGGCGCTCACCGCTGCGCATGCGCAATACGATGGCACGCTCCTCGCTGCCGTCGATCTGCTCGGGTTTGAACGTGCCGAAGTACTCGATGACGCGCTTGATCCGCGCGTCCAGCTGCGCAAGCGTGGTCTCGTCGTCGGCGATCTTCAGCGGCTCGACCCCGGCCAGGCGGGCCACGCCGCCCTTGGCCATGTCGGTCGCGGTCTGCACCTGGCGCACCAACGGGAACATGTCCGGTGTCAGTCGCAGCTGCAGCAACACCTCGTCGCTGACGCCCTTGGCCTTGGCGTGTTCGCCGCCCTTCTGCAGCACGTGGGCGAGGTTGGTTAGCGCGCGCGACAGCACCGGCACGCTGGCCTGATACATGGAAAGCGACATGGACGTCTCCTTGGGATGATGATGAAGCGGCAGCCGTCCTGTAGCCGGATGCTGCATCTGCGCAGGGGCCGCGGTTGCCTGCGCCCATGATACGACGCCGGTGTCGACCGAAGGCCGGCGGCTTCAGCGTGCAGCGCGCTTCATGCCAATTGGTCATCGAACGGCATCGCCTTGGCTGCGAAGCGACTCTTCATCATTCCCGCGCCTCCCTGATCATTCCCGCGGAGCGTCCTCTCGTCATTCCCGCGAAGGCGGGAATCCATTGCTCTTGTTCTCAGGCCGCCCTGGCGAAAAGCCCTGGATTCCCGCTTTCGCGGGAATGACGCCGAGGGGCGCGGGACTGACGGAGAACGTGGTTTCGCGCTCAGGCGCATGTCATTCCGTGCACGATCCAGTCCGCCACGGCCTGCGGGTGCTCCAGGTGCAAGTGGTGGCAGCCGGCCATCCAGCTGACCGCGATGTCCGGCACGCACGCGGCCCGCTCGCGCAACTGCGCGCCGGGCAGGTAGGGCGACTCCGGCTGTGCCAGGAGCAGCGCGGTGGGCGTGTCGATACCGGCCAGCAGGCTGCGCACCTGACTTTCGGCCAGGCGGCTGGCGGAGGGCTGGGTCAGGCGCGGGTCGCTGCGCCAGCGCCAGCCGCCGTCCACCGCAAGCAGGCCGCGCTCGACGATGGGCCGGGCCAGGTCGGCGGCCAGGCCGCTGGCGGCACTGCGCGCGGCCACCGCCTGCTCGATGCTGGTGAACAGGCGCAGCGGCCGCCTGCGCTCCGGTCGCGGCACGAGGGCCTTGCGCCAGCGCTCGAGGGTGTGGCTGCCGTCGTCGGCCAGCGGACCCAGGCCCTCGATCAACCACAGGCGCTCGATGCGCGCCGGCGCGGCCGCGGCCACCAGGGAGCTGATCCCTGCGCCCAGCGAATGCCCGAGCACCCTGACACGCTCGGTGCCCAGCGCGTCCAGAACTTCCAGCAGCGTGCGCACGTGGTCGCCGTAGTGGTAACCCATGCCCGGCGGCAGATGCTGCGCATGCCCGTGGCCGGGGAGGTCCAGGGCAATGACCTGGAAGCGCGTGGCCAGCAGCGGGCCCAGCCGCGCAAAGCTGCCGGCGTTGTCCAGCCAGCCGTGCACGGCGAGCAGCGGTGGCAGGCCATCCTCACCCCAGACCTGCGCCGTCAGCTGCAGGTGCGGCAGCGTGAGCGTGCGCTCGCGGGGCTGGAGTGGCGCGTTCACGCCGCGTCGCCCGCTTCCGGCCAGCCCTGCAGGTGCCGCCGGACCAGCGCCGCCAGGCTGCGCACCTGCCCGTCGCCGGCGTTGAGCGCCGGGATGTAGTTCAGCTCGTCGCCGCCGGCGGCGACGAAGGCGTCGCGGTTCTGCATGGCGATTTCTTCCAGCGTCTCCAGGCAATCGACGGCAAAGCCGGGACAGGCCACGTCGAGCCGGTGCACACCGGAGCGGGCCAGCTCGCGCACCACCACGTCGGTGTACGGATGCAGCCAGCGCTCGCGGCCGACGCGCGACTGGAAGCTCAGTTGCAGCTCGTCCGCACCGAGGCCGAGACGCTCGCGCAGCAGGTCCGCGGTCTGCCGGCACTGCTCGGGGTAGGGGTCGCCGAGGCGCGCATAGCGTTCGGGGATGCCGTGGAAGGACAGCAGCAGCCGTTCACCCCGGCCGTGGCGCTGCCAGCTGTCACGGATGCTTGCGGCCAGCGCCTCGATATGTCCGGGGTCGTCGTGGTAATCGTTGACCAGCCGCAGCTCCGGCGGCCAGCGCAAGGCCTTGAGGCCGTCGGCCACCGCGTCGATGACCGAGCCGGTGGAAGTGGCCGAATACTGCGGATACAGCGGCAACACCAGCAGGCGACGCACGCCCTCGCGCTGCAGCCGGGCCATGCTGGCCTCCACCGCCGGCTCGCCGTAGCGCATGGCCAGTTCCACGCGCAGCTTCCCGGGTACCTGGGTCTGCAGCTCGGCCTGCAGCGCCGCGGCCAGCGCCTCGCTGTGGACCCGCAGCGGCGAGCCTGCGGCGCTCCAGATCTTCGCATACGCCCGCGCCGAACGCGGCGGCCGGGTGCGCAGCACGATGCCGTGCAGGATTGGCCACCAGCGCCAGTGCGGGTAGTCGATCACCCGCCGGTCGCCCAGAAACTGGGCCAGGTAAGGCCGCAGCGCCGCTGCGGTGGGGGCGGTCGGCGTGCCCAGGTTGACCAGCAGCAGCGCTGCCTGAACGGCGGCCGTGGCAGTAGCGTGGGATTCGGCGGCAACGCCGGTATAGTGAGGTTTGCGTGGCATCGTGGGAGTTCGGTCCAGACCGCCAGTCTGCCACAGCTCGCTGCCTTGCCCGTCGTTGCCGTCCACCTTGTCGACCACCGTGGAGCCACCCATGTCCAAGCCCAAGCTGCACCACCTGCTGCTGGCCGCCGTGCTCTTGCTGCTGCCGCTGAGTGCGGTGCAGGCCGAGGATCCGCCGCTGGTGCGTGCCGACAATGCCGTGCGCGTGCTGAACGAAATCATGCAGGCCCCGGACAAGTCGATCCCGCACGACTTGCTGCGCGACGCGCGCGCCATCGCGGTGATCCCGGGCATGATCAAGGCCGGCTTCATCTTCGGTGGCCGCCGTGGTGAGGGCCTGATCTCGGTGAAGACCGCCGAGGGCACCTGGTCCGACCCCAGCTTCATCACCATGACCGGCGGCAGCATTGGCTTCCAGGCCGGCGTGTCCTCCACGGACGTGATCCTGGTGTTCCGCACCCAGCGTGGGGTGGATTCGATTGTCAACGGCAAGTTCACCCTGGGCGCCGACGCCTCGGCGGCGGCCGGCCCGGTGGGACGCACCGCCGCCGCCGCCACTGACGCCCAGCTCAACGCGGAAATCTATTCCTACTCGCGCAGCCGCGGCCTGTTTGCCGGCGTGGCGCTGGATGGCTCGGCGCTGCGCATCGACTACGATGCGAATGCCGCCATCTATGGTGCCGGGGTGACCCCACGACGCATTTTCGAGGGCGGCGTGAGCAACGTGCCGGCCGCGGTGGTGAAGTTCCGCGACCAGCTCGAAGAATATACTGCGCGTTGACAGCGCTACACGATGGCGAGCGCACTTTGGCTGCGCCAACACCGTCTACGAGGTGAAACATGAGTATTTGGCATCTGATCATTTTGCTGGTGGTGGTGGTGTTGCTGTTCGGCACCGGCAAGCTGAGCAAGATCGGTCCCGATCTTGGCGCCGCGATCCGCGGGTTCAAGAAAAGCATGAACGGCGAGGACGAGCCTGCCGCCAAGCCGACCCAGCCGGAGAGCCTGCGCGCCGATCCGGCGCGTCCTGAAGCGGCGCGCAATGAAGCGCCGCACGCTGATGCCGCCCAGGCCGCGAAGCAGCAGCACGACGACGCGCCACGCCAGTAATCCGCGCCAATGATCGAGATCAGCTTCGGCAAGCTGCTGCTGCTCGCGCTGATTGCGTTGATCGTGTTGGGGCCGGAAAAGCTGCCCGGTGCCGCGCGCACCGCAGGCGCCCTGATACGCCGTCTGCGCCTCAGCTGGGACAGCGTGCGCGCCGAAGTCGAGCGCGAGCTGCAGGTGGAGGAAATCCGCCGCACTGCGCGTGAGAGCGTGGCTCGCATGGATGCCGCCCAGGCCGAGCTGGATTCCACGCTGAAGCAGGTGCGCGAGGTGGCTGCCGACATCGCCGACATCGATGATGTGGCGCCGGCAGCCGCGGAGCAGCCGGTCGCGGCCGCTACGGCCAGTCTCGGACACCCCGCAGGCGATCAGTCCGCCGCTGCACCGGCGCCCAGCCTCGAGCCATCCGCAAGCCACCAGCCGGTCGCGGCCAGCGTGGACCAGTCCGCTGCGCCGACCGCGGCCGACGTCCCGGTCGCGACTGCCGATACGCGCACCGGCGACCTGTTTGCCGGCACCGTCGCTGCGCCGCCGTCTGCTGTCACCCAAGCCCCCGCTCCTGTCCCCGCGGAGCGCGTCGATGGCGTCGCCTGACCCGGACGCCGGCATCGACCTCGAGCAGGGTCTGTTCTCGCACCTGCTGGAGCTGCGCTCGCGCCTGCTGAAGGCCACGCTCAGCGTGTTCGTGGTGCTCGTGGCGCTGGTGCCGTTCGCCAACCGCCTGTATGCCGAGCTGGCCGCGCCGCTGGTCGCCCGCCTGCCCAAGGGCGCGCACCTGATCGCCACCGAGGTCGCCAGTCCGTTCATCACGCCGCTCAAATTGGCCGCCTATACGGCCTTGTTCATCTGCATGCCGGTGATCCTGTACCAGCTCTGGGCCTTCGTCAGCCCGGGCCTGTACAAGAAGGAGAAGCGCCTGGCCCGCCCGCTGCTGATAGCCGCCATGGTGCTGTTCTACCTCGGCTGCGCGTTTGCCTATTTCCTGGTGCTGCCGGCCGCGTTCCGCTTCCTCACCGCGGTCACCCCCGAGGGCGTGGAAATGATGACCGACATCACCCACTACCTCGATTTCGTGATGCTGATGTTCTTCGCCTTCGGTCTGTGTTTCGAGGTGCCGGTGGCGGTGGTGGTCCTGGCCGCGGTCGGCGTGGTCGATGTGGCCAAGCTGCGCAGCGCCCGGCGCTACGCCATCGTTGGCGCCTTCGCCGTGGCCGCCCTCATCACGCCACCCGACATCACCTCGATGATCATGCTGGCCATCCCGATGTGCCTGCTTTACGAGCTCGGCATCCTTGCCGTGCGCTGGCTCCGCGCCGGCCAGCCCTGAACTCCGCACCCGCCCTTCAGACTCCGCCGCAGGCTCGACCCCCTTTTCCCCGACAAGCCAGGGGAGAGGAGCAGGTTGCAGCGCGGCAGTTTGGACGTCCAACGCGGCTGCAGGCTTTGACCCCCTCAACTCCGACAAGCCGGGAGGGGCAGGCGGCGGTGGATCAGTACAGGTCGATGGGGTCGACGTCCACCGACCAACGTACCTGGCGGGCCTCGGGCAGGGCGTGCAGCGTCAGCCACCAGGGGCGCAGGATGGCGTGCAAGGACGCGCGGCGCGGCGCCTCCAGCAGCAGTTGCCCGCGCTGGCGGCCGGCGCGCACCGGCATGGGTGCCGGCATCGGGCCAGCCACCTGGACCGTGCCCAGCTCGGGCGGCAGGGCTGCGCAGGCGGCGGCCAGGAAGGCATCCACGGCCTCGCGCCTCGCCGCTTCGGCGCGCAGCAGGGCCTGGTGGCCATAGGGCGGCAGCGCCACCGCCTGGCGCTCGGCCAGCAGTTCGCGTGCCGTCGCCGCATAGCCGTGGGCGAGCAGGCCGCGCAGCAACGGATGCTCCGGCTGGTGGGTCTGCAGGATGACCCGGCCCGGCTTGCGCGCGCGGCCGGCGCGGCCGGCCACCTGCACCACCAGTTGGGCCAGGCGCTCGCCGGCACGGAAGTCCACGCTGAACAGGCCTTCGTCCACGCCGACGATGGCTACCAGGGTGAGGTTGGGCAGGTCGTGGCCCTTGGCCAGCATCTGCGTGCCGACCAGGACCGCGGCCTCATCCTCGCGCAGGCTGGCGAGCAGCTCGGCAAAGGCGTCGCGGCGCTGCATGGTCTCACGGTCCACGCGCCGGATCGGTACGCCCGGGAAGCGCGCGAGCAGTGCCTCCTCCAGGCGCTCCGTACCTTGGCCGTGGGCGCTCAACCCTGGTGCGCCACAGGCAGGGCAGGTCGCCGGCACCGCGCGTTGCAGACCGCAGTGATGGCAGACCAGGCGCCGCGTGCGCGCATGCAGGGTCAGGGGCCGCTCGCAGCGGGCGCATTCGGCGTGCCAGCCGCACTGGTGACACAGCAGCACTGGGGCGTAGCCGCGGCGGTTGCGGAACACCAGCGCCTGCTCGCCACGGGCCAGGGTGTCGGCCACGGCGCCGAGCAGGGCAGGCGACATGCCGTGTTCCAGGCGTTGCGCGCGCATGTCGACCACGTCCACCTGCGGCGCGCGTGCGGCGCCGGGGCGGGCACGCAGGTGCAGCAGGCGGTAGCGCCCGGCCGCAGCGTTGGCCAGCGATTCCAGCGACGGTGTACCGGAGCCGAGCACCACCGGCACGCCCAGGGCGCGGGCGCGCACCAGGGCCAGGTCGCGGGCGTGGTAGCGGAAGCCGTCCTGCTGCTTGAACGCGCTGTCGTGTTCCTCGTCGACGATGATCAGCCCGGCCTTCGGCAGGGGCGTGAACACCGCCGAGCGCGTGCCCAGGATCACCCTGGCGCTGCCGTTGCCGGCGCGCAGCCAGGCGCGGGCGCGTTCGCCCTCGGCCAGATTGGAATGCAGCACCTCCACCGCCACGCCGAGGCGTTCGCGCAGGCGCAGCAGGGCCTGCGGCGCCAGGCCGATCTCCGGCACCAGCAGCAGGGTTTGCTGGCCGCGGGCCAGCACCTGCTGGATCAGCGCCAGGTACACCTCGGTCTTGCCGCTGCCGGTCACGCCATCGAGCAGGAAGGGCTGGTAGTGGCCGAGGCTGGCGCCAACCGCGGCAACGGCCTGGCGCTGCTCGGCGTTCAACGCCGGCGCGGCGGAAGCGGTGGCTGGAGTGTGATCGGGCAGTTGCTCGCTGCGTTCCAGCAGGCCAGCGCCAGCCAGCCGCCGCGCTGCGGCGCGCCAGCCGGGCAGGCGCAAGGAGAGCTCCGCCGCGCTCAGGCCACCGCCGGCCAGTGCCGTGAGCAGAGCCGCGCTGCCGCCGCGGCGTATGCCTGCCTGCAGCGCCTGGTGACCGTCGGCGCTGAGCTTCCAGTATTCGGTGCCCAAGGCGGGCAAGGACCGCGTGCTGCGCAGTGCTTGTGGCAGGGCCGTGGCGTAGGCTTCGCCGGGCGCGGCCAGCCAGTAGTCGGCAGCCCACGCCAGGGTGCGCATCAGTTCGGCATCGAGCAGGGGGGCGTCGTCGGGCAGCGCCAGCGCCGGCTTCAACCTTGAGCCGGCCACCTCGCTGTCGCCGTCGATGGCCACCACGATGCCGACTTGCTGGCCGCGCCCGAATGGCACCACCACGCGCGATCCGACCCGCGCCTCGCCGTGTGCGGGCGGCAGGTAATCGAACACATGCGGCAGGGGCACCGGCAGGGCGACGTGCAGGACGACGGACATGTTCTCCTCGTGCTGGACAGTGTACCTGCGACCGGACGCGCCACCGACCGTGTCGAGGCAGTACGCGCACCTGGGGGCGCGGCGATCTTCTTGTCGTTGATCAGCGTGGCATCAGGCCAAGAAGCATCGGCAATCCAAAAAGGGACTTCCCATGGTCGCGGGTGACCAGCGCCGCGACGGTGCCGACCGTACCGCGAACGCAGCTTTCGCTGCCGGGGCGGCTCCGGCAAATCAAATGGTGCGCGCTTAGCCGCTCTTGCTGGCCGCGAGCCTGAGGAGTGGGCGGTAAGCTGCTCTGGTTGGTGGGGTTTTGGTCTTATCCACATGAATTGTGGATAAGTCTGTGGATGGCCGTCGCGCATCGCCCCGCAAAGCCCGCTGTGGCGGCTTCCATGACGCCTTGATGACATTTTGAGCAACTGGCAAAGGCCTTTCGATTCAATGACCTGCAAAAAACGTTCAGGGGCGGTGCAGGCGCCCTTGACGACTGCTTGACATCCCGGCGTTGCGCCGCTGGCGTTGTGCAAAACCCGCGTTGCGGCAGGCGTCTGGACGGCTCGACGGCTACCCACGCAGGCTGCCGGAATCTTCGATGGCGGCTGCCCGGAGACGGCCTTTCGGCGGCGAACCGTGCATCCGGTCCGCTAGAATAGGCGACGTCTGCATGCGTCTGTGTCCATGAACTTTTCCCTGCCCGAGCGTGCCCGCTTTGTCGGCGAGGTACGCGCCACCGTGCGCCTGGCCCTGCCGTTGATCTGCGCGCAGCTTGCTGCCATGGGCAGCAACGTGGTTGATGCCGTGCTTTCCGGACACGTGAGCGCGCACGTGCTCGGCGCGGTGGCGGTGGGCGCCAGCGTCTGGACCCTGGCCATCGTCACCGGCATCGGCATGATGATGGCCGTACCGCCGGCGGTGGCCCAGCTGGATGGCGCCGGGCGCCGCGCCGAGGTCGGCGGCGTCTTCCACCAGGCGCTGTGGCTGGCGCTGGGCATGGGCGCGGTGCTGTGGTTCGCGGTGCGCCACGCCGGACCGCTGATCGACCTCATCGGGGTGACACCCAGCCTGCGCCACGACGTGCAGCGCTTCCTGCTCGCGATCAGCTGGGGCGCGCCGGCACTCACCTCGTACTTCGCGCTGCGTGGCCTGTCCGAAGGCCTGTCGCTGACCCGGCCGTCGATGTATTTCAGCCTTGGCGGCCTGCTCGTGCTGGTGCCGCTGGGCTACGTGCTGATGTTCGGCAAGCTCGGCATCCCGCCGCAGGGTGCGCATGGCTGCGGCATGGCCACCGCGCTGGCCTTGTGGCTGGAGGCGCTGGGCTTCGGCATCTACGTGCTCCGCCACCGCAACTATCGCGGGCTGGGCCTGTTTGCGCGCCTCGAGCGCCCGGACTTCGCGCGCATTGGCGCCCTGGCGCGCGTGGGCGGCCCGATCGCGACGACCCTGCTGGCCGAGGCTGGCCTGTTCGTGGCCACCGCGCTCATCATCAGCACGCTCGGCGAGGATGTGATTGCCGGCCACCAGGTGGCAATGAACATCGCTTCGCTGTTCTTCATGATCCCGCTCGGGCTGGCAATGGCCATCACCGTGCGCGTCGGCAACGCGGTCGGGCGTGGTGACGAGCGCGGCGTGCGCTACGCCGGCCTGTGCGGCATTGCCCTTACCCTGGTGACCCAGCTGGTTTCGGCCAGCGTCATGCTCGGCCTGCCGCACGCCATCGCCAGCCTGTACACGCGCGACCCGGTGGTGCTGGCCCTGGCCGCGCAGCTGATCATGCTGGCAGGGGTGTTCCAGCTCTCCGACGGCATCCAGGTCGCCTCCAACGGCGCGCTGCGCGGGCTCAAGGATACCCGGGTGCCCATGGCCATCACCTTGTTTGCCTACTGGCTGGTTGGCATGCCGGTGGGCTGGTGGCTCGGCATCCACCGCGGCCTCGGCGCGCACGGCATGTGGATTGGCCTGATTGCCGGGCTCTCGGTGGCTGCGGTGATGCTGTTCACGCGCTTTTGCCGCAGCGCCTGGAAGCTGCGCTGGCGCCTGCCGCCGCTGCCGGCGAACGCCAAGACCGGTTACGCTTGAGCCGTATCCCCTGGCATTTCCCGGAACAACGCTGCATGTCACCACCACCATTTCCGCCGCGCCGACGAGGCTTTGCCGGTTTCCTGCGCGACCTCGGCCGCGGCATCAACCTGCTGCGCCTGGTCATCATCAACCTCGTGTTCTTCGCCGTGCTGGCGCTGATCGTGCTGTTGGTCACCGCGGGCATTGCCGGCACGCGTGCCGAGCGCATGGTGCAGGAAGGCAGTGTGCTGGTGCTGCAGCCGCAGGGCGCGCTGGTCGAGCAATACAGTATCGACCCGCTGCAACGGGTCATGCGCGGATTCTCCGATGAAGGCCCGCGCCAGATCCAGCTGCGCGACCTGGTTGCCAGCATCGACCGCGCCGCGCGCGACAGCCGTATCAGTCGCATCCTGCTCATGCCCGGAGAGCTGCAGGCCGGTGGCTTTGCCGCGCTGCGCGAGGTCGGTGCGGCGCTCGACCGCTTCCGCGCCACCGGCAAGCCGGTGCTGGCCTGGGGCGTCAACCTCGACCAGAGCCAGTACTACCTCGCCGCCCACGCTGACCGCGTGCTGCTCGACCCGCAGGGCGGACTGATGCTCACGGGCCTGGCCAACTACCGCCTGTACTACAAGGACCTGCTGGACAAGCTCGGCGTGGACGTACACCTGTTCCGCGTCGGCGAGTACAAGAGCGCGGCCGAGCCCTACATCCTCGACCACGCCTCGGAGGACGCCAAGCGCGCCGACGCCTACTGGCTGGGCGGGTTGTGGGACACCTGGCTGGACGAGGTGGGCGCGTTGCGCAAGCTCGACCCGGCCGTGCTGCGCGCCGATGTCGACGGCCTGCCGCAGCGCGTGGCCGACGCCCAGGGTGACCTGGCCCAGCTCGCCGTCGACGGGCACCTGGCCGATGGCCTGGCCACGCGCGCCCAGCTCATCGCCGAGCTGCGCAAGGCCGGCGTGCCGGCCGGCAAGCGGGGCCATGGTTTCCGCCATGTCACCCTGGCTGACTACGTGCCGAGCGAAACCGCTGCCAGCCGCGGCGGCACGCCCGGGGTCACCGTGGTGGTCGCCGAGGGCGAGATTGCCGGTGGCAGGCAGCCACCCGGCGCGATCGGCGGCGAGTCCACCGCGGCACTGATCCGCGCCGCGCGCGAGGACCACAAGACCAAGGCCCTGGTGCTGCGGGTCGATTCCCCCGGCGGCGAGGTCTATGCCGCCGAGCAGATCCGCCGCGAGATCGTGCTCACCCGTGAGGCCGGCATTCCGGTGGTGGTGTCCATGGGCGATGTGGCCGCCAGCGGCGGCTACTGGATCGGCATGAACGCGGACCGCATCTTTGCCGAGCCCAACACCATCACCGGTTCGATCGGCATCTTTGGCTTGTTCTATACGCTGCCTGACACCCTGGCGAAGCTCGGCGTGCACAGCGATGGCGTCGGTACCGGGCCGATGGCAGGCGCCTTCGACCTCAGCCGGCCGCTCGACCCCGGCGTCGGCGCGCTGATCCAGGCCATGATTGACAAGGGCTACCGTGATTTCGTCGGCAACGTGGCCAAGGCGCGCAAACAGAGTGCCGCGGCGATCGACACCGTGGCCCAGGGCCGGGTGTGGACCGGCCAGCAGGCGCTGGAGCGCGGCCTGGTCGACACGCTGGGCGGCATGGGGGCGGCCACCGACTACGCGGCCGGGCTTGCCCACCTGGGCAAGGGCTATCCCGTGCGCTACGCCGAGCCGCCGCTGGGCGGCGTCGAGCGCCTGCTGCTGAGCTTCAACCAGAGCGCCAGCGCCTACGTGCTGCGCTCGGCCGGGCTGCGCCTGCCGGCCGCCTGGCTCGCCGCCGCGCCCGCCCTGCTGCCGCCGCTTGCCTGGCTGCGCCACGCCAGGCCCGGCACACCCAACATCTACGCCGACTGCCTCTGCCGCCTGTAGACAGAGCCAGGACGACCGGCCCACTCGTCATTCCCGCTTTCGCGGGAATGACGCCAAGGGGTAGTTCAGCGGAAATGGCCCAGGGGTCGGTTCCGCGGGGTGGCGATGCGCAGGTGACTGGACCCGGGCAGCGAGTGCGGATGGTGCGACGGGGTGGCGTGACACGGATGGGACAACACGCCCCCTCACTGTTGCTGTTGGTCGTCAATTGCCTTGCGCTGCTTGGCTGCCGCGCTGTCGATGATCTTCTGCACGTTCTTCGCCCGCTGCTCGGTGGCGCGCAAGGTGTCGAACGGCGTGCTGCTCACCGGGGTCGGCGGTTTGGGCTGCGTCGGTGGTGGCTTGTCCGTGCACGCCCCCAGGGCGAATACGCACAAAGCCAGCGGCAGGCATTTCATCGACGTCTCCCAGGCAGCCCGGTCGCTCGCAGTGTGCGACGTGCCGCCGCCGCCGACAAGCCATGGTGTCGGTGAACCCGGCCGGTTGCCGCCCGGCGCCAACTGCGCATGCACATCACGACGTGGCGTGATGCACGTGAATACGCGCATCTCCCCACCCGGGACGTCCGCTGGCACATGTCTGCCGAAACCGAACAGAGGCTGGACGCGCTGGCAGCTTGAGCTCCCATTTTGGTGTCCAAGATGGCTTGACCACTACATTGGACCACTGCAGGCTGCCAGCGTGCCCCGCGGTGCCCTGGCTGCCCGCAGACACCAAGGGCAGCCCTTCGCATGGGGGCAGCAGGCGCAGCGCAGGCATAATACCTGGCCCAGTTCCAGTCGATGAGCCATGAGCGACACCTCACCCGCCGACCCCGCCCGCCACCCGCGCGGTATCCGCAGTTTTGTCCTGCGCGAGGGACGCATGACGCCGGCCCAGGAGCGTGCGTTTGCCGAGCACTGGTCACGCTACGGTCTGGAACCGGCAGGCGCGCCGCGGGATTTTGCGGCCGTGTTCGGGCGCGCCGCGCCGCTGGTCATGGAGATTGGCTTCGGCAACGGTGAGGCGTTGGCCTGGTCGAGCGCGCAGGATCCCACGCGGGATTACCTCGGCGTGGAAGTGCATGGCCCTGGCGTGGGCCGGCTGCTGAACGCGCTGGCCGAACGCGATGCGTCCAACGTGCGCGTGTATCGGCACGATGCCGTGGAAGTGCTGAACCACGACATCGCGCCAGGCGCGCTGGACGAGGTGCGCATCTGGTTTCCCGATCCGTGGCCGAAGAAGCGCCACCACAAGCGCCGCCTGATCCAGCCGGAGTTCGTCGCCTTGCTGGCTTCGCGCCTGGCCAAGGGCGGCCTGCTGCATTTGGCTACCGACTGGCAGCCCTATGCCGCGCATATGGTGGAAGTGCTCGAGGCCGCGCCAGAGTGGCAGCGCGAGCTGGTTCCCGGCGGTGATGCGGCCAGGCCATCGTGGCGCCTGGAGACACGCTTCGAGCGCCGCGGCCTGAAGCTGGGGCACGCGGTCGCCGACCTGCTCTACCGCCGGCACTGAAAAGGAAGTCGAAGTCGCGTGGCCGCATGGGCCTGAGCACGCCCATGCCGGGTAGCTACCATCATTCCTCCGCGGTGCCACCGTCGTCATTCCCTAGAAAGCACACTGCTGTCCGGAACGTTTGAGGAGGCTCGCCACCCACATCCCGCCATTCCCGCGAATGCGGGAATCCGGTGCTTTTGATCTTTACGGCCCGCACGGTAGCACTGGATCCCCGCTTTCGCGGGGATGACGCCGAGAGCGAGGATGGCTGCGGAGGGTCGTCGAAGCTCAGGTGGAGACGAGGTGCCCTTTCGCAACCGCCGATCAGTAGCGGTAGTGGTCGGGCTTGTACGGGCCCTCCACAGGCACACCGAGGTAGTCGGCCTGCGCGGGCGTCAGCGTGGTCAGCTTCACGCCGATCTTGTCCAGGTGCAGGCGCGCCACTTCCTCGTCCAGCTTCTTGGGCAGGATGTAGACCTTGGCCTCGTAGCTGTCGCGGTGCTGCCACAGGTCGATCTGCGCCAGGGTCTGGTTGGAGAACGAGTTGGACATCACGAAGCTCGGGTGGCCGGTGGCGCAGCCCAGGTTCACCAGGCGGCCCTCGGCGAGCAGGAACAGGGCGTGGCCGTCGGGGAAGGTGTACTTGTCGACCTGCGGCTTGATGTTGAGCTTCTTCACGCCGGCCAATGCGTTCAGCGCGTCGACCTGGATCTCGTTGTCGAAGTGGCCGATGTTGCACACGATCGCCTGATCCTTCATCGCCTTGAGGTGACCGATGGTGAGCACGTCGCGGTTGCCGGTGGTGGTGACGTAGATGTCGCCGCGACCCAGCGTGCTCTCGACGGTGTTGACCTCGAAACCCTCCATGGCCGCCTGCAGCGCGTTGATCGGGTCGACCTCGGTGACCACCACGCGCGCGCCGTAGGCCCGCATGGAATGTGCGCAGCCCTTGCCGACGTCGCCGTAGCCGCAGACCACCACGACCTTGCCGGCCAGCATCACGTCCATGGCGCGCTTCAGGCCGTCGGCCAGCGATTCGCGGCAGCCGTACAGGTTGTCGAACTTGGACTTTGTGACCGAGTCGTTGACGTTGAGCGCCGGCACCAGCAGCTTCTTCGCTGCCGCCAGCTGGTACAGCCGGTGCACGCCCGTGGTGGTTTCCTCGGACACGCCCTTCCAGTCCCTGACCACGGTGTGCCAGTAGCCCGGCCGCTCCTTCGCCACACGCTTGAGCAGGTTCTTGATCACCTGCTCCTCGTGCGAGGCGGCCGCTTCGTCCACCCAGATGCTGCCGTTCTCCAGCTCGTAGCCCTTGTGGATCAGCAGCGTGGCGTCGCCACCATCGTCCACGATCAGCTGCGGGCCGAGCCAGCCGCCCTTGCCGTCCGGGAAGCTCATGGCCTTGAGCGTGCAGTCCCAGTACTCCTCCAGGGTCTCGCCCTTCCACGCGAACACCGGCGTACCGGTCGCGGCGATCGCCGCGGCGGCATGGTCCTGGGTGGAGAAGATGTTGCACGAGGCCCAGCGCACGTCGGCGCCGAGGTCCTTGAGCGTCTCGATCAGCACCGCCGTCTGGATCGTCATGTGCAGCGAGCCGGTGATGCGCACGTCCCTGAGCGGCGCCTGCGGCGCGTACTTGCGGCGGATGGACATCAGGCCCGGCATCTCGTGCTCGGCGATATCCAGCTCCTTGCGGCCCCAGCCGGCGAGCGAGAGGTCGGCGACCTTGAAGTCCTGCGGTGGGGTTTCGGTGGTGACTGCGTTCATGTGTTTCTCCGGTCAGGGCAAGGCTCTTGTGAAGAGTCCGGCCACGGATGGCCGGTCTTTCGCGAAGGGACTCGCGTACAGGCAACCGGGCGCCGTTGGGAAGATGCCGCGTCGAGCCTGGCCACGCGAGCGTGGTCGCAACGCCCCTCGACGGGCGGGAACAGCTTTCCATTGTAGCCGGAGACGCCGGTCGACATCCGGCATGCAGTCCGATTGCGTATGCTGGGCAGCGCCCAATATGTTCCTTGCAGAGCCTCTCGCATGCCCGAAGACGCCCACGAATTCCTGCCGCCCGACGACGCACTGCGCGAGGATGTCAGTCGCCTCGGCGCCCTGGTCGGCAGGATGCTCGCCGAGCAGGGCGGCACGGCGTTGTTCGACCGCGTGGAGCAGGTGCGGCTGGCGGCAATCCGGCGCCGCCGGGAAGGCGCTCCGGTCCAGGCCCTGGCCGATTCCCTGGCCGGCCTGGACGTGGCCACCGCGCAGGCACTGGCGCGCGCTTTCGCCACCTACTTCCAGGTGGTGAATCTGGCCGAGCGCGTCCATCGCATCCGGCGGCGCCGCGACTACCAGCGCGAGGGCAGTGGCCCGCAGCCCGAATCCCTGCGTGCCCTGCTGGTGGAACTCAAGGCCCAGGGCGTCGGTGCCGACGAGCTGCTGGGCTGGCTCGATCGCCTGTGGGTCGAGCCGGTGTTCACCGCGCATCCGACCGAGGCCGTGCGCCGCTCGCTGCTGGAGAAGGAGCAGGCCATCGTGCGCTCCCTGGTCGACGGCTTCGATCCGGACCGCACGCCGCAGGAGCGGGCCGAGGATGCCGAGCGCATCGTGGTCGCGCTCTCGGCGGGCTGGCAGACCGCCGAGGCCTCGGACGTGCAGCCCACCGTGCAGGATGAATACGAACACGTGGGCTTTTACCTCGCCAATCCGCTGTACCGCATCGTGCCGGCCTTCTACGAGTCGCTGCAGGATGCGCTGCGCGAAGTGTATGGCGTGGCGGCGCGCCTGCCACGGCTGCTCGGCTTCGCCAGCTGGGTCGGCGGCGACATGGACGGCAACCCAAACGTCGGTGCCGATACCCTGGCGGGCTGCCTGGCGTCGCAGCGTGCGCAGATCCTCGAGCGCTACGTCGAGGACGTGGCCACGCTGGCCAGGGCGCTCAGCCAGACGGACGACCGCGTCGCGGTGACGCCGGAATTGCGTGGACGCCTGGATGCCTATACGGCCAGCTACCCGCAAGCGGCAGCGGAAATCCGCCCGCGTCACGCTGACATGCCGTACCGTTGTCTGCTGCACCTGATGGGCGCGCGCCTGCGCGCCACGGCTGCGGGCGAACCAGCTGCGTACAGGGCGGCCGACGGGCTGCTGGACGACCTGCGCCTGATTGCCGGCAGTCTGGTCGCGCATCGCGGGCTGCATGCCGGCGCCTACGTGGTCGGGCGCGTGATCTGGCGCGTACGCACCTTCGGCTTCCACCTGGCGCGGCTCGACGTGCGCCAGGATTCGCGCGCCCACGACGATGCGCTGGCAGGCTTGTTGGACGATCCCGGCTGGGCCGGTCGCGATGTGGCCACGCGCGCGGCAAGGTTGCGCCCGTATGCGAGCGGCGAGCGTCAGTTCGGCCCATGTGCCGAGCCGATGGCCGAACACCTGCGGGCGGTGTTCGCCGTCCTGCGCGACAGCCGGCGCGGGCATGGCGATGCGGCGACGGGCCTCTATGTGATCAGCATGGCGCGCTCGTCGGCGGACGTGCTCGCGGTCCTTGCCCTGGCCCGGCGCACGGGTCTGGTCGATGCGGCAGGCCAAGGGGCCGGCGATGTGCCGCTGGACATCGCGCCGCTGTTCGAGACGGTGGACGACCTGCAGGCCGCGCCGGCAACCGTGCAGGCCCTGCTCGACGACCCGGTCTATCGGCGGCACCTGGCTGCGCGCGGCGATCGGCAGTGGGTGATGTTGGGCTACTCCGACAGCGGCAAGGACGGCGGCACCCTGGCCTCGCGCTGGAGCCTGCAGCGCGCCCAGGTGCGGCTTCTGGAAGTGGCCGGCGCGGCGCATATCCGCCTCGCGTTCTTCCATGGCCGCGGCGGCTCGGCCAGCCGCGGCGGCGCGCGCATGATGCCCGCGCTGATGTCGGCGCCGCGCGGCGCGGTCGACGGCATCCTGCGCGTGACCGAGCAGGGCGAGGTGATCCACCGCAAGTACGGCATCCGCGCGCTGGCGTTGCGCAACCTGGAGCAGACGGTCGGCGCCACCCTGCGTGCCAGCCTGCGTCCGCGCGCCGCCGAGTCGCGCGAGGAACGCTGGCGCGGACAGATGGATGTCCTGTCGGAGTGCAGCCGCCGGACCTATCGCGCGCTGATCGAGCGCGACGGCTTCGTCGAATATTTCCGCAGCGCCACCCCGATCGACGTGATCGAGCGCATGACGCTCGGCTCGCGACCGGCGAGCCGCCGCAGCATGCGCGGCGTGGAGGACCTGCGCGCCATCCCCTGGGTGTTCGCCTGGACCCAGTGCCGCGCGATCATTCCCGGCTGGTATGGCCTGGGCAGCGCGCTGGCGCACGGACTGGAACGTTTCGGCGCCGAGGCCATGGGTGAAATGGCGCGCGACTGGGCGTTCTTCGCCAACGCGCTGAACGACGTGGAGATGGTGCTCGCCAAGTGCGACCTGGACATTGCCGAGGCGTTCTCGACGCTGTCCGGCGCGCTGCACGAAGACTTCTTCGCCCTGATCCGCGCTGAATTCACCCGCACCCGCGACACTCTGCTGCAACTGCGCGGCAGCGATGCGCTGTTCGCAGGCGAACCGCGCCTGGCTGCGTCGATCCGCCTGCGCAATCCCTACGTCGACCCCATGAGCGTATTGCAGGTTGACCTGCTGCGCCGCTGGCGCGCCAGCGGCCGCGTGGACGACGACTTGCTGCACGCCCTGGTCGCCTGCGTCAACGGCGTCTCCCAAGGTCTGCAAAACACCGGGTGACCCGGTTCGACTTGACCCGTGATGCGTGATGCTTGTCACCACGAAATCATCCAGAACCTCCGCCATGCGCACCACCCTGAGACTCGATGAAGACGTGCTGGCTGCCGCGCGCGCCTTGGCAGGACAACAGGACCGGACGCTGGGCGAGGTCGTGTCCGAGTTGGTCCGCCCGGCCTGGCGCCTGCTGCTGCCGCGCCGGAGTACCGCAACGGGATCCGTCTGATGCCGGTATGCCCGGGCGCCAGGCCGATGACGCTCGAGGAGATCAACGAGCTGCGTGACGACACGTCGTGGGTGCGGTGAGCGGCAAAGCGAGGTCAGGTGTGCGCGAGGTTCGTGCGTCCTGGCCCGGAGAGGGGACGACGACCTGGCTGCTGGCGCTCGCCGTACAGCATGGCGGCCACCTCGCCACCTTCGACCGGCGGCTGGTGACCAACGCGGTGCACGGCGGCGACGCCGCGCGCCACGTCATCGAGTAACCGCGTCCCCGGCACTCCAGCCATCCCTCGGACCCCTGGCACGATCAAGAACAGGTCGGAAGGCATCGTCCGTCAGCGCCCTGCAAGAATCCGGGCTGGGCCATGGGACGCGGGCGGGTTCAGGGTACAAACGATGGTGAGGTGGGCATGGAGGGCGGCGACGCGTTCGCGGCGGGGGAGTTTCTTCCAGGCGATTTCCAGGCGCAGTGCCGCACCGTGGTCGGCGACCCAGACCCAGCCCAGCAGGCGTCGCGGCGGGTTGGCGCGGGTAAAGCGCGCGCCCTTGCCGGCGAGGTGCTTGGCGTAGCGTTGCTCGGGGTCGCGTGCGATCCCGGTATACACGCGGCCGTCTGTGCATTCGAGCAGATAGACGGCCCAGGCCTCGCGGTTGGGCGCTGGTGTCATGTTCGGCTCAGGCCCACTCGACCAGGCCCTCGGCCTCGCAGACGGCTTTCCACGACGGGCGTGACTTCAGCCGCGTGGCCAGCGCGTCCAGTTGCGGCCAGGTGGTGGCTGGGCGCGGCATGTTGCGCGACCAGCGCATCAGCATCAAGGCGTACAGGTCGACCAGGCTGAACGTGTCACCGAGCATATATGGGCCGTGCGCGGCGAGATGGGCGTCGATGCGCGTCCAGGCCTTCTCGATGCCGATGCGTGCCGCTTCCTTGATGTTGTCGGCAGCAGCCGGCAGGTGATCACCCGGGTAGAACCACTGGCGGAACAGCGGCTGCAGCGTGTTGGCCAGATACAGCATCCATTGCAGGTAGTCGGCGCGTCCGGCGCTGCCCGGGGCAGGCGCCAATGCCGCCCCGGCATGTCGCTCGGTCAGCAGCATCGCCAGCGCGGCGGCTTCGCCATGCGGCACGCCGTCGACCAGCAAGGTCGGCACCACGCCGCTCGGGTTGATCGCCAGGTATCCGGGACTGCGCTGCTCGCCCTTGTCGAGGTCGAGGCGCTTGAGCACGTGCGGCGCGCCAATCTCCAGCAGCGCCAGGTGCACCACCAGGTTGGCCGAACCCGGGGCGTAGTAGAGCGTGTACATGGCAGTCGTCCTTGAGGTATTCCGCGCATGATACGCCGAGCCGGCCCGTGGCCTGCACCGCGCCGTGAAGCGAAGAGTGGGAAATGAAAAGCGGACCTGGACGGTGACGCGGCTTCGCTCGTACGCCTCGTTTTTCAGCCGTCCAGCTCGGCCCAGCGGGCATAGGCATGGTCGAGGGCAGCCTGGGCGGCGGCGAGTTCCTCGTTCGCCTTGAGGATCGCCGCGCGGTCCTGCCGGAAGAACCCCGGGTCGTTCATCGTGTGCGCACGCCTGGCGATATCCGCTTCCAGGGCCTCGATCTGTTGCGGCAATTGCTCGAGTTCGTGCTGCAGCTTGAAGCTGCGCTTGAGCCTTGGCGTCTTCCCGGTCTGCCGACGCGGGCTGGAGTCCGCGGCCTGGCCTGCATTCGCCGCCGGGGCGTCGGGTGCCGCGGAATCCCCTCCAGGTTGCGCCGGCTGCGGCCGCTGCCGCAACCAGTCGCTGTAGCCGCCGACGTATTCGCCGATCCGGCCGTGGCCTTCCAGCACCAGGGTGCTGGTCACCACGTTGTCGAGGAAGGCGCGGTCGTGGGATACCAGAAGCAGGGTGCCCTGGTAGTCGGTGAGCAGTTCCTCCAGCAATTCCAGCGTTTCCACGTCGAGGTCGTTGGTCGGCTCGTCCAGCACCAGCAGGTTGGATGGCCGGGAAAACAACTTGGCCAGCAACAGGCGGTTGCGTTCTCCGCCTGACAACCGGGTGATCGGCGCGCGCGCCCGTTCCGGCGAGAACAGGAAATCCTGCAGGTAGCCGATGATGTGCTTGCGCTGGCCGTTGAGCTCGATGAATTCCAGGCCGCCGGCGACGTTGTCCACGGCGTTGAGGCTGTCGTCCAGTTGCAGGCGGTGCTGGTCGAAGTAGGCGATTTCGGCGCCTGTGCCCAGTTTGGCCGTGCCATGGTCCGGCACCAGCTCGCCCAGCATGATCTTCAGCAGCGTGCTCTTGCCGGCGCCGTTCGGGCCGATGATGCCGATGCGGTCGCCGCGCAACACGGTGGTGCTGAGGTCGTCGATCAGGATGCGGCCATCGTAGCCATGGGTCACGTGCTCGAGTTCGATCACCTTCCTGCCGGAAGCGTGCGCGTGGCCGAGCGTCATCCGCGCATTGCCACTGTGCTCGCGGCGTTGCGCGCGTTCCCTGCGCAATGCCTCCAGCGCGCGCACGCGGCCTTCGTTGCGCGTGCGCCGGGCCTTGATGCCCTGGCGGATCCACACCTCTTCCTGCGCCAGTTTCCTGTCGAACAGCGCATTGGCCTGGGCCTCGGCGTGTCGGCGTTCCTCGCGGCGGCGCAGGTAGTTGTCGTAGTCGCCGGGCCAGTCGGTCAGCGCGCCGCGATCGATCTCCACGATGCGCGTGGCCAAGGCGCGCAGAAAACTGCGGTCGTGGGTGATGAAGACGATGCTGCCCGGGAATTGCTTGAGGAACGTCTCCAGCCAGCCGATCGCCTCGATATCCAGGTGGTTGGTCGGCTCGTCCAGCAGCAGCACGTCCGGCTTGCGCACCAGCGCCTGGGCCAGCAGCACGCGGCGTTTCATGCCGCCGGACAGCGCGGCGAAGTCGGCGTCGCCCGGCAGTTCGAGCTGGGTCAGCACCTGGTCCACGCGGCGATCCAGGTCCCAGCCGTGCTGCGCCTCGATTTTCACCTGCACGTCACCCAGCGCGTCGAGGTCGCCGTGCGCCAGCAGCTGGTGATAGCGGGCCAGCAGGCGGCCGAGGTCGCCGAGGCCTTCGGCGACCACGCTGAACACGCTGCCGGCGGTGTCGTGCGGCACCTCCTGGGCCATGCGCGCGACCACCACGCCGTTCTGCACGCGCACTTCGCCATCGTCGGCGTGCAGCTCGCCGGTGATCAACCGCATCAGGGTCGACTTGCCGGCGCCATTGCGCCCGACCACGCACACCCGTTCGTTCGCCTCGATGGACAGGCTGACCTGTTCGAGCAGGAGTGGGCCGCCGATGCTGAAGTCGACGCGAAGCAATTGGACCAGGGACATCCGCCCATTGTAACGGCAGCCCGGGTGAACCCACGCCAGTTGCCGTGGCCCGCTCGTGGGCGATGCGCGCGGCAATGACCGGGATGCATCACCCATCCACATACGACCATTCCCGGCGGCAGGCGGATCCCTGCAGGGGGCGGGCGGAGGGTTACTTCAGCTTGGCGGCCTGGCGCAGCGCCTCGGCGCGGTCAGTCATCTCCCACGAGAACGCAGTAAAGGGGCCGGCGCGCCTTTTCACCTTCTGCCCGTTCTCGAACACTTCGTAGTCGTAGTAGCTGTTCGGCTTGGGCAGGCGCCCGAAGTGTCCGTAGCTCGCGCTCGCCTGGTACATCGGGTGGATGAGGTCGAGCATCTGCAGGATGCCGTACGGGCGCAGGTCGAAGTGATCGCGGATCAGCTTCTCGATCTTCTCGTCGCTGATCTTGCCGGTGCCGAACGTGGTGACCGAGATCGAGGTCGGCTTGGCCACGCCGATGGCGTAGCTCACCTGCACCTCGCAGCGGTCGGCAATGCCGGCGGCGACGATGTTCTTGGCGACGTAGCGCGCGGCATACGAGGCCGAGCGGTCCACCTTGGACGGATCCTTGCCGGAGAACGCGCCACCGCCGTGGCGGGCCCAGCCACCGTAGGTGTCGACGATGATCTTGCGCCCGGTCAGGCCGCAGTCTCCGACCGGGCCGCCGATCTCGAACTTGCCGGTCGGGTTGATGTGGAACTGGGTGCCCTTGTGCAGCCACTTGGCGGGCAGCACGGGTTTGAGGATGTGCTCGCGCACCGCCTCGATCAGGTCCTTTTGCTTGATGCCCGGGTCGTGCTGGGTCGACAGCACCACGGCGTCGATCGCCACCGCCACGCCGTCCTCGTAGCGCAGGGTGACCTGGCTCTTGGCATCCGGGCGCAGCCACGGCAGCGGCGAGTTCTTCTGCTTGCGCACCTGCGCCTGCTGCTCGACCAGACGATGCGAGAAATGGATCGCCGCCGGCATGTAGGTCTTGGTCTCGTTGGTGGCGTAGCCGAACATCAGGCCCTGGTCGCCGGCGCCCTGGTCTTCCGGGCGCTTGCGGGCGACGCCCTGGTTGATGTCGGGCGACTGCTTGCCGATCAGGTTCAGCACGCCACAGGTGGCGCCGTCGAAGCCGACGTCGCTGGAGTCGTAGCCGATGTCCAGGATCACCTTGCGCGTGATCGCCTCGAGGTCGATCCAGGCGTTGGTGGTGATCTCGCCGGCGACGATGGCGACACCGGTCTTGACCATGGTCTCGCAGGCCACATGCGCAGCCGGGTCCTTGGCGATGACCGCGTCCAGCACCGCGTCCGAGATCTGGTCGGCGACTTTGTCCGGGTGGCCTTCGGATACGGATTCGGAGGTGAACAGGTAGTTCGACATCGGGCGAATATCCCTCGTTGCGGATGGAAAGATACGAATGCGCCATGATACTGCGACAGGGCTGGCTTTACAGCGGTTGGGCGCGCGCTGCAGGCGACGATTGGATTGCGGTTCAGCCGTCCATTGTCCAGGGCGTGAATGCTTGCGGTCGCCAGGCTACGGGCCAGGCCGCCTGGACGTGCCAGGTCTCACTGCGCTTCCACGCGGTTGCGGCCGCGCTCCTTGGCCAGGTACAGCGCCCGGTCGGCGCGTGCGAACACCGTGGCCGGCGTATCGCCGGCGCCCACCCCGGTGACCCCGCAGCACAGGGTGATGCGTACCGGCTTCTGCCGGCCACGAAAACTCGTGGCTTCGATCTGCCTGCGCAGGGACTCCGCCTTCTGCCGGCCTGCCTGCAGATCCGCGCCAGACAGGATCACCGTGAATTCCTCGCCGCCGTATCGCGCCAGCACGTCATCCGGGCGCAGCACCGTGGCCAGCTGGCGCGCGACGATACACAAGGCCCGGTCGCCGGCGGCGTGGCCATACTGGTCGTTGATGCGCTTGAAATGGTCTATGTCGAGGACCAGCAGGCAGGCGACCCGGCCTGCCTGCGCCTGCTGGCAAACCTCGGCCATGCGCTGCTCGAAGACCAGGCGGTTGGCGATACCGGTCAGCGGATCGGTCGTGGCCCGCTGGTGTTCCTTGCGCAGGCTGACCTCCATGTCCTGGGTGGAGCGTTCCAGCTCATGGATGCGGCGGTCCATCTGTTCCGAGCGGGTCTGCCAGAGGCGGGCGCGCGCATCCTCCTGGTCGTGGAAGGCCTTCAGGTAGGAAGAGATCGCCTGCATGCGCTGCTGGATCTCGGTCTGCAGCGAATTCAGTTCCGGCGCCGCCTGCAGCCGGGTACCGAGGGCATCCATCTCGCTGGTCAGGTTGCGGTCCAGCGCCTGGCGGGCGCTGACACCGTCGGCCCGGTCGGCGTCTGCGCACTCCAGGTATTGCGCCAGTTCGCCCAGCTGCGCGATCACCTGGGTCAGCAGCTGCTGGACGGCGACCAGTTGCCTCGCCCGTTGCTGCTGGTCCTGGTTGAGCAGCCGGGCCAACATCGCGGCCTGCGCGGGGACCTGGTCCAGATTGCGGCTGGCAGCGATTTCCGCGCGCAGCTGTGCCCACTCGGCACAGGTGGAGTGGTCGGGTTCCAGCTGGTCGATCAGATCCAGCAATGTCGCCCCGGCACGGCTGGGCTGGTCGGCCTGGGCGGCCGGCGCAGCCTCGGCTGGTGGCGGCTGCATGTCCGCATCCAGCGAGCGCATGGCCGTGGTCAGCTCGTGCACCAGCGCCTGCAGGGACTCCTCGTTCTGCGGTTCGCGCAGGCGTTGGCGCAGGTAGCCCAGGACCTCATCGAGCGGCCGCTCGCGGCCTTCGGCAGCGTGGGTAAGTCGCGTGGCCAGGATGCGCAGCATCACGTCGATGCGTGGCCAGTGCTCGGCGTCAACTTCCGACGGATCGATGACGTCATGCATGAAGCGCGTTCTCCAGTGGAATACGCATGCACAAGTGTGACAACCCCCCTGGCAGCGATATTACGTGACTCCATTTGCGAACGCACGCCCGCTGCCAGGGGGCCTGCTTGCAGGCGACGCACTGGCGGGACTCATCGGAAATGCATGAGCCCACCCGCGACCGCAGATGGGCTCATGCGAGCGTGGCCCGGCCGCTGGGATCAGGCAGAGAGCTTCAGCTCGCTGCGCAGCCGCAGGGTGGCGGCCACCATGTTGCGCAGGGCGGCTTCCACCTCCGGCCAGCCGCGGGTCTTCAGACCGCAATCCGGGTTCACCCACAGCTGCCCGGGCTTCAGCACGGCGAGGGCACGGCGCAGCAGGTCGGTGATCTCTGCCTGGTCGGGAATGCGCGGCGAATGGATGTCGTACACGCCCGGGCCAATGTCGTTCGGGTAGTGGAACTTCACGAACGCATCCAGCAGCTCCATGCGCGAGCGGCTGGTCTCCATCGAGATCACGTCGGCGTCCATGGCGGCGACGGCCTCGATGATGTCGTTGAACTCCGAGTAGCACATGTGGGTGTGGATCTGCGTGGCATCGCGCACGCCGCCGGCGGTGATGCGGAAGCACTCGACCGCCCACGCCAGGTAGCCGGCCCAGTCGGCGCGGCGCAGCGGCAGGCCTTCGCGCAGCGCCGGCTCATCGATCTGGATCACGCCGATGCCGGCCGCCTCCAGGTCGTGCACCTCGTCGCGCAGTGCGAGCGCCATCTGCCGGCACACGGTCTCCCGTGGCAGGTCGTCGCGCACGAACGACCACTGCAGCATGGTCACCGGGCCGGTCAGCATGCCCTTCATGGGCTTGCTGGTGAGCGACTGCGCATAGCTGGACCAGGCCACGGTCATCGGTGCCGGGCGGCCGATGTCGCCCCAGATCACCGGAGGCTTGACGCAGCGCGAACCGTAACTCTGCACCCAGCCGAGCTTGGTGAACAGATAGCCGTCCAACTGCTCGCCGAAATACTCGACCATGTCGTTGCGCTCAGGCTCGCCGTGCACCAGCACGTCCAGGCCAATCGACTCCTGGAAGCGCACGACGTGCTCGACTTCCTGCTTCAGCAGCGTGTCGTAGGCGTCGTCGTCGAGGCGGCCGGCGCGATGCGCGGCACGGGCCTTGCGCAGCTCGTCGGTCTGTGGGAACGAGCCGATCGTGGTGGTGGGCAGCAGCGGCAGCGGACGCGCCTCGGCCTGGGTCAGGGCGCGCCTGGCGTGCGGCGAGCGGCGCAGCGTGCTCTGCGGGCTCAGCGCATTCAGGCGTGCGCGTACGGCCGGGTTCTTGATGCCGTGCGCTTGCAGTTGCTCGTCCAGCTGGGCCTGCTGCTCGGCGAGTGCCGTCGTGGCTGCGGCGTTGCCGTCCAGGGCGTCGGCGTAGGCGCGCAATTCCTCGATTTTCTGCCGGGCGAAGGCCATGGTGGCGCGCCGCGCCGGATCCAGGGCATTTTCCGCGGTGAGGTCGATGGGCGTGTGCAGCAGCGAACACGAAGGTGCCAGCCACAGCCGCCCGCTGCCGACCGCCGCCAGTGCCCTGCGCAGCAAGGCCTGCACGCGATCCGGATGGCTGCGCCAGACGTTGCGTCCGTCGACGACACCGGCACTGAGCACGGCGTGGGCTGGAAGCGCGGCCAGCACCGCATCGATCTGGGCGGGCGCGCGCACCAGGTCGACGTGCAGGCCGTCCACTGGCAGGCCGGCGGCCAGCGCGAGGTTGTCGCCCAGCGCCCCGAAATATGTGGCCAGCAGGAGTTTCGGCCCGTGTGCGGCTGCAAGCGTGGCGTAGGCGCGGCGATAGGCCTCGCCGGTCGCCCCGTCCTGGTCGAGCACCAGGCAGGGTTCGTCCAGCTGCACCCATTCGGCGCCGGCGGCGGCGAGTTTCTGCAGCAGCTCGGCATAGGCCGGAAGCAGCGCATCGAGCAGCGCCAGCGGGTCGCTGCCGTCGACGGTCTTGGCCAGCAGCAGGAACGACAGCGGACCGAGCACCACCGGGCGCGCCGCGTGGCCGAGGGCCTTGGCCTCCAGGAACTCGGCGACCGGCTTGTCGCCGCGCAGGGCAAACTCCTGACCAGCCTCGAGCTCCGGCACGATGTAGTGGTAGTTGGTATCGAACCACTTGGTCATTTCCAGCGCGTGCAGGTCGACACCGTCACCCTTGTGGCCGCGCGCCATGGCGAAATAGCCGTCCAGATGCCCCTTCTCGAACACCGGCCGGAAGCGCGCGGGGATGGCGTCGAACAGCACGGCGGTGTCCAGCACCTGGTCGTACAGGCTGAAATCGTTGCAGGCCACGACATCGGCACCGGCGTCACGGGCCAGCTGCCAATGGCGCTGGCGCAGCGTGCGGGCGGTTTCGAGTAGCTCGGAGGCGCCGGTTTTGCCACGCCAATGCGCTTCCAGCGCGCGCTTGAGTTCACGCTTGAGACCGATGCGCGGAAAGCCGAGAAAGGTGACCTGTGCCATGAAGTGGTTCCTCTTGGATCTGGGTGACGATGTCGAAGGATGTCGGGCTGTCGCCTGGGGCTGGGCGCGAGGCGCCCGCCTTGGCGGGGGACGTCGGAACGGGCCGGTTCGTGGCCTTCATCCGCAGCCATGACGATGCGTCGGTTCCAAGGGCCCGGGACGGCCCTCCTGCCTATTCATCGGTGTATGCGGATGAAAAGATGTCTTGAGCAAAAGCGGACATTACGGCGAGTGCCGGCCCGAGTCAATGGGCGGCGGGCCGGAAGCAGCGACAGGCGGGTGGGTGCTGCGTATGGTTGCGTGCAGCCTCAGGCGGCGAGCGCGGCCTGGTCGGCCAGCACGGCGAAGTAGTCGCGGGTCTGGCGCAGTTGCTCGCTCGCCGAGCCGGCGCGGTTCACCACCTGGCGGAAGGCGGCATTCTCCGGGCGGTCCTTGGCGTACCAGCCCAGGTGCTTGCGCGCGATGCGCACGCCGGCCTCTTCGCCGTAGAACGCGTACAGCTGCTCGAGGTGATGGAGCAGGATGGCTGCCACTTCGTCCGGCGCGGGTTCCGCGAGCAGCTTGCCGTGCTCCAGGAAGTGCGCGATCTCGCGGAAGATCCAGGGGCGGCCCTGGGCGCCGCGGCCAATCATCACGGCGTCGGCACCGGTGAGATCCAGCACCTGCCGCGCCTGCTGCGGCGTGGTCACGTCGCCGTTGGCCAGCACCGGGATGCACACGGCGGCCTTCACCGCCGCGATGGTGGCGTACTCGGCCTCACCGGCGTAACGGTCGGCGCGCGTGCGGCCATGCACGGCCAGCGCGGCGATGCCGGCATCCTCCGCGATATGGGCGATGTGCACCGCGTTGCGGTGCTCGTGATCCCAGCCGGTGCGGATTTTCAATGTGACCGGCACCGCCACCGCTTCCACCACGGCCTTGACGATGCGCGCGACCAGGGGTTCGTCCTGCAGCAGCGCGGAGCCGGCCCAGACGTTGCACACTTTCTTTGCCGGGCAGCCCATGTTGATGTCGATGATCTGCGCGCCGTTGGCGACGTTGAAGCGCGCCGCCTCGGCCAGCATGCCCGGATCGTAGCCGGCAATCTGCACGCTGACCGGCTCCGGCTCGCCGACGTGGTCCATGCGATGCAGTGATTTGCGGGTATGCCACAGGCTGGGGTCGGCGGTGGTCATCTCGGACACCGCCAGACCCGCGCCGAGCTGCTTGCACAGCACGCGGAACGGTTTGTCGGTGACCCCAGCCATGGGGCCAAGGACGACGGGCGGGTCGATGCGATAGGGGCCGATGCGCATGCTCGGGCTCAGCCGGCGTCGAAGGCGGCGCGCAGCCAGGTCTGGCGGGCTGTCTCGGCGGGGCCGTCGTAGCTGACCACGTCGAAGCGGCAAGGGCGCCGCGCGTGCTGGGCGTGTGCGGCCAGCCATTGCCGCGCGGCCAGGATCAGGCGCTCGCGCTTGCGTGCCGTCACCGATGCTGTAGCGTCGCCGTGGCCCGCGCTGCGGCGATAGCGCACCTCGACGAAGACGATCGTGTCGCCGTCGCGCATGACCATGTCCAGCTCGCCGCGTCGGGTCAGGTAATTGCGTGCCAGCAGCTGCAGGCCAGCCTGCTCGAGCGCGGTGCGCGCGCGTTGCTCGAACGCTGCGCCATGGGGCTCGCGCATCAGTCCTGGCGCACCGGGACCATGACCGGCCCCGGCGGCGCTCCGATGCTGGAGCTGGGGGGCGGCGCGACGCTTGATGCCGGCATCGGCAGGGCCTGGATCTGTCCCGGCTCAGGTGGTGCGGCCGACGGCACGTTGTCCATTTGCAGGCTGCCGTCGAGCGGGTGCGCCATGCCATTGGCAAACACCGCCCACGTCAGCACGCGGCGGATACGTCCGAACTGGTCCGAGGTGAGCTGGCCGGTGGCGCCGGGCAGATAGCTGCCTGGATTGTTGCGCAGCCAGTCGAGGTAGGGCACGAGGTTCCAGGCATCCATGCCGAAGGCAAACAGGCGTGCCGTGGCGCCACGCGCGGAGGGCAGCAGCGCCTCGACATCGACGAATGGCGGCAGGCCTGGCTGGGCGTTGAACAGCCAGGGCGCATCGCAGAATTCGACGCCGTCCAGGTCGCGGTTGCTGGCTGCATCGTCCGAGCCATCGTAGACGTGCGAGGTGGCCACCACCGGCAACTGGACCTTGGCGGCGCGCAGCTGCGGCACCAGCACGCGCGCCTGCGCCGGACGCATGCTGATGAACACGCCGGCATCTTCGGGGGCGTTGGCCAGGTTCAGGCCGGCAATCGCCGTGCCGCCGCTCTCGAACGTGGCGGCGCCCAGCAGCGTGCCGCCGCGCGCCGCGTACTCGGCCTTGAAGGCGGTCAGTGCACGCTGGGAAAAGTCGGCGCTGGAAACGATGGTATAGGCGTGGCGCAGCCCACGCTCGATCATGTGCGCCGCAGCCTGGGCGCCCTCGGTCTCCGGCATCAGGCCGAATTCGCTCGCGTCGCCGGCGGGCAGCCGGCGACTGTCCGGGTGGTTCAGGGCCAGTGTGGGTACCGGCAGCCTGGACTGCTTGAACAGCGCAGCTACGGCATCGCGGGTCAGCGGGCCGACCACCAGTTGCGCACCATCGCCCAACGCCTGCTGGTAGCCGCTGAGCGCCCCCTCGGGCGTGCTGTGGGTGCTGTAGACGCGCACTGCGGGACGTGGTGCCTGCTCGCGTCCGGCATCGAAATAGGCGGCGAAGAAACCCTCCGCGACCGAGGTGCCGACGGCGGCGTAGGAACCGTCGAGCGGCAGCAGCAAGGCCAGGTGCTCCGGCACCTTGTAGCCTTCGCGCACATTGGCGTTGGCGCCAGGCAGCAGCGTGCCGACGGGGCGCTGCAGCTGGGCCGGCGGCTGCACCACGGTGACGCCGAGGCTGGCCAGGGCGGCGTTGATCCAGGGCAGCATGCGGTCTCCGGCCTGCATGGCGGCGGCGCGCTGCTTGAGCGGGCCGGCGCCGAGCATGGCCAATTGCCTGACGATCTGCTGCTGGTTCTGCTGGCGGTCGAAGCCGCTCAGCTGGTCCTGCATCTCGGCACGGGTGCGCGCGCTGCCCCAGTGGTCGCCGTCGGCTGCGAGCGCGCGCGCGCGCAGCTCCAGCAGGCGGGGGCGCAGGACGGCGGGCACCACCACCTGTGGCTCGATGGTCAGGCGCAGCGCCTCGGGGAGGTTGTGCGTATCCAGGGCACGCTCGGCGCGCAACAGGTCCAGGCGCAGGGGTTCGTCGCCGGCGAGCCTGCTGCGGTCGATCTTCTGCAGCGTGGGCGCGGCGCGGTCCAGTTCGCCACCCTGGCGCCAGCTTTCCGCGGCCAGCAGGCGATAGTGGTCGGCGCGGCCCCGGTTGGCGTCGGCCAGGGCCAGGTAGGCCTGGGCCGCGGCGTCGAAATGGCCGCCGCCGGCCAGCGCCGCGGCATCGTGCGCGGCGGCAGTCTCGGTTGCCGACGGCCGCGTGCTTACCGGTGCGCAGGCCGCCAGCACCAGCGACATGACCAGTGCGCTGACGATGGCCTGGGCAAAGCGCGGGAGGCGCATGGAAGGATTCCGGGTCGTCATGATCGCAATGCGCGATGATAGCGGATCACGCCTCGTGCCTGAGTCGAGTCTGCCGGATGTCGAGTGTCGCTGCGGGTTGCCTGCATGTGGTCGCCACCCCGATCGGGAACCGCGATGATCTGTCATCGCGCGCCGTGGCGGTGTTGCGCGCGGCCAGCGTGATCGCCGCGGAGGACACCCGCCACAGCCGCCCCTTGCTGCTGTACCACGGCATCGACACGCCGCTGCTCGCGCTGCATGAATACAACGAGCGCGAGGCGGTGGCGGGGCTGGTGGAGCGCATGCTGGGCGGCCAGTCGGTGGCCCTGGTCAGCGACGCCGGCACGCCGCTGGTCAGCGATCCGGGGTTTCGCCTGGTCCGTGCCGCGCGGATGGCTGGCGTACGCTGCATACCCGTGCCGGGTGCCTGCGCTGCCATTGCCGCGTTGTCGGTGGCGGGGCTGCCGAGCGACCGCTTCGTCTTCGAGGGCTTCCTGCCGCCGCGATCCGCCGCCCGCCGCAGCCGCCTGCGCGAGCTTGCCGGCGATCCGCGCACGCTCATTTTCTACGAGTCGGCGCACCGGATTGCCGAGAGCCTGGCGGACATGCGCGACGTCTTCGGTGGGGTGCGTGAGGCGGTATTGGCGCGCGAGTTGACCAAGATGTTCGAGACCGTGCTCGGCGAGCCCCTGGATACCCTGGCGGCGCGGGTTGCCGCCGACCCCGACCAGCAACGTGGCGAGTGCGTGGTGCTGGTGTCCGGTCGCGGCGAGGACGTCGATGCGCAGCTGGCCGAGGGTCGGCGCATCTTTGCCGTCCTGCGCGAGGAGTTGCCGCCGGCGAAGGCGGCACGGCTAGCCGCTGCGCTCAGCGGGGCGCCACGCAAGGCGCTGTATGCCGATGGCCAGCACGAGCGGTGACACTGGCCCGGATGCTTTCGGCCGCACTCAGCGTGGCCCGAGCACCACTGGCAATTGACTGGCGCTGGGCAGCCCGGAGCGCCGCTGCAGCACGCCCTGGTCGTCCAGGTAGACGATACCCGGCGTGCCCTGGAAACCCATCTGCAGCATCAGTTTCTCGTTGCCGTCGAGCTTCTGGCGTACGGCTTCCGGCACCTTGTCGGCAGCCTCGATCCCACCCTTGTCGAACGTCTGCTCATTGCGCACGAGCGCGTCGGAAGGCGACTTGGCAGTCAGCATCGTGGCCGCCTTGTTCGCGCTGTCCGCCCGGATCACGCCGACCATGACGTGGCGCAGCTGTACCTTGCCGGATTCGACCCAGGGCCGGGCAGCCTCCCAGAAGCGGTGGCAGTACGGGCAGTTCGGGTCGGTGAATGCATACACCACGCGCGGCGCGTTGGCGGCGCCGTCGGCGATCCAGGTACTGGATTCCAACGCGGCCCATTGTCGCTTGGACAGGGGCAGGGTCACCAGGCGACGCAGCGCGCCGGCACCGACGTCGTTGCCCTTGGCGTCAACCAGCACACCGACCAGGGCGTGCTGGCCGTCGGCTGTGGTGTAGACGGTGAGCGGCTCCTGTCCGGCCACGCCGGCGTAGCCATGCAGGCCGGACGGGGCATCGAAGTCACCCATGATCTCCAGACCCTGTGCCTCGATCTTGGCCAGTACGGCAGGCCGCGAGGTGCTGACGGCGGCAGGTGCCGTTGCGCCTGGCTGGGTCTGGCCGGGGGCGCCGGACTGGCCGTTGCAGGCTGTCGTCGTCAACAACACACAAGCCCACAACAAGGCCTTGGAACAAGCGGAAATCTTCATGCAACCTCTCGGGGGTTTGCGCCTGGAGCGCACGCAGGGGAACGGATCTGGGACCTTGCCGCCGATGCGCGACAAGGCGCAAACCGCATCGCGGCGCAGTATAGCCGTTGCCGGGCAGGGGCCGGCGCGGTGGTTTGCCACGTACTTTGGGCTTTGCCGTGGGCATTCGATTACACTGGCATTGGAGTCGGCCGGACAGTCGCGTCGCGCGATGAGCGCATCGAGGAAAGTCCGGGCTCCACAGGGCAGAGTGCCAGGCAACTCCTGGGCAGCGCGAGCTGACGGCCAGTGCAACAGAGAGCAGACCGCCGATGGCCCGCAAGGGCACAGGCAAGGGTGAAAGGGTGCGGTAAGAGCGCACCGCGTACGGGGCCAACGCCGTACGGCACGGTAAACCCCACTCGGAGCAAGACCAAATAGGGGAACGATAACGCGGCCCGCGTTGTTCCCGGGTAGGTCGCTGGAGCCAGGTGGCGACGCCTGGCCGAGAGGAATGACTGTCGCGTCGCAAGACGTACAGAACCCGGCTTACAGGCCGACTCCACCTCTCCTTTGGGTACGCCGGCAGTGCTGCTTTCCGGGCCGATGCGGAAAGCGGCGCTGCCTGCGCGCTCCCCAACGGATTGCCTCGGAAGTCTTGGTCCTGGCGCACGCGCGTCGTCCGGGTGCCAGGAAGCGCGGGATTCCGAAAAATAATTGTTCGTGCATTCAAGCACCTTGCGATTGGTTGTAAGAAAGCACTGTAGCCTTGGCCGGGGGTGTGGCTTTCTCATTGATTCACAAGCGATTTTCCTTGACATCCCGCTTCGCCCACAGTTATCGTGGACTTTGGTGAGAAATTGTGGGTTTTTGTGGAATGAAGCCGGTGTTCCAAGGCGAAACCGCCATTACCGTGGACGACAAGGGTCGTCTCACGGTACCGACCGCGTATCGCGAGCTGGTGGCCCGCGAGTGCGGCAACCGGCTGGTGATCACCTACAACCCGTTCGAGCCGGGTTGCCTGTGGCTGTTTCCGCATGCGGAGTGGGAACCGGTGCGTGACCAGGTCAACGCCTTGTCCAAGGTGGTGATGGCGCACCGCGATCTGCAGATGAAGCTGGTGGGTGCGGCGGCGGTGGTCGAACTGGATGGCGCGGCGCGGATCCTGCTGCCGGCCAATCAGCGCGCCACCACGGGCATCGAGAAGAAGGCCGTGCTGCTTGGCATGGGCAACAAATTCGAGCTGTGGAGCGAGCAGGCGCACCTGGCCAAGATTCGGCAGGTCATCGGCGAGAACGGAATCACCGACGAGATGGCGAGCCTGCGCCTCTAGGCCAGACGAGAGCGGGAGTGCGGCGTGGCGAACCCTGAGCAGCCATTGCGGCATGTCCCGGTGATGTTGGATGAGGCGGTGGAGGGTCTGTCGGTGCGCGCAGACGGACGATACCTTGATGGCACATTTGGTCGCGGTGGACACGCGCGTGCGGTGCTGGCCCGGCTTGGCGCGCATGGCCAGTTGCTGCTGATGGACCGCGACCCGGCGGCCATCGCCGCGGCGCGCGACGAATTTGCCGACGATCCGCGCGTGGCCATCCGCCAGGCCAATTTCTCCAGCCTGGGCACGTGGGAGGCCACCGCCGCCGGGCTCGATGGCGTGCTGCTCGACCTCGGCGTCTCCTCGCCGCAGCTGGACGAGGCGGCGCGTGGTTTCAGCTTCCTGCACGACGCGCCGCTGGACATGCGCATGGATCCGGAGACCGGACCCGGCGTGGCGGACTTCCTGGCCCGCGCCAGCGAGGCGGAGATTGCCGACGTGCTGTGGGAGTACGGCGAGGAGCGCCATGCGCGGCGCATCGCCCGGGCCATCGTCGCCGAGCGGCAGGCGCGGCCGCTGCTGCGCACCACCCAGCTGGCTGCGCTGATCGAGCGCGTGGTGGGCTGGCACGAGCCCGGCAAGCATCCGGCGACACGCAGCTTCCAGGCCCTGCGCATCCAGGTGAATGGGGAATTGGCCGCCCTGCAGGCCGGACTCGAGGTTGCCCTCGAACGCCTGCGCCCTGGTGGCCGGCTGGCGGTGATCAGCTTCCATTCGCTGGAGGACCGCAGCGTCAAGCGGTTCATCCGCGCCCAGTCGGGTCGCGTGCAGAACCGCCGGCGCGGGCCGCCGGTGGTGGCGCCGGCAGCGCGGCTCATGGCAGTGGGCAAGGCGCACTTTCCGGGTGCTGCCGAGTTGGCAGCCAATCCGCGTGCGCGCTCGGCGGTGCTGCGCATCGCGGAAAAATTGCCCGCGGCGGTGGCCGCATGAGGCTGCTTGGCATCATTGTGCTGCTTGGCCTGCTGGTGGCTGTGCTGGCCAGCGCCATCGGTGTGGTGTGGACCCGCCACGAGAGCCGCGTGCTGTTCGTGCGCCTGACCGCACTGCAGGCCGAGCGTGATGGCCTGAACATCGAATATGGACGGCTGGAGCTGGAGCAGGCCACCTATGCCGAGCCCCGGCGCATCGATGAGCAGGCGCGCAGCCGGCTCGGCATGCTGCAGCCGCGCCCGCAAGACATCCGGTTGCTGCACCGATGATCGGGCATACGCCTCCGCGCAAGCCGGGCCAGGGCCGCCGCCGCGAAGGGCCCGACGCCCGTCGGCGCATGGTGCTGGTGGTCGGCATGCTGGGCCTGGCCTCGCTGGGCCTGGTCGCGCGCGCGTTCGACCTGCAGGTGGTGCGCAAGCAGTTCTACCAGCGCCAGGGCGACGCCCGCTTCCTGCGCGAGATGCCGATACCGGTGTCCCGCGGCACCATCTTCGACCGCAATGGTGAGCCGCTGGCAGTGTCCACCCCGGTCACCTCGCTGTGGGCCAATCCGTCCGAGGTGCTGGAGGACGACAGCCGCGTGGCCGCGCTCGCGCGGGCGCTTGGCGTCAACGCGGCCGAGCTCAAGGAACGCCTGGCACAGCGTGCCGACCGCGAGTTCGTCTACCTGCGCCGGCAGATGAGCCCGGCGGCGGCCGAAGCCGTGCTGGATCTCGACATCCCGGGCGTGTACAGCCAGCGCGAGTTCAAGCGCTACTACCCATCCGGCGACGTCACCGCGCATGTGCTTGGCTTCACCAACATCGACGACCACGGCCAGGAAGGCCTCGAGCTGGCCTACGACGGCTGGCTGTCCGGCCAGCCTGGATCGAAGCAGGTGATCCGCGACCGCCTCGGCCGCGTGGTGGAGAACCTCGAGCAGCTGCGCGCGCCGCAACCCGGGCGCGACCTCACGCTCAGCATCGACCGCCGCATCCAGTTCCTGGCCTACAGCGAGCTGGGCAGCACGCTGGAGAAGTTCCAGGCCGACTCGGGCTCGATCGTGGTGCTGGACGTGAAGACCGGCGAGGTACTGGCCATGGTCAACCTGCCGACCTACAACCCTAACGACGTGGCTGCCAGCAAGCCGGCCCAGCGCCGCAACCGGGCCATGACCGACGTCATCGAGCCGGGCTCGACCATGAAGCCGTTCACCCTGGCGGCGGCCTTGTCCAGCGGCAAGTTCACCCCCACCAGCCCGATCATCGACACCACCGGCGGGCACTGGTTCTTCCAGGGCCACGACATCCACGACACGCACAACTACGGCCTGCTCACGCCGACCGGGGTGATCACCAAGTCCAGCAACGTCGGCGCGGCGAAGATCGCCATGCAGCTCGACACCAGCCTGATGTACGACACCTTCCGCGCCTTCGGCTTCGGCAACAGCACCAACAGCGGTTTCCCCGGTGAATCGTCGGGTTATCTGAAAATCGGCAAGAGCTGGCGGCCGCTGGAGAAGGCCACCATGGCCTACGGCTACGGCCTGAACGTGACCGTGCTGCAGCTGGCCAGCGCCTACGCCGCGCTGGCCGACAACGGCGTCATGCGCGAGCCGACCTTCATCCGCGGCGCCGACAATCCCGGCAAGCAGGTGGTCTCGCCCCAGGTGGCGCACGAGCTGGTGCGCATGCTGGAGACGGTGACCGGCCCGGGCAGCACCGCGCCCCAGGCGCGCATCCCGAACTACAGCGTCGCCGGCAAGACCGGTACGGCGCACCGCGCCAGCGCCGGCGGCTACGACAGGAACAACTACATTGCCGCGTTTGCCGGCATCGTGCCGGCCAGCAACCCGCGCCTGGTCGGCGTGGTGATCATCAGCAACCCGAGCAAGGGCAGCTACTACGGCGGCATGGTGTCCGCGCCGGCGTTCGCGCATGTGATGGCCGGTGCGCTGCGCCTGCTCGATGTGCCGCCCGACAACATCGGGCGCTGGTACGTCGGCGGCCCACTGCAGGGCACGGCCGGTGGCCTGGCTGGTGCCGCGCCGCCGCGCGAGGCGGCCATCGACGACGCGCCGGTCGACGGGGGGCCGCCATGAGCACCGGCCATCTCGACCAGTTGCTGCTTGGCATCGCCGACCGCGAGCTGGCCGCCAATCCTGGCGCGAACCGCATCGTGATCTCGGGACTGAGCCTGGACTCGCGCCAGGTGGGTCGCGGCGAGGCCTTTGTCGCCCTGGGCGGTACGCAGACACACGGCTTTGCCTTTGCCGTCGGCGCAGTGCAGCGCGGCGCCGCGGTGATCCTGGCGGAAGTTCCTGCGCCTGGTGCTGCGGTCGCCGGCGCGGCTGGAGAGCTGCCGGCGACGCTGGACGGCGTGGCCGTGCTGTGGATCGCGCAGCTGCGCGGATACCTGGGCGAGATTGCCGCGCGCTATTACGGGCGGCCGAGCGAGTCCATGCACGTCATCGGGGTGACCGGCACCAACGGCAAGACTTCGTGCGTGCAGCTGCTGGGCCAGGCGTTCAGCTTTCTCGGCCTGCCCAACGCCAGCATCGGCACGCTGGGCACCGGCATGGCCGGGCATTTGCGCGACAGCGCGCGCACCACGCCGGACGTGATCAGCGTGCAGGCCCTGCTGGCCGGCTTCCGCGATCGCGGCGCCAGCCATGTGGCCATGGAGGTCTCCTCGCATGCGCTGGCCCAGGAACGCGTGGCCGGCGTGGATTTCGAGCTGGCCGTGTTCACCAACCTGACCCGCGACCACCTGGATTACCACGGCAGCATGCAGGCCTATGGTGCGGCCAAGGCGCGATTGTTCGCCTGGCCGGGACTGCGCGCGGCGGTGATCAACATCGATGATGCCTTTGGCGCCGAACTGGCGCAGCGGCTCGCGCCAGGCGTCGAGCTGCTGACGGTGAGCCAGCACGCCGACACCGGCGCGGCCATCCACGCCAGCGCCGTCGACACCTCCGGCAATGGCCTGGCCTTCACCCTGCATACGCCCTGGGGCGTGCATGAGGTCAGCAGCGGCCTGCTTGGCCACTTCAATGTCGACAACCTGCTGCTGGTGGCCGCCTGCCTGGGTGCGCTGGACGTGCCTTTCGAGCGCATCGTCGCGGCCCTGGGCACCCTGCAGCCGGTGCCCGGGCGCATGAGCCGGCTCGGCGGCGACGGTGGGCAGCCGCTGGTGGTGGTCGATTACGCACACACCCCCGATGCGCTCGAACAGGCGCTTGGCGCGCTGCGCGAGCACTGCGCCGACCGGCTGCTGTGCGTGTTCGGCTGCGGCGGCGAGCGCGACGCCGGCAAGCGACCCTTGATGGGCGGTATTGCCGCGCGCCTGGCCGACGTGGCCATCGTCACCGACGACAACCCGCGCGGCGAGGATGGCGACGCCATCGTCGCGCAGATCCTCTCCGGCATGCCCACCACGGATCCACACCTGGTCGAACGCGACCGGGCCAAGGCCATCGACCTGGCCCTGGCACGCGCCGGCACCGGCGACGTGGTGCTGATTGCCGGCAAGGGTCACGAGACCTACCAGGACGGTGCCACCGGCCGCCATCACTTCAGCGATCTCGAGGTCGCTGCCGCGGCCTTGCGTCGCCGGTTCCCGGAGCGGCAGGCATGATGCGGCTCTCGGCCATCGCCCTATGGACCCGTGGGCAGTTGCTCGGCAACGACCTCGAGGTGGGGGGCGTCACCCTGGACAGCCGTACCGTGCAGGCCGGCAACCTGTTTGTGGCGATTGCCGGCGAACGCGTCGACGGCCACGATTTCCTTCCGGCTGCCGCAGCCCACGGCGCCGGCGGTGCGCTGGTGAGCCGCCGCGTCGACAGCCCGCTGCCGCAGGTGCTGGTGAGCGACACCATGCTGGCGCTCGGCGACCTGGCCAGTGCGGTACGCGCCCAGCGCGACGTACGCGTGGTGGGCATTACCGGCTCGAACGGCAAGACCACCACCAAGACCCTGGTTGCCGCGATCCTTGGCCGCCACGGTCGCACGCATGTCAGCGCCGGCAACCACAACAACGAGCTGGGCCTGCCGCTCTCCGTGCTGGCCATGCCGGCGGACACGCAATACGCGGTGTTCGAGATGGGCGCAGGCAAGCCGGGCGATATCGCCTACCTCGCCGGAATCGCACGTCCCGAGGTCGCCCTGGTCACCCTGGTCGCGCCGGCCCACCTCGAGCGCATGGGCAGCGTGGAGGGCGTGGCCAGCACCAAGGGCGCGCTGTACGAGGCGCTGCCGCGCGACGGCGTGGCGGTGATCAACGCCGACGACTGCTTCGCGGCGTTCTTCACCGGCCTGGCGGCCGGACGGCAGGTGCTGCGCTTCGGCCTGGAGCAAGCCGCGGAGATTGGCGCGCGCGACATCCACTCCACCCTCGAGGGTTCGTGTTTCGTGTTGCTGACGCCGCAGGGCGAGGCGGAGCTGCGCCTGCCCCTGCCGGGAAGGCACAACGTCATGAACGCGCTGGCCGCCGCGGCGGTGGCCACCGCCCTGCAGGTGCCGCTGCCGACCATCGTGGCCGGGCTGGAAAGTGTGCAGGGCGTCCCCGGGCGGCTGCAGCGCCAGCCGGCATCCGGCGGCTGGGCGCTCATCGACGACAGCTACAACGCCAACCCGGGCTCGATGGCGGCGGCCATCGACACCTTGCTGTTGGCACCCGGGGAACACTGGCTGGTGCTCGGCGACATGGGTGAACTTGGTGCCGAGGCGCGAGCGCTGCATGCCGCGCTCGGTCGGCAGGCACGGGAGCGGGGCATCGGGCGCCTGTTCGCGACGGGGCCGCTGGGCGTCGAGACGGTGCGCGCGTTCGGCGCCGGCGGCGAGCACTACGTTGACCAGGCCAGCCTGCTTGCCGCGTTGCGGCCGCAACTGCACGCCGGGGTGACGTGCCTGGTCAAGGGTTCGCGCGCGGCCGGCATGGAACGCGTGGTCGAGGCGCTGCGGGAAGGCGAGGGCACCGCCACAGGAGGGGACGCGCATGCTGCTTGAGCTGGCCGAATGGCTCGCAGGCCGCTTCACCGTCCTGCATGTGTTCCAGTACATCACCTTCCGCACGATCATGGCGGCGCTGACCGCGCTGGTCATGTCCCTGCTCATGGGGCCGGCCGTGATCCGCAAGCTGGCGGCGCTGAAGGCCGGCCAGGTGGTGCGCTCGGACGGCCCGCAGACGCACCTGCTCAAGGCCGGCACGCCGACCATGGGCGGGACCATGATCCTGCTGGCGGTGAGCGTCGCCACGTTGCTCTGGGCCAACCTGCACAGCCGTTACGTCTGGGTGGTTCTGGTGGTCACCCTGAGCTTTGGCGTGATCGGCTTCGTCGACGACTATCGCAAGCTGGTGCTGAAGAACAGCCGCGGGCTGCCCGCACGCTGGAAGTATTTCTGGCAATCGGTGTGCGGCCTGGGCGCCGCGTTGTTCCTGTACCACACCGCGCCGGTTTCCCTTGGCGGCCTGCCGGTGGCCGAGACCGCACTGTATGTGCCGCTGTTCAAGCAGGTGGCGGTGCCCATGGGGCTGTTCTTCGTCGTCGTGGCCTACCTCATGATGGTGGGTTTCTCCAACGCGGTGAACCTCACCGACGGCCTGGACGGGCTGGCGGTGATGCCTGTGGTGCTGGTGTCCGGCGCGCTGGGCGTGTTTGCCTACCTGGCGGGCAACCGGGTGTTTTCCGAATACCTGGGCATCCCCTCCATTCCCGGCGCCGGCGAGTTGTCGATTTTCTGCGGCGCGCTGGCAGGCGCCGGGCTGGGCTTCCTGTGGTTCAACACCTATCCGGCGCAGGTGTTCATGGGCGATGTCGGTGCGCTGGCGCTCGGCGCGGCGCTGGGCTGCGTGGCGGTGATCGTGCGCCAGGAGATCGTGCTGCTGGTGATGGGCGGCCTGTTCGTGATGGAGACCGCCTCGGTGATGCTGCAGGTGGGCAGCTACAAGCTGACCGGCAGGCGCATCTTCCGCATGGCACCGATCCACCACCACTTCGAGCTGAAAGGTTGGCCGGAGCCGCGGGTGATCGTGCGCTTCTGGATCATCTCGGTGGTGCTGGTGCTGATTGGCCTGGCTACGTTGAAAGTGCGCTGAGATGTTCGATGCCATGCAAGCCACCAGACGCCAGCAGCCACGTGGCCGCGTGGACGCCTGGCTGCTGGCCGGCCTGGTCGGGCTGGCCGCCATCGGCGTGGTGATGATCACCTCGAGCTCGATCGCGGTGGCCGACAACCAGCACCTGGGGGCGTTGTATTTCCTGAAGCGCCAGCTGGTGTTCCTGGCCCTGGGTGTGCTCGGCGCGGCGCTGGTGCTGCGCATCGAGCTGAAGCGCTTCGAGACCTGGGCGCTGCCGCTGCTGGCCCTGGGCTTCGTGCTGCTGGTGGCGGTGTTCGTGCCGCACCTGGGTTTGCGCATCAACGGCGCGCGGCGCTGGCTCAACCTCATCGTCACCACCTTCCAGCCGGTCGAGGCCGTGAAGCTGATCCTGGTGGTGTACGTCGCCAGCTACCTGGTGCGCCATCGCGACAGCGTGGAGACGCGGTTCCTCGGCCTGTTCAAGCCGCTGATGGTGGCCGGCCTGATCGTGCTGCTGCTGCTGGCGCAGCCGGACTTCGGCTCGGCCACGCTGGTGATCGCGGTGACCATTGCCATGGTCTGGTTTGGCGGCGCCCGGCCGTTCTACCTGTTTGCCATGGGTCTGCCGTTGATGCCCTTGCTGTACGTCGCCGCCACCGGCGAAAGCTACCGCATGAAGCGGCTGACCTCGTTCCTTGATCCATGGAAGGATCCATTCAACGACGGCTTCCAGCTCACCCAGTCGCTGATGGCGATCGGCCGCGGCCAATGGGACGGCGTAGGCCTGGGCTCGAGCGTGCTCAAGCTGTCCTACCTGCCCGAGGCGCATACCGACTTCATCTTTGCCGTGATTGGCGAGGAGCTCGGCCTGGCCGGCGTGCTGTTGGTCATCGGCCTGTTTGCCCTGGTCGTGTGGCGCGGCCTGCTGCTGGCGCTGCGCGGGGTGGAGGTAAACCGCCTGTTTGCGGCGCACGTCGCCTTTGGCGCGTCATTGATGCTGGCCCTGCAGGCCATCGTCTCCATCGGCGTGAATCTGGGTGTGCTGCCAACCAAGGGCCTGACCCTGCCGCTGATCAGCTACGGCGGCTCGTCGATGGTGCTGACCTGCATGATGGGTGGCCTGCTGCTGCGCGCCACGCTGGAAATCAACCGCGCGCTCGACATCCGTGCCGCGCGCGAGCACCTGCCGACGGCAGTCACCGCGGCCGATGCCGGTCTCGCCGCGCCTGCCCGCGAACTGGAGGCGGCATGAGCGCCTACGCACCCGTGCTGATCATGGCCGGCGGTACTGGCGGGCATATCTTCCCTGGTCTGGCCGTGGCCGAACGCCTGCGCGAGCAGGGTGTGCCGGTGGCCTGGCTTGGTGCCCGCGGCGGCATGGAGGCGGACATGGTGGCGGCGCGGCAGATTCCACTGCATCTGATTGCGGTCGGTGGGCTGCGTGGCAAGGGCTGGGGCAGGCGCCTGCTGGCCCCGTACATGCTGCTGCGCGCGCTGTTTGCGGCCTGGCGCGTGCTGCGCAAGCTGCGGCCACGCAGCGTGCTGTCGATGGGCGGCTATGCAGCCGGTCCGGGCGGCCTGGCGGCGTGGCTGCTGCGCGTGCCCCTGGTGGTGCACGAGCAGAATCGTGTGGCCGGGGTGACCAACCGCCTGTTGGCGCACCTCGCGCGTGAGGTGTTGACCGGCTTTGCCGGCGTGCTGCCACGTGGGCGCTGGGTCGGCAATCCGGTGCGCGAGGCGATTGCCCAGGTGCCACCGCCCGCGCAGCGCTTCGCCACGCGCAGCGGCCGGCCGCGCCTGCTGGTGCTGGGCGGCAGTCTCGGCGCGCGGGCGCTCAACCTGGCGCTGCCGCTTGCACTGGCCACCATTCCGCCGCGACAGCGTCCGGACGTCGTGCACCAGTGCGGCACGCGCGGCCTGGACGAGGCGCGCACGGCCTACGCCGCGGCCGCGGTCGAGGTGCAGCTGCTGGCTTTCATCGACGATATGGCCGCGCGCTATGCCTGGGCCGACCTGGCGGTGTGCAGGGCCGGTGCGCTGACCCTGGCTGAGCTGACCGCGGTGGGACTCGGCGCGCTGTTGGTGCCGTTTCCGCATGCCGTGGACGACCATCAGACGCGCAACGCCGAAGTTCTGGTTGCCGCCGGCGCCGCGCGGCTGATGAGCGAGGACCGGCATGCCGCGCAAGCCCTGGACCCTGAAGTCCTGGCCGCCTCGCTGGAGGCGATGCTGGACAGCCGTTCGCAGCTGCTGGCCATGGCCGAGGCGGCGCGCACGCTGGCCAAGCCCGATGCCGCGCAGGTGATTGCGCGTGTCTGCGTGGAGGTGGGGGCATGACCGCGCGCCGTCTCCCGCCGCATGGCGATGTCATGCAGAGCTTCCGCCGCGTGCATTTCATCGGCATCGGCGGCGCCGGCATGAGCGGCATCGCCGAAGTGCTGCACACCCTGGGCTACGAGGTGTCCGGTTCGGACCGTACTGCCTCGGCGGTGACCGAACGGCTCGCCGGCATGGGTGTGGACGTCGCCATCGGCCACGACGCGGCGCACGTCGCCAACGTCGACGCCGTGGTGGTGTCCAGCGCGATCCACGCCGACAACCCGGAACTCGTGGCCGCCGAGGCGCGCCGTATCCCGGTGGTGCCGCGCGCGGAAATGCTGGGCGAACTGATGCGCTTCCGCCGCGGCATCGCCGTGGCCGGCTCGCACGGCAAGACCACCACTACCAGCCTCACCGCCAGCGTGCTGGCCGAGGCCGGCTACGATCCCACCTTCGTCATCGGTGGCCAGCTGCTGTCGGCCGGTGCCAATGCGCGACTCGGTGCCGGCGCCTACCTGGTTGCCGAGGCCGACGAATCCGATGGCTCGTTCCTGAAGCTGTCGCCGGTGATCGCGGTGGTCACCAATATCGACGCCGACCACCTGGACCATTACCACGGCGACTTCGCGGAGTTGAAGCAGGCCTTTGCCGATTTCCTGCATCGCCTGCCGTTCTACGGCCTGGCCGTGCTGTGCGTGGACAACCCGGAAGTCGCCGAGCTGGCGCAGCGTACCGCGCGCTCGACCCTGACCTATGCCATCGAGCAGGCCGCCGACGTGCGCGGCGCCAACCTGCGGGCCGACGGCGCGCGCACTCATTTCGACCTGCTGTTGCCGGGCCAGCCGCCGCTGCCGGTCACGCTGAACCTGCCGGGGCGGCACAACGTGCTGAACGCGGTGGCCGCAGCCACCATCGGCTGGCATCTTGGCGTCGAGCCCTATGCCATCGCCCGCGCGCTCGAGCGTTTCCAGGGCGTGGGCCGGCGCTTCCACATCAACGGTGAGCTGGCGGTCGACGGGGGCAAGGTGTTGCTGGTCGACGACTATGGCCACCATCCGCGCGAGCTCTCGGCGGTGATGCAGGCGGCGCGCGACGGCTGGCCCGGCCGGCGGCTCGTGATCGTGTTCCAGCCGCATCGCTACACCCGCACCCGCGACCTGCTGGACGATTTCGCCGGCGTGCTGTGCGAGGCCGACGCCCTGGTGCTGACCGAAGTTTATCCGGCGGGCGAGGCACCGATTGCCGGTGCCGATGGGCGCTCCCTGGCCCGTGCCGTGCGCGCGCGCGGCAAGGTCGACCCGGTGTTCATCGACCACCCGCGGGAACTCGGCGCGACGCTGCCGGCGCTGTTGCGCGACGGCGACCTGGTGCTGCTGCTCGGCGCGGGCGACATCGGCGCGGCGGCGGCGGTGCTGGCCGCCCGCGGCAAGCTGAAGACGGAGGACGCCGAATGAATGCAACGACTGCTGCCAGGCGGGTCACCGACGCGCGCGACTTCGGCCATGTCGCCGTGGTCATGGGCGGCACCTCCGCCGAGCGCGAGGTGTCCCTGAATTCCGGCCGCAACGTGCTCGCCGCGCTGCGTGCGCGCGGCGTCGACGCCGAGGCGGTGGACGGTATCCCGGCGCTGCTGCATGCGCTGCAGGCGCAGCGTTTCGCGCGCGTGTTCAACATCCTCCATGGCCAGCATGGCGGTGGCGAGGATGGCGTCCTGCAGGGCGCGCTGGAGGCGCTCGGTGTGCCATATACCGGTTCGGGAGTGCTTGGTTCGGCGCTGTCCATGGACAAGCCGCGCTCCAAGCGGGTATGGCAGTCATTGGGACTTCCCACACCGGATTTCGTCGCCGTCCCGCACGGCGAGAGCGTGCACGCCGCGGCGGCCACACTGGGCTTTCCGCTCATCGTCAAACCGGCCTGCGAGGGTTCCAGCGTGGGCGTGACCCGCGTGTTTGCCGAGTCACAGCTCGATGCGGCCGCGACCCTGGCCTCGGGCTATCCCGGCGCGCTGCTGGTGGAGCGGCTGATCGAGGGTGACGAGCTGACTGTCGGCGTGCTCGGTGGCGAGGTGCTGCCGAGCATCCACATCGTGCCGCATGCTGATTTCTACGACTACACCGCCAAGTATGTCGCCGAGGACACCCAATACCTGTGCCCGGGCCTCGAGGGCGCCGCGGAGCAGGCCCTGCGCGAGCTGGCCTGGTCGGCGTTCAGCGCGCTCGACTGTGCCGGCTGGGGCCGGGTCGATGTCATGCGCGATCGCGCCGGGCAGAACTGGCTGCTCGAGGTCAACACTGCCCCAGGCATGACCTCGCATTCGCTGGTGCCCAAGGCTGCCGCGGTTGCAGGCATGGACTATCAGGAATTGTGCTGGCGCGTGCTGGAGACGAGCGTGCGCAGCGCGCTGCCGCCGGCCGCCAGCCAGGTCGCAGCCCACGGGGGCCAGCCATGAGGGGGTCGATCCGCGTGCTGGCCTGGTGCCTGGCGATCGCGCTGGTGGCGCTGCCCCTGGTCGGCGTGCTGCGTGGCTGGTTTGCGGCACAAAGCTGGCCGGTGACCCGGCTGGTGGTGCAGGCCCATTTCAAGTACGTGGACGCGGCGCAGATTCGTGCCGCGGTGGCGCCGCGCGTGGACAAGGGCTTCTTTGCACTGGACCTCGGCGCGGTGCAGCGGGCCGTGGCGGCCTTGCCGTGGGTGGAGGCGGTCGAGGTGCGCAAGCGCTGGCCGGACACGCTGGTGCTGCGCGTGCACGAGCGGCAGCCGTTTGCGCACTGGAACGAGCAGCAGCTGATCAGCAGCAAGGGTGTGGTGTTCGACGCCACCCTGCCTGCCGGTGCGCCCGCCTTGCCCGACTTGCACGGTCCGGATGCCCGCCTCGCCGAGGTGGTGAGCTTCTACAGCGAGGCGCGCAGGGCGTTTGCCGGCGCGCAGGTGCGGGTCCAGGGGCTGACCCTGACCGATCGCGGCAGCTGGAGCATACGCATTGGCGATGGCTCGCGCGTCGTGGTTGGCGACAGCGCCCAGGCGGCCTCGCGCCTGCACCGCTTCCTGGATGTGCTGCCGCAATTGATGAGCGGTCACGACCGCAGCTTCGTCTACGCCGACTTGCGTTACACCAATGGCTTTGCCGTGCTCTGGCCCGCGGCGATGCCCACCACCGCCGGAGGTACGCCGCCCGCATGAGAACCCACAACGACAAGCAACTCGTGGTCGGCCTGGATATCGGCACCTCGAAGGTGGTGGCGATCGTGGGCGAGTACGAACCCGAGCAGCCGATCACCGTGATCGGTATCGGCACCCACGTGTCGCGTGGGATGAAGCGCGGTTCGGTGGTGGACATCGAGTCCACCGTGCACTCGATCCAGCACGCCGTCGAAGAGGCCGAGCTGATGGCCGGCTGCGACATCCGCTCGGTGTTCGCCTCGATCTCCGGCAGCCACCTGGAGACCCGCAACTCGCACGGCAGCGCGGCGATCCGCGACCACGAGGTCACCGCCGGCGACCTCGAGCAGGTGCTGGAGGCGGCCAGTGCCGTGGCCATTCCGGCCGACCGCAAGGTCCTGTTCAAGGAGTCGCAGGAATACCGCATCGACGGCCAGGACGGCATCCGCCGCCCGGTGGGCATGAGCGGGGTGCGCCTGGAGGCCAGCGTGCATCTGGTGACGGGTGCCGCCGCCGCGGTGCAGAACATCACCAAGTGCATCCAGCGCTGCGGCCTCACGGTCGATGGCCTGGTGCCGTCGGGACTGGCCAGCGCGATGAGCGTGCTCACCGACGACGAGCGCGAGCTCGGCGTGTGCCTGGTGGACATCGGCGCCGGCACCACCGACGTGGCGATCTACACCCAGGGCGCGATCCGCTTTACCGCCTCGCTGCCGGTGGGCGGTGACCAGGTGACCAACGACATTGCCTACGGCGTGCACACCCCGACCGCGCACGCCGAGGAAATCAAGATCAAGTACGCCTGCGCGCAGACCGGGCTGACCCACGCCGAGGAGACCATCCAGGTGCCGAGCGTCGGCGATCGCCCGCCGCGCCGGCTGGCCCGCCAGTCGCTCGCGCAGAGCGTGCAGGCGCGCTACGAGGAGATCTTCGAGATGGTGCAGGACCAACTGCGGCGTTCCGGCTACGAGAGCCTGGTCGCGGCCGGCGTGGTGCTCACCGGTGGCGCCTCGCGCATGGAAGGCGCGCTGGAGCTGGCCGAGGAAATCTTCCACAAGATGGTGCGTATTGGCGTACCGCAGCAGGTCGAGGGTCTGGGTGATGTGGTCACCAGCCCCTTGCACGCCACCGGAGTCGGCCTGCTGCTGCATGGCGCGCGGGTCGGAAGCCAGCGCAGCGGCCGGTCCCCGAGCGGCGGCTCGGATGCGCTGGTCGGAAGGTTGCGCGGTTGGGTGGCACGGAATTTTTGAGTGGTGGAGGCGGCATGGTGGCCGGCAACGGCCATCCGGTTCCAAGGTGATGCGGGATGCATCACCAGGGCATTCCAGGGATACAGCCCGGCGCCCGCGATCGATGCCAGGTCGGCGCGGGTCATAAAACAACGACGGAGGACGGGACATGTTTGAATTGATCGAAAAGCTTTCCCCCAACGCGATCATCAAGGTGATCGGGGTTGGCGGCGGCGGCGGCAACGCCGTGGCGCACATGCTCAACGCCAATATCGAGGGGGTCGAGTTCGTGGTCGCGAATACCGACGCCCAGGCCATGACCACCTGCGGTTCGCGCACGCACCTGCAGCTGGGCGGCAACGTGACCAAGGGTCTCGGCGCGGGCGCCAACCCCGAGGTTGGCCGACAGGCGGCACTGGAGGACCGTGAGCGCATCGAGGCCATGCTCGAGGGTGCCGACATGGTATTCATCACTGCCGGCATGGGCGGTGGCACCGGTACCGGCGCGGCGCCGGTGGTTGCGCAGCTGGCCAAGGAGAAAGGCATCCTTACCGTGGCCGTGGTCACCAAGCCGTTCCCGTTCGAGGGTCGCCGGCGCATGCAGGTGGCGTTGAAGGGCATCGAGGACCTGTCCCAGCACGTCGATTCCCTGATCACGGTGCCGAACGAGAAGTTGCTCAACGTGCTCGGCCGCGAGGTCACGTTGCTGAATGCGTTCAAGGCCGCCAACGATGTGCTGCAGGGTGCGGTCCAGGGCATTGCCGACCTGATCACGGCGCCAGGCCTGATCAACGTGGACTTCGCCGACGTGCGCACGGTGATGTCGGAAATGGGCCAGGCCATGATGGGTTCCGGTACCGCCCGCGGCGACGACCGCGCCCAGGCCGCGGCCGAGGCGGCAATCAAGAACCCGCTGCTGGAAGACGTCAACCTGAACGGAGCTTGCGGCATCCTGGTCAACGTCACCGCCGGACCCAACCTCACAATGCGTGAGTTCGACGAAATTGGCCGCATCATCCACGATTTTGCCAGCGAAGACGCGACGGTGGTCATTGGCACCTCGATGGACCAGGATATGCAGGACGATGTGCGCGTGACTGTGGTCGCCACTGGCCTCAATCGTGCCGACACCTCGCGCGCACGGCCGCCGATCCAGCTGGTCGAGCCGGCCATCGAGCGTCCGCGCCCGGTGCTGCTGCGCACGGGTACCGGCAATGAGGTGGTGGATTACGCGCAACGCGAGCGTGGGCCGCAGACCGGTGCCGATGCGGCGGCTGCGGGGACGAGTGACCCCGGGTTCGACTACTTGGACATCCCGGCCTTCCTGCGGCGGCAGGCGGACTGATCAGGCTGGCGCCGCGTCAGCGCGAGCGGCGGCGTCCAGGCGGCACGTGCGACGCGTCCGGCGGCCGGTGTGGCGCGGCCCGTGACTGGGGAGAGCCGGGGGTGGGAACATCCGGCGCACCCGGAGCGCGCGAACGCGCGTGAAATTTAATCATACTGTACAGTACGGTTTGCTATTGAAGTTGGTTAAGACTGTGTTAGTATGCGCGCCTGTCGGTGTTGCCGCCACGAGACCCGCTCCCATGATCAAGCAGCGTACGCTGAGAAATGTCATACGGGCCACCGGCGTCGGTTTGCATACCGGCGACAAGGTGTATATGACGCTGCGCCCGGCAGCACCCAACACGGGCATCGTATTCCGTCGCACCGACCTCAATCCGCCGGTGGACATCTACGCGCGCCAGGACAACGTCGGCGATACCCGGCTCTCCACCACGCTGGTGAATGGCGACACGCGGGTGGCCACGGTCGAGCACCTGCTCTCGGCGATGGCCGGGCTGGGCATCGACAATGCCTATGTCGACCTGTCGGCACCCGAGGTGCCAATCATGGACGGCAGCGCGGGGCCGTTCGTGTTCCTGCTGCAATCTGCCGGGATCGAGGAACAGAACGCCGCCAAGCGTTTCATCCGCATCCGCAAGCCGATCCGTGTCGAGCAGGGTGACAAGTGGGCCAGCTTCGCTCCGTTCGAGGGTTTCAAGGTCGGCTTCTCGATCGACTTCAACCACCCGATCATCTCCAAGCGCACCTCGCACAGCGAGATCGACTTCTCCACCACTTCCTACGTCAAGGAAGTCAGCCGCGCCCGTACGTTCGGCTTCATGCGCGACATCGAAGTCCTGCGCGAGGCGAACCTGGCCCTGGGCGGCTCGATGGACAATGCCGTGGTGCTGGACGATTACCGGGTATTGAACGAGGACGGCCTGCGCTACGAGGACGAGTTCGTGAAGCACAAGATCCTCGACGCGATCGGCGACCTGTACCTCCTCGGCCACAGTCTCATCGGCGCCTACCATGCACACAAGTCGGGCCACGAGCTGAACAACAAGCTGTTGCGTACCTTGGTCGCGGACACCTCGGCCTGGGAAGAAGTCAGCTACCACGATGATCCGGCGGTATCGCCGATCTCCTATACGCATCCGGCCCAAGCCATCTAGGCCAGCGTCCGGCGCCGGCCAGCCGGCAATCGTGGCCACGATTCCGCAGTGCATCGGCTTGTGCCGTCCCCAGGTTGCCGGTTCAGCTTCCGCGGGACGGACGCTGGTCGGCCTGCGCCGCCAGGGTGAGGAACATGGCGCGCAGCTCCGGGTCCTGGAGCCCACCGGCCGCCGCCCGCAGATGCGCGGCCGCCGCGGCCGAGATCGACATGCCTGCTGCGGCCGTTGCCGTCACCGTGGCGGACGGCGCCACCACCTTGACCTTGATTGCTCCGGCGGCGACGCCAATGGCGCGCGCGCATGCCAGGATCTGGCCTTGGGCCAGGCGCAGGCGCGAGGCCCAGGCGGGCGAGTTTGCCAGGAAGACCAGGCGCTCGTGACGCACGTCGGCAAAGCGGACCTGGTCGCGCAACGGCTGCGGCAGAGTTTGCCGCAGCGCGCGGTCCAGCGCTTCCAGGGTATGCGCGCGCTGCGCCAGTTGCGCGAACGAGGTGCATTCGACCAGAGCCTGAGGCGCGTGACGCGGGGGCCGGGCGACGCGACGGGCAGGCCCATGTGTGCTGCTGGCAGGTTTCTCCATGTGTGGATGATACGCGGGCAAGTGACCGGTCGGGCTGCTGTGGTGGTTCGCCGCCCTTGAATCGGCGCGGCGCCGACGCCATTCGAGGATATTCCGGGCATAACCCGTCCGGCCCGCCCGCGCCGCCCCGATCGTGGCTGCGTGGCGCGTTGCCGGCATGGCTCGCCGGGCTTGTGTCACGGTGTTTGCGGGCCGTGCCTGCGCGGTTGGCGCAGGTGCGTGTAGTAACATGTGCGATTGGCTCGCGAGCAGGCGGGCGCTCACACCCAAGCGGAAGACCGATGCTCAGTCGCTCCTTGAAGTCCTTGTTTGGCAGTCACAACGAGCGCGTCACGCGCCAACTGAACCGGATCGCCGCCCGCATCAATACGCTTGAGCCGGCCTGCGAAAAATTGAGCGACGAAGAGCTGCGTGCCAAGACCGACGAGTTCAAGCAGCGCTATGCGGCCGGAGAGTCGCTGGACAAGCTCCTGCCCGAGGCGTTTGCAGTGGTGCGCGAGGCTTCCAAGCGCAAGCTTGGCCTGCGCCACTACGACGTGCAGCTGGTGGGCGGCATGGTCCTGCACCAGGGCAAGATTGCCGAGATGCGCACCGGCGAGGGCAAGACCCTGGTCGCCACCTTGCCGGTCTACCTCAATGCCATTGCCGGTGCCGGCGTGCATGTGGTCACCGTCAACGACTATCTGGCGCGGCGCGACGCGGCGCAGATGGGCGTGCTGTACAACTTCCTCGGACTCACTGTTGGCGTGGTATATCCGGGGATGGACCAGGGTGACAAGGCTGCCGCATACAACGCCGACATCACCTACGGCACCAACAACGAGTTCGGCTTCGACTACCTGCGCGACAACATGGCCCTGAGCAAGGAGCAGCGCTTCCAGCGCGGGCTGAATTTCGCCATCGTCGACGAGGTGGACTCTATCCTGATCGACGAGGCGCGCACTCCGCTGATCATTTCCGGCCCAGCCGAGGACTCGGTGCAGCTGTACCTGGCGGTGAACAAGATCGTGCCGCACATGGTGCGGCAAAAGGAGGAGGACGGCCCCGGCGACTTCTGGGTCGACGAGAAGCAGAAGCAGGTACACATGTCCGAGGCCGGCATGCAGCACGCCGAGGAGCTGCTGCACGAAGCCGGCGTGCTCAGCGCGGACAGCGCCCTCTACGACTCGAAGAACCTGGCTGTGGTGCATCACCTGAATGCGGCGCTGCGCGCGCAGGGGATCTACCAGCGCGACGTGGACTACATCGTGCGCGACGGCGAGGTCATCATCGTCGACGAGTTCACCGGGCGCACCCTGCCCGGACGCCGCTGGTCCGACGGGCTGCACCAGGCGGTCGAGGCCAAGGAGGGAGTGCCGATCCAGCGTGAAAACCAGACCATGGCCACGGTCACCTTCCAGAACCTGTTCCGCATGTACAAGAAGCTCTCGGGCATGACTGGCACGGCGTTCACCGAGGCGTTCGAGTTCGAGAGCATCTATGGGCTGGAGGTGGTGGTCATCCCCACCCACAAGCCGATGATCCGGGTCGACAACCAGGACATGATCTTCCTCAGCACGGCGGCCAAGTACCGCGCCGTCATCGAGGACGTCAAGTCGCGCCATGCGGTGGGCCAGCCGGTCCTGGTCGGCACCACCTCGATCGAGGTTTCCGAACTGTTGTCCAAGGAGCTGGACGACGCTGGCATTGCGCACGAGGTGCTGAACGCCAAGCAGCACGAGCGCGAGGCAGTCATCGTGGCCCAGGCCGGTGCCCTCGGGCAGGTGACCATAGCCACCAACATGGCCGGCCGCGGCACCGACATCGTGCTCGGTGGCAGCCTGGATGCGGCGCTTGCCGCCTTGCCGGCCGAGGCCACCGAGGCCGAGCGCGAGCAGGTGCGCGGGACGTGGCGGGCCGAGCACGAGAAGGTCGTCGCTGCCGGCGGCCTGCACATCGTCGGCACCGAGCGGCACGAGTCACGCCGCATCGACAACCAGCTGCGCGGCCGTTCCGGACGCCAGGGCGACCCCGGTTCGTCGCGCTTCTACCTGTCGCTGGACGACAACCTGCTGCGCATCTTCGGCGGCGAGGGCCTGATCCGCTGGATGAAGCGCTTCGGCATGAAGGACGACGATGCGCTGGAGGACCGCCTGGTCAGCCGGCAGATCGAGAAGGCGCAGCGCAAGGTCGAGCAGCACAACTTCGACATCCGCAAGCACCTGCTGGAGTTCGACGACGTCGCCAACGACCAGCGCAAGGTGATTTATTCCCAGCGTGACGAGCTGCTCGAGGGCGAGGACGTGTCCGCCACCGTGGCCGACATCCGCGAGGACGTCGTGCGCACCATGGTGCGCGCCAGCGTGCCGGCCGACAGCATCGACGAGCAGTGGGACATCCCCGGCCTGGACGCCGCGCTGCAGGGCGAGTTTGGCCTGACGCTGGACCTGGTGCACTGGTTCGAAGGCCGCGCCGAGGTGGACGCCGAAGGCATCCTCGGGCATGTCCTCGACGGCGTGAACACGATGTTTGCCGAGAAGGAGCAGCAGATTGGCGCCGATACCATGCGCCAGCTTGAAAAGCACGTGATGCTGACCGTGGTCGACAATGCCTGGAAGGACCATCTGGCGAACATGGATTACCTGCGCCAGGGCATCTACCTCGTGGGCTACGCGCAGCAGGATCCGAAGCAGGCGTTCAAGCGCGAGGCATTCCGGCTGTTCTCGGAGATGCTCGACCGCATCAAGGCCGAAGTGGTGCAGATGCTGGCCCGGATCCGCGTGCGCAGCGAAGAGGAAGTGGCCGAGATGGAAGCCGAGCAGCGCCGCATCGCTGCGCGTCTGCAGCAGCAGATGCTGGCGACCGGTGGTGGCGCGCCTGCCGGTGGCGCCTTTGGCGAGGGGACGCCGGCACAGGAGGATGCGGCGCCGGCAGCCGGGCCGATGCGGCCGGTGCAACTGGCTGGTCCGAAGATCGGCCGCAACGATCCCTGCCCGTGCGGCTCTGGGAAAAAGTACAAGCACTGCCACGGCCGGCTCAGCTGAGCTTGCCGCGGCTCCTGCCACTCAATGCCGCGAACGGTGTGGTTCGGCTTCGACGGTGACGTACTGCGGGTCGGGGACGTCGAGCCGCAGCGCGGTGAGCTGGCCACCCCAGACGCAACCGGTATCGATGGCGTGCACGCCGCAGCCGATGAAGCGCCCCAGGGCCGACCAGTGGCCTGAAACCATGCGCAGGCCGCGCTGGCGCATTCCCGGCACGGCAAACCATGGGTACAAGCCGGGCTTCTGCGTGCCAGGCATACCCTTGGCGTCGAAATCGATGTGCCCGTTCACATCGCAGTAGCGCATGCGGGTGAAGATGTTGATGGCGGCACGATAGCGGTCCAGTCCCTTCAGGCTGTTGGACCAGGCCGCCGGCCGGTTGCCGAACAGGTTGCGCAGCAGTTTGCAGTGCCGTGGACTGGACAGCTCGCGCTCGACCTCCTGGGCCACGACCTGGGCCTGGCGCAGCGTCCAGGCCGGGGCCAGGCCGGCATGCACCATGGTCCAGCCCAGGGCCGGATCGTGGTGCAGCAGCTTTTGCGAGCGCAGCCATTCGCACAGCACCGGTGCGTCCTCGGCAAACAGCACCTCGCGCAGCTCCGGGTTGACCCGCGCCTGGGCCTCGGGGCGGCGCTGCGCGATCGACAGCAGACTGAGGTCGTGGTTGCCCAGGGTGACGATGCAGTTCTCGCGCAAGCCGTGGATCAGGCGCAGGGTCGCCAGTGATTGGCCGCCGCGGTTCACCAGGTCGCCGCAAAACCACAATCGGTCGTGTGCTGGGTCGAAGCGCAGCTTGTCCAGCAGGCGCTGCAGCTCCGGGTAGCAGCCCTGCACGTCGCCGATCGCATAGGTGGCCATGTCAGTGCGCCGCCATCAGTGCAGCGTGCGCGGGATGGACAGCGTGAATGTGGGTATCGGCGCGTCGAAGCAGGTGCCATCGTCGGCCAGCATCTGGTAGCTGCCGCCCATGGTGCCCACCGGCGTTTCCAGCACAGCACCGGAGGTGTACTCGAAGCGGTCACCCGGACGCATCCACGGCTGTTCGCCGATGACACCGTCACCGCGCACCTCCTGCACCCGGCCGTTGGCGTCGGTGATCATCCAGTGCCGCGTAAGCAGCCGCGCCGGAACTCTGCCGGCGTTGCGCAGCTGCACCGTATAGGCGAAGACGTAGCGGTTGGCCTGGGGCTCCGATTGGTCGGCGACGAAACGTGCTTGCACCTGCACTTCGATGGTGTAGGTCGAATCTTCAGTCATGTGTGGATTGTACGGCTTGCATCCATCGGCGTGGCAGGCTGCCACCGGCGCCGCCGGTCACTTGGTGGCCGCATCGCGGCGGCGTGCCGCGCAGGCTTGCGCCAGGCGCACGAACGCTGCGGGCTCCAGCGTTTCGGCCCGCGCGCCGGGATCGACTCCGGCGTGGCGGATCGCGTCGCGGTCGAGCACCTGGGCCAGGGCGTTGGCCAGGGTCTTGCGCCGCTGCGCAAACGCGGCCTTGACCACCAGTTGCAGGTCCTGCGCCGATGCAGCGGGGCGTTCGTGGGGCGCCAGCGGCAACATGCGCACCACCGCCGAATCCACTTTCGGCGGCGGACGGAACGCGCGTGCCGGCACGTCGAACAGCAGCTCCACCCGGCAGGCGAGCTGCAGCATCACCGACAGGCGACCGTAGATCTTGCTGCCTGGCGCTGCGGCCATGCGCTCGACCACTTCCTTCTGCAGCATGAAGTGCAGATCCTGGATCGCCTGCAGGTGATCCAGGCAATGGAACAGGATCGGGCTGGAGATGTAGTAGGGCAGATTGCCGACCACGCGCAGCTTGGACGCCCCCAGGTGCTGCGCCAGCGTGGTGAGGTCGACCTGCAGGATGTCCGCCGGAATGATGGCCAGCTTGCCGAGCGCTGCTGCGCGTCGCTGCAGCGCGGGGATCAGCTCGGCATCGAGCTCGATCGCGGTGAGCCTCCCGGAGGCGGCCAGCAGCGGCAAGGTGAGCGCACCCTCGCCGGGGCCGATTTCCAGCAGGGTGTCCACGGCGCTGGGCGCCAGCACGCGGAGGATGCGGTCGATAACGCCGCGGTCCTCCAGGAAGTGCTGACCGTAGCCTTTCTTCGGTGCGCTCACGGCGTAGGCGTGCGGGTGGCCAGCTCGATGGCCATGCGTGTCGCGGCGACCAGGCTGGCCACGCTGGCCGTGCCGCTGCCGGCAAGGTCAAGCGCCGTGCCGTGATCCACCGAGGTGCGGATGAAGGGCAGGCCCAGGGTCAGGTTGACCGTGCCATCGAAGGCCTCGCTCTTCAGTACCGGCAAGGCCTGGTCGTGGTACATGGCCAGCACCGCATCGTAGCGGGCGCGTTGCGCGGGGATGAAGGCGGTGTCGGCCGGCAGGGGGCCCAGCAACTGCATGCCTTCACTGCGCAACGCGGCGAGCACGGGCATGATCGTGTCCAGTTCCTCGCGGCCGATGTGGCCGCCTTCCCCGGCGTGAGGGTTGAGCCCGAGCACGGCGATGCGTGGTGCGTCCAGGCCGAACTTGCGGTGCAGCTCGGCGTGCACGATGCGCAGGGTGCGGGTCAACAGGGGGGCGGTGATTGCCGCTGGCACCGCCGCCAGCGGCAGGTGTGTGGTGGCCAGCGCCACGCGCAGGGTCGGGCTGGCGAGCATCATCACCACCTCGGCATGGGCGCGCTCGGCGAAGAATTCGGTATGCCCGCGGAACGCCACGCCGGCCTCGTTGATGGTGGCCTTCTGCAGCGGCGCGGTGACCACCGCCGCGTAGCGGCCAGCCATGCAGCCGTCGGCGGCCATGGCCAGGGTAGCCAGCACGTGCCCGGCATTGCGTGTATCGGGCTGGCCGGGAACTTCGCGTGCGCCAAGTGCAACCTGCTGCACGCGCAGCGTGCCTGGGGCGCGGCTGTCGGCTGCACTGCCGTCGTCATCGTCGAGTTCAATGTTGACGCCGCAACGCACGGCAGCACGCTGCAACAGGCCGCGGTCGCTCAGCGCAACCAGGGTGGCCGGCAACGGCAGTTGCGCCAGGCGTACCACCAGCTCGGCGCCGACCCCCGCCGGCTCGCCGGTGGTGACGGCCAGCCGCGGCAGGCGTGCTCCGGTCACTCCCCGCGGGAGGCGGTGCTGGGCGCCTCTGCCGTGGTGTCGGACAGGCTGGGCACCAGGATCTTGATGTACGCGTTGGCGCGCAGCTCGCGCAGGTAGTCCTCGTAGGCCTCCTCGGCCTTGCGGTTGCCGATCGCCTGGCGGGCCTGGTTGCGGGCTACCTCATCGGTGACGTCGCTTTCGCGGGCACCGAGGCGCTGCACCACGTGCCAGCCGTCACTGGCCTGGAACGGCTTGGACACGTCGCCGTCCTTCATCGCCTGCAGATGCTGGGCAATGGCTGGGTCCATCGACTGGGGCTGAAGCCAGCCCATGTCGCCGCCGAGGTTGGCGGTGGTGTAGTCGGTGGAGTCGGCCTTGGCCAGCTTGGCGAAATCCTCGTGCTTGTCGACGATGCGCGTGTACAGGTCCTGGGCCTTCTGCTCGGCCTGGGCCGAGCTGACCAGCTCGCTGGGCGCGATCAGGATCTGCCGGGCATGGAATTCGGTGACCACCTGCTTGCTGGGCTGGCGTTGGCCAAACAACTTGATGATGTGGAAGGCGGTGGGGCCGCGCATTGGCGGGCTCACCTGCCCGGGCTGCATGGTGGTGACCGCATCGGCGAAGGCCGCAGGCAACTCGTCCAGGCGCATCCAGCCGAGGTCGCCGCCGTCCAGGGCATCGGTTGCATCCGAATAGCGGATCGCGGCGGCATTGAAGTCCATGCCGCCCTTGATCGCGGCCTCGGCCTGCTCGGCCTTTTCCTGGCTGGCATGGATCGCTGCCGCGTCAGCACCGCTGGGGATGCTGATCTGGATATGCCCGATGTGCACCTCGCCGGCCTTGTAGGTCGGGCTGTTCAGCAGGTTGTCCACTTCGCTGTCGGTGACCGACACCGAGTCATGCACCACACTGGTGTGCAGACGCTGCACCATGAGTTGGTCGGCCAGCTGCTGGCGGAATTGCGCAAAGCTGCCGGTCCGCTCGATCTCGGCGCGCAGCTGGTCGGCGCTGATGTTGTTCTGCTTGGCCACGCCGGCGACAGCGGCGTCGACGTCCGCCTCGGACACGTGGATGCCCTGGTCCAGCGCCTTTTGCACCTGCAGGCGCATCATGATCAGGCGCTGCAGCACCTGCTTGCGCAGGATGTCGGCTGGCGGCAGCTGGTCGGGATGCGCGGCGTATTGCTGCTGCACGGACTGCACCGCTTCGTCGAGCTCGCTTTGCAGGATCACGTCGTCGTTGGCCACGGCCACGATGCGGTCCAGCGACTGCGTGGTTGTGGCCGCAGGTGCGCCGGGCAGAAGCTGCGCGTGCAGCGGCGCGACGAGCGCGGCTGTGGCCAGGAGGAATGCAACGGAACACTTCATCAAAGAACGCCTGTTGGGTGTAGGCATGCCGACTATTGTTGGTAGCCGAGAATATCACGCTGCAGCAGGGGCTCGAGCTGGCCACCGGTGGAACCCAGGCCCTTGAATTCGAACTCGAACAGCACCGCGTTGTCGCGCTTGTCGAGGTTGGTCGGCGCCGATGCCGGCCCATAGCCGTAATAGCCCTGGTTGACGTAGCTGCGCATGACCAGCCGCAAGGCGACGCAGCAACTGTCGTACTGCACGCCGCCAAGCGCCTCGACCATGCGATGGTCCGGCACCGACCAGGCCAGCGCGCCAACCAGACGCCAGCGCTCGGACAGCGGGTAGACCATGGACGCGCTGTATTGTTCCAGCAGCCCGCGCCGATAGTGGTAGGAGAAGTTGACGATGCCGTCGTCGCCGAGGCGCCGCTGCAATTCCAGCACGGCGACGTCGCGCTGGCGCGTATTCGGGTTCCACTGATACGCGCTGTTGACGCGCCAGCGGCTGCTGAGCTGCACGTTGAGCTGGGCCACGTAGTCCGAGCCGGACCAGTCGGTGGCTGGCACCACGCTGTCCTGGCCGTTCGGCAACTGCACCCGTTGCGGGGTGAAATAGCGGATCTGGCCAAAGCTGGCTGACAGACGCTCGGCACCGCCGGCGTCAAGCAGTCGTGTGGTGACCGCGCCGGTCAGATTGTTCGCGTTCATCTGCCGGTCGGCGCCGGAGTACTGGTTGGTCGAGAACAGCTGCCAGTAGTTGAACGTCATCAGGTTGGTGTCGAACAGCGGCAGGGCGTCCTGGTTGCGATACGGCACATAGAGGTAATACAGGCGGGGCTCGAGCGTCTGCGTGTAGGCCTGCCCGAACAGGTGCGCGTCGCGTTCGAAAATCAGGCCGCTGTCGATGCTGGCAATGGGCAGCGCGCGGCTGGGCGAGTCGTGCACGAAGGGAGAACCCGCGCCACTGCCGAGCAGGCCGTAGTAGCCGTAACGGGCGCGGTCGGAGTCGAGCTGGTAGGCGGTGTAGCGATAGGCGAGCCGCGGGCGCACGAACCAGGCCGCGCCGCCGAACGAGGCGGCCACGTAGGGCGCCAGGTCCTCGCGCTGGCCGCTGATGTAGCCGGGTTTGCGGAACGCCACCGCGGCGCTGTCCACGCCGGCCTCCAGCCAGCGCGATACCGGAATGTCCAGATTGAACATGGCGTAGGGCAACTGCCGATAAGGCAGCGCGCTGTCGGTCAGGAAGGGATTGGTGTTCTGGTAGGCGATGCCGCCGAACGCCGCGTTCCACCAGGTGCCGCCACCAACCAGGGCCGCACTCGAGGCCAGCGAATACACGGTACGCCCCTGACCCTTGTTGGCGAAGTCGTACAGATAGCTGCTGTCGGAAGTGCGGTTGATCGAGGTGCGAAGGGCCCAGTGCGCCCACAAGGGCGTGTGGTCGGAAAAATTCAGCAGGTAACGGTGCGTGCCGGTGGTGTCGGCCAGCGCGCTCGGGCTGCCGTGGTCGCGGGGCACGTACTGCAGGTTCAGTTGCCCGTTGCTGCCGCCAAGCAGGTAGCGGAACTCGCCGCCCAACATGATCCCGCGGTCGCTGTACACGCGCGGGTCGAGCGTGGCGTCGTAGTTCGGCGCGAGGTTCAGGTAATACGGCGCGGCCAGCTCGAAGCCGGAGCGGCTGGTGTGCGCCAGGGTCGGATAGAGGAAGCCGCTCTTGCGCCGGTCGTCGGTGGGAAAGCTGAAATAAGGCAGATACAGCAGCGGTACCTTGCCCACGCGCAAGGTCGCGTCGCGGGCCACGCCGACGCCGGTGCCCTGGTCGATGCTGATGCTGCGCGCGCGAAATTCCCACACGTGGTGGCCGACGTCGCAGGTCGAGTAGGTGGCGGACGCGTAGCGTGAGCGCGCGGCGTCGAGCAATACGCCCTGGCGCGCCGTGCCGTTGCCGTGCGACTTCAGCATCTGGTAGCGCACCTGGTCGGCGACGCCGCGGTTGGCCGCGCTGTTGCCGCGCATGCTGGCGGCGGCCAGCAGTTGCCCGGCTTCCTGGTAGCGCACATTGCCGCTGGCGGCGTAGTCGGTGGTCTGGTTGTCGTACTCGGCCTGGTCCGCCTGCAGCTGCTGGTCGGCGCGGGTCAGCTTCACGTCGCCGGACAGGTGATAGACGGACTGGTTGGAGCTGTCCACCTTGCGCGCCTCGATCTGGGTCGGGCTCGTGGGACGCAGGCTGGCGTCGGTGGACAGCGTCGGGTCGTAGAACTCCAACAGTGCGTTCGGGCGGCACATGGCGTAGTCCGGAGGACGTGGGGCGCAGCGGAACGTGCCCAGCGGGCAGGGCGCTGGTGACGGCTTGGCGGCGGCCGGCGTGGCGTGAGTCGCGGCATTGCCTTGCGCCGCGGCCACAGTAGATGCGCCAAGCAGCGCCAGGGCGGTTGCCATGGCCAGCACAGGGCGCGGGAACGGCATCGGGGTCACGGCCGCATTCGCCCGGCTGGAAAGGGGGCTTACGCTAGCAGAAAGGCGGGGGCGCATGTCATGCCATGAGTGCGTCGACGTGGGCGCAGGTGCTGTCGGCGAGCGCAGCGAGGTCGTACCCGCCTTCCAGCGTGGACACCAGCCGATCGGCCGCGTGCACATGCGCCAAGTCCACGAGCTGGGCGGTGATCCAGGCGTAGTCGTCGGTTTCCAACTGCAGGTCCGCGAGCGGATCGCGGCGATGTGCATCGAAACCGGCGCTGACCAGTACCAGCTGTGGCCGGAAAGCGTGCAGGCGCGGCAGCAACCGCGTGCTCCACAGGTCGCGGAACGCAGCCGAGCCCGAACCTGGCGCCAGGGCGCCGTTGATGCAGTTGCCCGGGTTCGCGGCGTCGGGATCGCCGGTGCCTGGATACAACGGCACCTGGTGGCTGGACGCGAACAGCACGCGTGGCTCGCCGGTGCAGAGTTCCTGCGTGCCATTGCCGTGGTGCACGTCGAAATCGGCGATGGCGATGCGCTCCAGCCCGTGTGCGGCCAGCGCGTGGGCGGCGCCCAGGGCCACGTTGTTGAACAGGCAGAAGCCCATCGCCTGTGTCGCCGTGGCGTGGTGGCCCGGTGGGCGTACTGCGCAAAAGGCATGGCGGCAGGTCCCCGCCATGACCGCATCGACCGCGGCGATGACGGCGCCAGCCGCGCGCAAGGCCGCTTCCGCGGAGTCTGCACACCAATAGGTATCGGCGTCCAGCATGTGCGGACCTTCGTCGGACGGCCCGGACAGGATGGTGTCGACGTGCTTGGCGCCATGCATGCGCAGCAGCTGCCCGCGGCTGGCGCGCGGCGCCTCGACACGGTCCACGGTCGCATAGCGGTCGGCGTCCAGCGCCCCCAGCACGGCCTGCAGCCGCGCGGGACACTCGGCATGATTGCCCGGCGGCGCGTGTCGCAGGCAGGCACGGTGGGTGTACAGCTGCAGCATGCGCTGGCTCAGGAGGCCGGTTTCGGCTTGGGCCGGCGCTGGTGTTGCCAGAGGACCTCGCCGAAACCACTGGCGCGGGCCAGCACCCTGGACATCACGAACAGCAGGTCGGACAAGCGGTTCAGGTAATGCCGTGGTTGCGGGCGAACTTCCTCCTCACGGGCCAGGGCGACCACGGCGCGTTCCGCACGCCGGCACACGGTGCGTGCCAGGTGGCAACAGGCTGCCGCCATGCCGCCGCCGGGCAGGATGAACTCCTTCAGCGGCGGCAGGTCGTCGTTCAACGCGTCCAGTGCCGACTCGAGGCGCGTGACATCCGCGTCCTTGATCGTTTCCATGCCGGGGATGCACAGCTCGCCGCCGAGATCGAACAGGTCATGCTGCACCTGGGTCAGCGTCTCGCGTACCGCGTCCGGCACCTTGTCGGCGGCCAGGACCATGCCGATGGTGGCGTTGAGCTCGTCCACCGTGCCGTAGGCGCTGACCCGCAGTGAGTCCTTGCCCACCCGCGAGCCGTCGCCGAGGCCGGTGCTGCCGTCATCGCCGGTACGCGTATAGATGCGGGAGAGGCGATTGCCCACGTCAGTACTGCGTGCGGTCGCTGCGCTGCGCCATGCGCGCGAGCTGGGTGGCCAGCACATGGAGCACCGCGCCCAGGGCCACGTAGGTGGCCGTGCCGGCGAGGAAGGGCAGGTACCAGTCGCCGAGGTTGGCGAACCAGGCGCCGAAACTGCGCGGTGCCGGCACCATGTCGCTCATCCAGTAGAAGCTGCCGTTGGAGATCACGTAGCACGCGCCCTCGGCCACCAGCAGCGCGGCGACTGCGAGACCCAGCGTGGCCAAGCCGTTGCCGCGCCCGTGCTTCGCCAGCCAGCTGCCGCCCAGCCACAACGCGCCGTAGGCGGGCAGCAGGAACCAGTAGGCTGGCGAGACGCAATAGTGTGTCCAGAAATCCAGGCCCTGGCCGCTGATCACCAGGTAATCCACCAGCACCGCCTCGGCCAGCAGCAGCGGAAACGCCCAGCGGCCCTGGCCGCGCAGCCAGAAACCGGCGAGGAAGAAGACGCCCCAGGACGCATCCCACAGCGCGTGGTGCAGCAGGGAGGGGTGGAAACGGGTAATGCCCATCGCCAAGGCCAGGCCCAGGAAAATACCGAACCGCGCCGTAGTCGTCTTGGTCATCGTGATTCCGCGTCGTTCCGAATTAGGCACCTAGTCTATCGCAATGGCTGCGCCCCCAGCGGCAGCTTGGGTATGATCGGCGCATGCGTGAAGCCTGGTAGACGACAGTGAATGCACCGAATGTGCTGGTGGTGGGTGGCGGCCTGGTGGGAGCCAGCCTGGCCATCGCGCTCGACGCGGCGGGCATCGCTGCCACGCTGGTGGAGGCGGCCGTGCCGCGGACCGGGGCGCAGCCGAGCTACGACGAACGCAACCTGGCCCTGGCGCGGGCCAGCGTCAACGGCCTCGCCGCGATCGGCGTGTGGCAACACGCCGCAGCGGCGGCCACGCCGATCCGCCATATCCGGGTGAGCCGCGCCGGCGATTTTGGCAGCACGCGGATCGATGCCGCGCGGCACGGGGTGGATGCGCTTGGCTGGACCCTGCCGGCACGGGAACTCGGCGCGGCCCTGCTGCATCGCCTCGACGCGTGCACGCACCTGCAACGCCTCGCCCCGGCGAGCCTCACCAGGCTGGAGCCGGCGACGGGGGGCTGGCGCGCGCACCTGCGGTGCGGCGATGACGAACGTACGGTCGAGGCGGCGCTGGTGGTCGGCGCCGACGGTACCGAATCGTTCGTGCGTGGCGCCGTGGGCCTGGCCGCCGAGCGCCACGATTACCGGCAGACCTTGTTCGTGTGCACGGTGACGCCCGAACGCGAGCATGCCGGCCGCGCCTTCGAGCGCTTCGGCGACGACGGTCCGGTGGCCGTGCTGCCGCTGGCCGAACGTCGCTGTGGACTGGTGCTCACCGCCGCCACGGCCGAGGCCGCAGCAGTTGCCAATATGGACGACGAGGCTTTTCTCGCCCTGGCGCAACGGCGCTTTGGCTGGCGTCTGGGCAGGCTGGCGCGGCCCGGCAGGCGCTTTGCGTATCCGGTGCAGCGGGTCGTCGCTCCGGCGGTGCAGGCGCGGCGCGCAGTGGTGGTCGGCAACGCGGCGCAGACCATCCACCCGATTGGTGCGCAGGGATTCAACCTCGGCCTGCGCGACGCGCTGACCCTGGCGGAGCTCATCGTCGACGCGCCTGACCCGGGCGCTGCGGAATTGTTGCGCACCTATGCGGCGCGGCGCGCACCCGATCGTGCTGGCACCATGGCCATGAGCCACGGGCTGATCGAGCTGGCCTGCCTGCACCAGCCGTTGCTTTCGCCGCTGCGCTCCCTGGGCCTGCTGGCCTTCGACCGGCTGGGACCGCTGCAGCAGGCGCTGGCCAGGCGCGGCATGGGCTGGCGCGGCGAGCCGCCACGCGCGGCGCTGGAGCGCGTGCTGTGAGCGCCAGCGGGCGCAGCGCGGTGCGTGCACGGGCTCCGGCGCTGGATGTCGCCGTGGTCGGCGGCGGCATGGCGGGGGCTGCCGCTGCGCTGGCCCTGGCGCGCGCCGGCTTCGCCGTCGCCTTGCTGGAGGCGCGCCAGCCATCAGCGTGGGACGCCCAGGACGAGTGGGACCTGCGCGTGGTCAGCCTGGCTCCATCATCCATGGCCCTGTTCTCGGAACTGGGCATCTGGACTTCCATTCGGACGGCCCGTTGCAGCTGCTTCGGGCACATGCAGGTATGGGATGCGCAGAACGGCGCGACCCTGCGCTTTGACGCGGCTGCCAGCGGTCGCGCGGAACTGGGCTGCATCGTGGAAAACCGTCTGGTGCAATCCGTGCTGTGGGCGGCGTTGCCCGCCGCCGGCGTGCGCGTGTGCTGTCCAGCCAGGGTGGAGCGATTGCATCCCGGCGCCGGGCAGATCGCGCTCGAGCTGGCCGATGGCAGCGAGGTTGTCTCCCGCCTGGTGGTGGCTGCCGATGGCAGCGCCTCGCCGCTGCGCCAGCTGGCTGGCATCGGCACCGGCGGCCGTGATTATGCCCAGCGCGCCATCGTGGCCCACGTGGCCACCGAGCGGGGGCATCAGGCCACGGCCTGGCAGCGCTTCCTGCCCGGGGGCCCGCTGGCGCTGCTGCCACTGGCCGATGGCCGCAGCTCGATCGTGTGGTCGTTGCCCGAGGACGAGGCGCGGCGCGTGCTGGCGCTGGACGATCCGGATTTCATGGACGCCCTGGGTGCCGCCAGCGATTTCCGGCTCGGGCGCGTCACCGCCACCACGCCGCGTGCCGCGTTTTCCTTGCGCCTGAGTCTGGCCAAGACCTACCAGGCCCCGCGCATGGTGCTGCTCGGGGACGCGGCGCACGCCGTGCACCCGTTGGCCGGCCAGGGCGTGAACCTGGGTCTGCGCGACGTGGCGGAGCTGCGCGACTGCCTGCTCGCGGCCCGGCAGGCCGGGCGCGACCTCGGTGCCGCGCACGTGCTGCGGCGCTATGCGCGCCGCCGGCGCAGCGCCGATACGCTGGATGCGTTTGGCTTCGATACGCTGGCGCGGGTATACGGCTGGACGGCACCGCCGCTGGTCGCCGCGCGCGGCATGGGCATGCACGTGATCGAGCGCCTGGCACCGTTGAAACGGCGCATTTCCGGGCACGCCGCAGGGATCTGAGCGAGCACGAGGAGAACGCCATGGGTGTGAATCGAATGGGTGGGTTGCTGCTGCTGGCCGCGCTGCCGTTTGCCGCGCCGGCCAGCATGGTGCAGCGGCCGGTGACGTGGAGCCAGGACGGCACCACGTTCCACAGCGTGCTGGTGTACGACGATGCGGCGGACACACCGCGGCCGGGGCTGGTGATGGTGCCGAACTGGTACGGCGTCAACGCCGCCGCGGTCAAGAAGGCCGAGATGATCGCCGGCAAGGACTACGTCATCCTGGTCACCGACCTCTACGGCGAAAAGGTCCGGCCCACAAACAATACCGAGGCGCAGGCGGCCGTGAAGCCGCTGTATGCCAACCGCACGCTGATGCGTTCGCGCATGAACGCGGCGCTTGGGCAGTTGCGGGCGCAGGCACCCAGCGCGCCGATCGATACGGCCAGGCTGGCAGCCATCGGCTTCTGTTTTGGCGGCTCGGCGGTGCTCGACCTGGCGCGCAGCGGTGCGGATCTGGCTGCCGTGGTGACGTTCCACGGCGACCTGTCCACCGACAATCCGGCCCTGGCGAAGAACATCAAGGCGCGCGTGCTGGCCATGAACGGTGCTGACGACAAGGGCACCATGGGGCAGGCCGACAAGTTCATGGACGAGATGCGCGGCAGTCCCGCCGACTGGCAGTTCGTGGTGCTTGGCCATGCCGTGCACTGCTTCACCGAGGTTGGCGAGAATTCCCCGGGCTGCCGCTATGACGAGCGCGCGGCGACGCGCAGCTACCGCCTGATGCACGACTGGCTGCGCAACGCCTTCGCCGACACCCCCTAGCCGCTCCCGCGGGCGAGCCTGTTGCTCGTTTGTTGATATTGGATCAAGGGCTTTCGTCTGCCTTCGGCAGCCGAGTCACTTTCTCTTTGGTTACTTTCTCTCGGGCAAGCGAGAGAAAGTGACTCGCGCGCCGGAGGCGCACGAAACGCTCTTGATGGGTTCAGTGGTCGCGCTGCACCGAGTAGTCGGCCAGCTGGGCCAGCGCCATGCGCTGGGGCGAGGCAGGGAGTGTGGCGAGTGCCTCATGCGCGGCCTGGGCGTGGCGTTCGGCGCAGGCCCGCGTACGCTCCAGCGCGTCCGAGGCGCGGATCATCGCCACGATCGGCGCCAGTCCTTCGCTGCCGCCATGCTGCACGGTGGCACGGATGCGCTCGGCCTGGACCGCATCGACCGCTTCCATGGCGTAGATCAGGGGCAAGGTGGGCTTGCCCTCGAACAAGTCCTCGCCGATGTTCTTGCCCAGCGTACCGGCGTCGCTGACGTAGTCGAGAAGGTCGTCGGAGATCTGGAACGCGTAGCCCAGTTCCATGCCGTAGCGCCTGAGTGCGGCGACCTGGGTCTCCGGGACCTGGCCCAGCACTCCGCCCAGCTCGGTGGCGGCGGCAAACAGCACGGCGGTCTTGCGCTCGATGACCGACAGGTAGGCTGCCTCGGACACATCGGCATTGCCGATATTCAGCAGCTGCAGCACTTCCCCGGCGGCAATGGTGTTGGTGGTGTCGGCCAGGATGCGCATGATGCGCATGTCATCGAGTTCGACCATCAGCTGGAACGAGCGCGAATACAGGAAATCGCCGACCAGCACGCTGGCGGCGTTGCCCCACAGTGCATTGGCGGTCTTGCGTCCGCGACGCAGGTCCGAATCGTCCACCACGTCGTCGTGCAGCAGCGTGGAGGTGTGGATGAACTCGATGATGGCCGCCAGCTTGATGTGCTGCTCGCCGACGTAGCCTGCTGCGCCGGCGGCCAGCAGATGCAGCATCGGGCGCAGCCGTTTGCCGCCGCTGCCGACAATGTGGTTGGCGATCTGGTTGATGAGCACGACATCGGAACTGAGGCGCTCGCCGATCAGCCGGTCGACGCGCTGCATGTCGCCGGCGGCAAGCTCGCGCACCTGGGAAAAATCGGCTGGGCACAGAGTGTCGGCAGGCATCACGATCGTGGGGCTTCCAGGGCGGCGTGGCGGCAATTATAAGGGGTGCGCGGCATTGCGCCGCGTACGTCCGCCACGGCACCACGGCCTGGTTGTGGGTGCGCGCCGTATAATTCGCCGCGATGCAGCCTTCCAACCGTCGCCGTCGGTGAGCAAACTCACGCCCCTGGAATTGCGCAGCGCGCTGACCCTGGCCTGCGTGATCAGCCTGCGACTGTTCGGCTTGTTCCTGATCATGCCGGTGTTTTCGCTGTACGCGAAAGCCATGCCGGGTGCCACCGCGTTCATGATCGGCTTCGCCTTGGGCGTCTACGGCCTGGGTCAGATCGTGCTGCAGATTCCCCTCGGCCTGTTGTCCGACCGTATCGGCCGCAAGCCGGCCATCACGCTCGGCCTGGTGTTGTTTGCCATCGGCGGTGTCATCGCCGCCATGGCGCACAGCCTGA